>JAEEGL013246606.1_pt1 | contig 77299 bp, 66 predicted proteins | sample 9134231 | NCBI WGS metagenome assembly JAEEGL01 (sample SAMN16246548, study PRJNA631951) | gut metagenome | biome: gut microbiome; feature: rumen; material: fiber-attached | host: Bos | place: Iran: Karaj | collected 2018-10 | reverse complement strand
TACAGTTTTCTCCGGGAATCCTCACCCTCCAAACTTGCGGCACTCACCGAGTGCGGCAACGTGCCGCTCATCAGCCGCCAATGGAACGCCGGCGCCAAGTGGCTCTGGTTCATGCCCTGGTATGACCACGGGCGAACCAATAACCCCGACAACCCGGAGTTTGCGAGCACAAAACACAGCAGCTGTGACGCCGAGTGGTGGCGCGAAGCTTTTTCCAACGATTTCGTCCTCACACGCGATGACATGAAAGCGCTACGACGGAAAGCGGCCAAAGAGAGCAAAAATACGAAGGAATAATTCTTAAATCAACACAATACCGATTATGTTTGGACTGAGATTACAGGAAATCATCATTATCGCCCTGGTGGTGCTGCTGCTTTTCGGCGGCAAGAAGATTCCCGAACTGATGAAGGGACTCGGACGCGGCGTGAAGAGCTTTAAGGACGGACTCAACGAGACCTCCGCCCCCGAAAGCCCCAAAGCAGAAGACAGCGAAAAGGCCGAAGAAAAAACCGAAGCGTGACCTTCTGGGACCATCTGGACGAACTGCGCAGTGTCATCATCCGCGCCCTCATCGCCGTGGTACTGCTGGCGGCGGCGGCCTTCTCGCTGAAGGAGCCGCTTTTTGCCCTGCTGCTGGCGCCAACCCACAGCGACTTCTGCACCTACCGCATGATTGGGGCCGACACGGACTTCAGCCTGCACCTCATCAACACGGGGCTGACGGAGCAGTTTATGGTGCACATGCGCACCGCCCTCTACGTCGGTATGCTCTGCGCCTCGCCGTATGTCATCTATGCCGTATTCCGCTTCGTTTCGCCCGGACTCTACGAGCGCGAGAGACGTATCGGCGTGAGACTTGTGGGCAGCGCTTACCTGATGTTCATCGTCGGTACTGTGGTCAACTACTTCATCGTCTTTCCCCTCGCCGTGCGCTTTCTTGGCACCTATCAGGTGAGTCCCGAAGTGGGAAACATGCTCACGCTGCACTCCTATATCGACACGCTGCTGGGGCTCGGACTGGTGATGGGACTCGTGTTCGAACTGCCCGTCGTCTGCTGGCTCCTGGCCCGCGCCGGAATCCTCACGGGCGACATGATGGCAAGCTATCGCCGACACGCCTTTGTGGGCATACTCATCGCGGCTGCCGTCATCACTCCCACGGGTGATCCCTTCTCGCTCTTCGCCGTCACACTGCCCGTCTATCTTCTCTACGAAATAAGTATATTCATCACTAAACACACCCAATCTCATGCTTAAAAGAATCAGACAACTCTTTGCGGCTCTCTTCTTTACGGGTATCACGCTGCTGCTACTTGATGTCTCGGGCCGCCTGCACCACTACCTGAGTTGGATGCCGAAAGTGCAGCTTCTGCCGGCGCTTCTCGCCGTAAACATCGCCGTAGTGGCCGCAATCATCGTACTTACCCTCCTGCTGGGCCGTATCTACTGCTCCGTCATCTGCCCGCTGGGTGTGATGCAGGACCTATTCGCCCGACTGGGTCGTCGTGCAAAGCGCAACCGCTACAGTTATTCGAAGGCCATGTGGGGACTGCGAATCGTCGTACTCGTCGTCTTCACCGTGCTGACAGTGGCGGGAATCACCGGAATTGCCGCACTCATTGCCCCCTACAGCACCTACGGACGCATCGCCACGCATCTCTTCCAACCCATCTGGACGGGAGCTAACAATCTGCTGGCTATGGGAGCGGAGGCTGTGGACAGCTATGCTGTGTCGGAGGCCGAATGGGTGTTCTACGGATGGATACCCATCTGCGTCACCTCGCTGACACTCATCATCATAGGTATTCTCGCCTGGCGAGGTGGACGAACATGGTGCAACACCATCTGTCCTGTCGGTACCGTCCTCGGAGCTACAGCGCGTTTTTCCCTGCTGAAGGTGCACTTCGATGAGGAGAAATGTATCACCTGCGGCAAATGTTCACGCAACTGCAAGAGCTCATGCATCGACTTCAAGAACCACACCGTAGACGGCTCGCGCTGCGTCACTTGCGGCAACTGCATCAGCATCTGTCCCAAGGACGCTCTCAGTTACGGTATAGCAAAGAAAACCTCCAATTCATCGGAGAACAACAGCGGCAAACCCACAGATCAGAGCAAGCGTCAGTTCCTCGTGGGCACCGCACTTCTGGCTGGAGCCGCAATGGCACAGGAGGAAAAGAAGGTGGACGGAGGACTCGCCTTCATCGAGGACAAGGTGGCTCCCAACCGGCAGACACCTATCACACCACCCGGAAGCCTCTCAGCCCGCAATATGGCGCAGCATTGCACTTCGTGCCAGCTCTGCGTGTCGGAGTGCCCGAACAAGGTGTTGCGACCATCCACATCGCTGGATAAATTCATGCAACCCACGATGAGCTACGAAAACGGATATTGCCGCCCGGAGTGTACGCGCTGCTCGCAGGTGTGCCCCGCAGGGGCGATCCGTCCCATCACACCGCAGGAGAAATCGTCCCTGCAGATAGGACATGCCGTGTGGGTGAAGAAGAACTGTATACCGCTCACCGACGGTGTGTCGTGCGGCAACTGTGCCCGCCATTGTCCCACGGGAGCCATCACAATGATACTTTCAAATCCTTCCGACGAGAATTCATTGCGCATCCCCATGGTGAACACCGCAATCTGCATCGGCTGCGGAGCCTGTGAGAATCTGTGTCCCGCCCGTCCTCTCTCCGCCATCTATGTGGAGGGTCACGAGGTGCATCGGGAAATATAAACCACACAACATCGAACGACTATGAGCAAACATATTGAAAGACGAGATTTCCTGAAACTCTTCGGCACAGGTGCTGCCGCAGTGACAGCCGCACTCGCAGGATGCAAGGGAAAAGACGGTACACAGCAGCCCGTCAAGGACGACTACAACAGTCTGCAGGAGCCTCCAAAGGACCAAATGACCTATCGCACCAATCCCACTACCGGCGACAAGGTGTCACTCCTGGGCTATGGTATGATGCGACTGCCCAATCGCGAGGGCGTCGATGAAATCGATCAGGAGATGGTGAACACCCTTGTGGACTACGCCCTCAAACACGGCGTCAACTACTTCGACACATCGCCGGCCTATTGTCGCGGATTCAGCGAACGCTCCACCGGTATCGCCCTGTCGAGACATCCGCGCAACAGCTATTTCATCGCCACGAAGCTCTCCAACTTCGGTCCCCCGACATGGAAGCGCGAAGAGAGTATCAAGATGTTTGAGAATTCTCTCAAGGAACTGCAGACCGACTACATCGACTACTACCTGCTGCACGGTTGCGGAATGGGCGGAATGGACGCTCTGAGAGGCCGCTATCTGGACAACGGCATACTCGACTTCTGCATCGAACAGCGCGAAAAGGGACGCATCCGCAACCTAGGTTTCTCGTATCACGGCGATGTGAAGGTGTTCGACTATCTGCTCTCGCGCCACGACGAGATACATTGGGACTTCGTGCAGATAGAACTCAACTATCTCGATTGGGACTATGCCAACGAAATCAACGGCCGCAACACGGATGCCCGCTATCTGTACGCAGAACTGCAGAAACGCGGTATCCCGGCTGTCATCATGGAACCGCTCCTCGGCGGTCGTCTGGCCAACATCCCGCAGTATCTCATGGAACGCCTGAAAGAGCGCGACCCCGAAGCCACCATCGCTTCGTGGGCATTCCGCTACGCCGGCACTCCGGAGGGTGTGCTCACCGTACTGAGCGGTATGACGTATATGGAGCACCTGCGCGACAATCTGCTCACCTACAGTCCTCTGCACCCCGTGAGCGAGGAAGAGGAGGAGTTCCTCTACGATATCGCCTACCATATCGTCAACGTGAAACTCATCCCCTGCAACGACTGCAAATACTGTATGCCCTGCCCCTACGGAGTGGACATTCCCAGTATCTTCGTGCACTACAACAAGGTGAAGAGTCACGACCGACTGCCAGAAGACGTAAAAAACAAGTACTACGCCCGTCTGCGCCGTGAATTTCTTGTGGGACAGGACCGCAGTGTGCCCCGTCTGCGACAGGCTGCGCATTGTATCGGATGCGGCCAGTGTATGTCACATTGCCCTCAAAACATCCGTATCCCTGACGAATTGCACAAGATAGACGAGTTTGTGGAGATTCTGCGCCGCGAAGAAGCGTAACATTTCAAAAAATGTCGTACCTTTGCACGCGCAAACCATAAACGCTGATGAGCATTTACACTAAAACGGGCGACAAAGGCGAGACATCCCTCGTGGACGGACAGCGCGTGAGCAAATGCTGCGCGCGTCTTGAGAGCTACGGCACCATCGACGAACTCAGTGCCCACATCGGTCTGCTTGCCACGCTGGGAAGTGAGTATGTGTCTCTCACAGCTTTCACATCCCGCGTCCAGAACGACCTCTTTGTGTGCGGAGCCTATCTGGCTTCCTCACAGGGCGAATGCCCCTGCATCGGAGAGGATGCCGTGAAGGCTCTGGAGAGTGAGATTGACCGACTCGAGAGCACACTGCCCAAGCTCCACAGTTTCGTCCTTCCTGGAGGCTGCGCCGCAGCAGCCGAGGCCCACGTGTGCCGCACCGTGTGTCGCAGAGCAGAGCGGGAAGTGTTGCGACTGCTGCGCGAATGCACCGTGGATGACACACTCCTCAGATATCTCAACCGTCTCAGCGACTATTTCTTCGTACTGGCCCGCGCCCTCAATCAGGCTTCCGGCACAGAGGAAATCACATGGACTGCAAAGAAAGAATAAACAGATAAAACAAAAATACGATGAAAAAGAATCTCGAGACCATCTGCATACACGGTGGATGGAAACCCTCTAAGGGAGAGCCTCAGCAGCTTCCCATCTACCAGTCCACCACCTTCCGTTACGAGACCTCCGACCAGATGGCACGTCTCTTCGACCTCAAAGACTCAGGATATTTCTACACACGTCTGGCCAATCCCACCAACGACGCTGTGGCAAAGAAGATCGCTGCCCTTGAGGGCGGTGTCGGTGCTATGTTGACATCCTCCGGACAGGCTGCCAACTTCTACGCCATCTTCAATATCTGTCAGGCCGGCGACCATTTCATCACATCCAACTGCATATACGGCGGCACCTACAATCTCTTCGGCGTCACCATGAAGAAACTCGGCATCGAGTGCACCTTCATAGATCCCGACTGGGACGACGAGAAGATAGAGGCTTGTTTCAAGGCCAACACGAAGTGTTTCTTCGGTGAGACAATATCCAATCCCGGCGGCAACGTGTTCGACATCGAGCGCTTCGCCAAGATGGCTCACAAGCACGGTGTGCCCCTCATCGTGGACAACACCTTCGCCACACCCATCAACTGCCGCCCCTTCGAATGGGGTTGCGACATCGTCACCCACTCCACCACCAAATATATGGACGGACACGCCACGCAGGTGGGCGGTTGCATCGTAGATTCAGGCAACTTCGACTGGGATGCACACGCCGACAAGTTCCCCGGTTTGACTACGCCTGATGAAAGCTATCACGGCCTGACCTACACGAAAGCTTTCGGCAAGATGGCATACACCACGAAACTCGTAGCCCAACTCATGCGCGACCTCGGCAGCATTCCTGCTCCCCAGAACTCCTTCCTCCTGAATCTCGGTCTCGAGACACTGGCGCTCCGTATGAAGCAGCATTGCCAGAACGCCCAAAAGGTAGCCGAGTGGCTTGAGAAAAACCCCAAAGTAGGATGGGTCAACTACTGCGGCCTGCCTTCCAACAAATACTATTCCCTGGCACAGAAGTATATGCCCGAGGGTTCCTGCGGCGTCATTGCCTTCGGTCTGAAAGGCAGCCGTGAAGAGGCGATCCGTTTCATGGACAACCTCGACTTCATCTCCATCGTCACCCACGTGGCAGATGCCCGCACCTGTGTGCTGCATCCCGCCTCACATACCCACCGTCAACTCTCTGAGGAGCAACTGCGCGAAGCCGGTGTGGCTCCCGACCTGGTACGCCTCTCCGTCGGTATTGAGAACGTGGAGGACATCATCGCCGACCTCGAGCAGGCGATGGCAAAGATGTAAGGAAAAGGGGCTACCCGCTTATTTCTCCGCACGCTGATAAATGCGCACGTAGTCTATCTCGTAGCGCATGGGCATCTGTGTGTCGTCTATCTCGCCGCCGTTGTCTCCTCCGAGAGCCAGATTCAGCAGCAGATAGTGCGGACGGTGGAACGGATTCGTACCGTTACCTATACGGCCGTTCACAGTCTTCGTCAGATCCACCTCGTTGAGCAGTTCGTCGTCCAGATAGATGCGTATGAACTGCTCGTCCCAGTCCATGCGCCAGATATGGAACGAATCCGCCCAGTGTTCGTCGCGCTCCGTGAAATGCGTGAAGGGTATCCGTTTGCTGTTCCATATGGCGTGAAAGCGGCGGTCGCTTCCCCAGGCTGCATTCGCCAGAATATGAGGCACACCTCCGATGCGGTAGTATTCCATGATGTCTATCTCTCCGCACGAGGGCCACGGCATCCCCTGCCCTAATGTCCAGATGGCAGGCCACGCTCCTCCCGCAGTCGGTATCTTGGCACGCACTTCTAAGCGTCCGTAGAGCCACTCGTGTTTCCCGCGCGTGTGTATGGAAGAAGAGGTGTAGGGATGCTCCCCCGCTTCCTTCCTCGCCTCGATGACAAGACAGCCGTCCTTGCACACAGCGTTCTCCCACTGATACCACTGCGCCTCGTGATTGCGCACATAGCCCTTTTCCGGCGACCAGTCGCTCTCGCTGGGAGCGCCCTCTCCGTTGAATTCATCACTCCACACCAGCGTGTAGTCCTCCTGCGCCTGCGTCACGGCAGCCGCCGTCAGCATTATAGCCGCAAAAATCTTCTTCATGTGTATCATCGTGTCTTTCACCATATTCCGACCGCAAAGATACGTTTTATTTCCTTTGCGTACAAGAAAAACGTGCAAAATTTTTCTCTTTGCAACCGAGTTGCACTCCTTTTACCGTACCTTTGCAGCGAAAAAAATAATACAACGTACATCTGTAACACGTTAACATCATGATTCTCATCGACTGGCTCACGCTCTACTGGGATGCCCTCGTCACCATGACGGCAGAGATGGCTCCCTACCTGCTCCTCGGTTTCTTCATTGCGGGACTCCTGCGCGTCTTCGTGCCGAAAGACATCTATTCCAAACACCTCGCACCGCGCAATATGAAGAGCGTCTTCAAGGCCGCTCTCTTCGGCATTCCCCTGCCGCTCTGCTCGTGCGGCGTGATACCCACCGCCGTGGGGCTGCGCAAACAGGGAGCCAGTCACGGAGCCTGCACCGGTTTCCTCATCGCCACGCCCCAGACGGGTGTCGACAGCATCGTGGCCACCTATTCGCTGATGGGTCTGCCCTTCGCTATCGTCCGCCCCGTTGCCGCCCTCTTCACCTCTGTCTTCGGCGGCTGGCTCACCAACAGATACGCCAAAGATGACGAGACGCACTCCCAGACGACTGCTGCCGACACTGATGCCGGGGAATGCTCCTGCGGCTGCGATGACTGCTGCCGCGAGAGCGAGCATGAGCACGACGACACGTTTGCCGGTAAGATGCGCGAAGCCCTCTCCTACGCCTTCATCGAGATGATGCAGGACGTGGGCAAATGGCTCATCGTCGGTCTCCTGATTGCCGCCCTCATCACGGTGGCTGTGCCCAACGAATGGCTCGCCGCCCTGCACGACTACAAGCTCCTCAATATGCTCATCGTGCTCGCCGTGGCCATTCCCATGTATGTCTGTGCCACGGGTTCCATACCTATCGCTGTGTCACTCATGGCAAAGGGTCTCACACCCGGTGCCGCCCTCGTACTCCTGATGGCCGGTCCCGCCGTCAATTCCGCTTCCATGCTTGTCATCGGCAAGGTGTTCGGCCGTCGCACGCTGTGGCTCTACATCCTCTCCATCGTCATCGGAGCGATGCTCTTCGGTCTGGGTATCGACTATCTGCTGCCGCAGGAGTGGTTTGCCGTGCAGAGCCGCATCACAGGTATCTGCGCCCACCATACCGTGGGTCTCACCACGATGGACTGGATATGGATTGTCCTTCTCACCGCCCTGCTGCTGAATGCCCTCCTTCACCACTATTTCGGCCACTCACACCATCATCACCATCACGAGCACCACCACGAAACATGCACCGTCAAGAGTGGCAGCGCCGTTGTCACCTATCACGTAGCCGGTATGAACTGCAACCACTGCAAGGCGAATGTGGAGCGCGCCATACGTCAGGTGCCGGGTGTCACGGATGTCACGGTGGATCTGGCTTCCGGCACAGCCATGGTGAGCGGCACACACGATGCGTCCGTCCTCATCGACAGCGTAAAGAGTTTCGGCTATGATGCTGCGCTCTGACGTCTGAGACAGTTCTCGCACACTCCCCTCACCAGCACACCCGTGGAGCGCACCTCCATCCCTTCCGGCACCTGTATCTGGGGCACCGGCACGTCGTGCAGACAGATGGTGCGATGGCAGCGCTCACAATAGAAATGCACGTGTTCGTCCTCGTCCTCATCCTCGTGGCGGCTCTGGCACAGTTCGTATCTCACGGCTCCGTCGCCTCCCTCCACCACGTGCACCAGACGGTGTTCCCTGAACAGTGACAGCACACGGAAAATGCTCGACTTGTCCAGCGTCAGTAGTTCGTCCTCCAGTTCCTTCATCGTCACGGGATGATGCTCCCTGGCCAGCGTCCGCACAATGAGCAGTCGGTTTGCCGTCGGTTTCACGCCGTGATGTTCCAGCATCTGGATATATCTGTTCTCTTCCATCCTGTCCCTGTTATAAAAGTCTCACTCCGAAGAATAGCCTTGCCAGCCATCTGTGTCTGCTGACATGTATGTCGGCTGCATTGAAGAGCGTATGCGTCACCAGTCCCGTGCCTCCCACGAAATAGCGCGGCGTGCAGTTGTATACAATGGCAGCGTGCTCGTTGAGCAGCGCGCTGGGAAATTTCATCCTCACGTCCTTGTCCTCTCCGTTGACGGTGATGTCGTTGAAGTTGGCCACCACCAGCGTCGGCATCGCCGATACATGGAAGAGCCACTTGCGCCCCACCGCGAAATTGTAGGCGTAGCCTCCTCCCAGCGCCACGTGTCCCACGAGTATCTTCAGCTTAGGCATCGATATGGGTACGTAGTCGCCTCTTTTCACCACACCCATTTCGAAGGAGAGTCCCGCCAGCCACGAACCGGCCGACTTCTTCTGTGTGTACGACTGTGTGAATGCCGCCGGGAACGAGAAGCGCCGGTGGTTGAATATATAGTAAGCCGTGAGCGAAACCACCTTCAGGTTCACCAGTCCCTTTTCGAAATGCCACAGATTGTCCGCCCTTGTGATGCCGCCCGACAGTGTCTTCGTCACCTGATAACTGGCATCAATGCAGAAGCGCGGCGAGTAGTAGTTGACGTTCATCTCCACGTCCTTGTTCTTTCCGCTCAGACTGCCGGGATTTATCGACACCGCCGCCGATATACCGATGTAGCTGACGCAGAGACTTACCGTACCGCGATACGCTGTGCCCAGTTCTGTTTTTGTATATACTCCCGCCACGTCGCCCCTCATCGTTATATTGCTGCCCGAGAGGTTGGGACGGATTTTCAGCGTCAGCTTCTGCGGAGGGCGTCCCACGTAGTTGGTGTCGTATTTCACTTTGTTGTATCGCGTCGTGAGCACGCTGTCCACCTTGACGTGCACTCTCTTCAGCTTCTCCTTCGTGCTCTGTCCGCAGAGCGTTGATGCCCAACACAGCAGACAAACCATCATTGCAATGATTTTCCATCCTCTTTTTGCTGTGTACCGGCATTTCATGACGCAAAGATACATAAAGTTTGTAATTTTTGCGTACCTTTGCCCCGAAAAAGAGATAAAACACTCATTCTATGTCACAGAAAACCTTCCATCGCCACTTTCCCACTCCCGGCACGTCCTTCTACTGGATACTTTTCATCTACCTCGTTCTCGCGTGGTTCTATCCCGTTGTGGGTCTCGTTGCCATCATCTGCATGGTGGGTCCCGTGGTGACGGCCCTGCGTCGCGGCAGATACTGGTGCGGCCACATCTGTCCTCGCGGCAATATGTACGACCGTCTGCTCTCGCGCTATTCCCCCCACCGTCCCATACCGCGTTTCGTGCGCTCGAAGGGTTTCCGCATCTTCATGGTGGTTTTCATCTTCTCCATGTTCGGTCTGCAGCTCAGTCAGGCCCGCTGGAGCGAGGGAGGCCTTGCCATGTGGGGCGACATAGGCCGTGTGTTCTGGACCATCATCCTCGTCACCACCGTTGTCGGTGTGGTGCTCAACTTCATCTATGCTCCCCGCACGTGGTGTTCCTTCTGTCCCATGGGCACCATCTCCTCGTGGGTGGCTCCCCGCCGCGCGCCTCTGCCGAAGCGTTTCACCTCGGTGCATGTGGACAACGCCTGCGGTATGAAGTGTAAGATGTGCGCCCGCGTCTGTCCCATGCAGCTCACGCCCTACGATGCCCGCGGCAATGCCGATGGCTATCTGCACCCCGACTGTCTGAAGTGCGGCAAGTGTGTCAAGGCCTGCCCCACCAATGTCGCTGAGCTCCGCTCGTAAACCTTATATATTTTCAAGGAACTCGATTTCGACGATACGCAGTTCATTTTTGGTCTCACTGCCGTTTTTCGCTTTGAAAAGGTCGAGTTCCCCTGCGGCTGGTTCTGTCACCTCCACGATGCCGCCAAAGGCATCTTCCTCCTTACCGGCGCCTTTCAGACGGATGGTGATTTCATCAGTCATGACCCGTTTGTCGGGAGTCAGATGGATGTAACCCAGACTTCGTTCCGTCTCACCGCTCCAAACGAGCTCATCGCCAGCATATATTTCAAGAGGATAACTGCGCATACGCCAACCGGTAAGTTTGAGACAGATATCGTCAACGACAGTTTTCCGGGCAAGTTTATACGTAATCCAGGCCGTAGAGAGACGTCCGTCATTCTTCCATTCCGAGAGTTCGTTGTCATCGAAACTGCGAGAAACATGCTCGCTATCGTAGCCAGCGGCAGCAGAGATGATTTCTATGCCGCGGGCGAACTGTGGCAGTTCGCTATTGACCATTGACCGTTGACCATTGACCATTGGACGTTTATATGAAACCTGAGACCTGGAACTTTTCACCGTAATCTTCGCAGGCTTAACACCATCGGCAACGGCTTTGAGACATATCTTACCGGATTTGGTGGTTGTACGTACAAGCACACGGTTTACACCACACTCCACAGGGAGCGATATACTGTCGGTAGCGATACCGCCTATCCACGTAGCTTCGCCGGAGAGCTCGAAATGAATCATGCGGTCGTCCAACGGACAGCGGCGACCCTGCTTATCCACAACCTCCACCTGGAAGAGAACCATATCTGCACCGTCGGCCTTCGTACCTTCAGGATTCTTAATGGCTGTGAGTTTCAGTTGACAAGGTTCGCCTACGGTCTCCAACTTGTAGCGACTACCGTCGGAAGCGACAGCTTCCAAAGTGCCCGTTTCAAAGGGAACATCGTCAAAAGTGAAGAGATAACGGTAACTCTGATTACCTTTGCCAAATGACTTGCCATTAAGGAATAATTCGACAGAGTCGCCAGTAGAAACCACATAGACAGGCTTTACTGTTTTTTCACTTTCACCATAGTTCCAATGCCCGACGATATAGGTCCGAGGGGATTCCGGTTCCACCCATCCGTTCCACATCACCTGGTGCACATAGAAGGCATCCTTTGGAATGCGCATGGCATCCACAACACCGCTGGTACGATAGTTCTTCTCACCTCGATGGTGGGTATTTGTATCGCTGAAGACTATCTTCACACCGCCCGATGAAACGCGGGTACCGGTACCGGGACGCTCGCGCCAGTAGTCATACCAGCGACGCACCATCTCGACGGCAAACTGGTCCATATTGTGGTTGTAGGCTGCTGCGGGCTGACCGCGATACAACGGGCCTTCACCTTCCTTATGGTAAGGATAGCTCCACTCGTCCCAGTACTTGCGCAGTCCTTCGTCGCGACAGTATTCCATTGCCCACATCGGGTGCTTTTTCGACTTGTTGATATACAGCATTTCACCGCCGTATTCCGCCTCGTCAATATCCAGCATCTCACGACTGCCGATGGCGCGACCTCCGTGGGGGTCGTACTCGTCACGTATGGCCTTCATCTCGAGCATGTGTTCACGCGAGATACTCTCATTGCCGCATTCATAGAATAGGATTGAAGGATTGTTCCTGTTATAGATGATGGCATCGCGCATCAGTTCCGTGCGCTGATTCCAGCGGGCGCCCTCCACATCCTTCTCTGCATCACCTGCAGGCATAGCTTGCGGAAGTCCCACGCGATCGCAGGACTCTATGTCCTGTTTCCCCGGAGTGACGTGCATCCATCGCACCATATTCGCACCCGACTCCACCATCAGTCCGTTGGAGTAATCGCTGAGCCAGGATGGCACGCTAAGTCCCACACCCGGCCATTCGTTTGATGTGCGCTGGGCATAGCCGTGCACCATCATCACGCGGTCGTTGAGCCATATCTTTCCTTCTCCGAAACGGGTCTTACGGAAACCTGTGCGGGTGACAATCTTGTCTATTTCCACCTCGTTCTCCACAAGCGAGGTCTCGACGGTATAGAGATAGCCATAGCCCCACGACCAGAAGTGAAGGCCGGAAATCTCTTGCTGAATTTTGACCACACGTGTTTCCCCGGGTTGCATCATTATGGGTTCGCTGTGAAACCGTGCCGCCTCTTTGCCATCCATATCAACCACTTTTGCCAGGCAGGTGAACGAACGTGCTTTCATGTCTTCGTTACGCACTTGACTATCGACATGTATTACAGCCTTGCGGCCGGGGATATCGAAATCGGTGGCATAGACGTAGGTTCCCGTAGTGCCGAGGTCGGAATAGAGCGGCAGCGTCTGGTAGAGTTTGCCGGTGATGTGCAGCCACACGTTCTTCGGGATACCGCCGTAGTTGGCGTTGAAGTTCTTGTCGTTCCACTGGTAGCGGCTGTTGTGACGTCGCGAGCGATAAGTCCAACTGTTGTCACAGCGCACGCCAATCACATTCTCACCTTCTTTTATATATGGGGTCAGGTCGAATCCACATGCCATCACACCGTTTTCGCTGAAACCCAGATGATGCCCGTTCAGGTAGAAGTCTGCCCCCTGACGCACACCCTCGAATTCGATGAAGAATTTCTCGTCTTTAAACTCTGAACTCTCCACTGTAAACTTTTTCCGGTACCACACAACGGTATCCGTCAAATCCACGATATCCTTGCGGAAGGCCTCATCGCCGTTGAAGGCATAGGGCAATGTCACCTGCTGCCAACGGGTGTCATCGAAATCCGGGTTTGCGGCCTCAGCGAAGTCACCTACCGCCAATCGCCAGTCAGCGTTAAAACTTAGTTTCTGCCGCTCCACAGCCCCGGCACAACAGCCAACAGCCAACAGCCAGAAAACTACAGCTAAAAACCAACATCTACTATTCATTTGCTCCAGTATTTCTTGCCGTTCTTAATATAGACTCCCTTCGTCGGCTTCTGCACGCGACGACCGCTAAGGTCATACCATTGACCCTCACTTTTCACTTTTAACTCTTCACTCTTAACTGCATTTATGCCTGTCGGGTCAGCCACCAGACGTAGGATACCGTCGCTGACGAGTGCACTGTAGTCCCACACATAACCTTCGAGAGGATTGGCCGGTTCGAATGTCGGTGTGCCGTTCAGTGTTATCATACCCGTACCGGTGAAGACCTGGTAGTCTGTGTCGGTCTGCCAACTGCCGGAACGACGCTCCATAAGGAAAACGGGGTTGTTGAGGGTGACGTTGCCACTCACATTCAGGGCATCCACCGTCTTACCTCGTCCGATGCCGCGCACACGGATGCTGCCGCCGTCCTGCACAGTGAGATTGCCCGTGAGCGTGAGTGTGCCGGCAGCGGATCCCGTGGCTTTACCTGCTCCCACCGTTCCACCGTCTTTCACCGTGATATCGCTCGTCACACCCGTTCCAATCACCATACCGCCGTTTGCCGCTGTGATAAGAGCCGTGGTGGTGGCTGTGGTGTTCTCCAGGCTGACTGTTCCTTCGTATACGTTTATCTTGCCCGTGCTCGAACCAGTGAGCGTGAGAGCACCTTCGCCATACTTATTGAGCGTAGCATTCGCACCGATGATACCTGCAAAGGTGGTGCTGGTGCCAAGATAGCCCACATTCCACACGCTGGTGCCGAGCTGGGCATCCGTTGCCGTACCCGACAGCGCACCTATCTTATGCGTATAATTCGATTCCGTACCGCTGCCCGCCTTGACACCCACGGCATAGACTCCGCTGCCTGGTGTGAAGGTTCCCTTTTGCATATTCATGCCGCTCACCAGTCGGAACTGCCCGCTAGTGGGATTCAGCACGCCCTCGAAATCGGAAAGGTTGGTGGAGACATCGCCGCGCACGTAGGGGAAACTGATTTTTACGGTACCCTCTCCTATCCACTTGCCCTGCACGCTGCAACGCTGTCCGCCGTTGATGGTGAGCGTCTTACCCTTAACGACGTTGATGGTGTTGCTCAGCGTTGGTACGGCGCTTGTAGAATTGTTATTGAATATGGTAATGACAGCATTGCCCGTCACGTCGATGGTGGAAGACGCCGTACCGAAGGTAGTGTTCCACGCACCCATCGCCAGTGTGCCGGCATTGAGTTCCGTCGATTTCCATGTGTTACTACCGGCATACGTGATATTTAGCTGTCCGCTGCCTTTCTTGACCAGACGTCCCTTGCCCTGTATGATACCCTTGAGAGCTGTGACACCGCTCGTGATTTGTATGGTGGCGGTGTCGTTGAGTGTGAGACCGCGGTTGGTGGCTGTGTTCGAGTTGCTGACAATGAGCGTAGCCTTACCCATCTGCCAGTTGGAGGCTGCTGTACCGGCTGCACCGATGCTGCTGGGCATACCGCCGTCGGCCAGTTCGGCCACGGTGACGGTGCCGCTGCTGATAATCGTCTTGCCCGTGTAGTCGCTGTTTGTGGCATTGAATACGACGCGACCCTTGCCGCTCATCACCACATCACCGCTGCCGGTAATGCCGCCCGTTCCATTGACAGTAAAGGTCTTCGTATCGTTTTCGAAAGTGAGACCGCTCACAGGCATCAGTTCATCCACCTGCAGGGTATTCCTCACGGCATCGTCGCCGATTATTATGCCATCTCCTGCAACAAACTCCGTGCTCTCGCCGCTGAGCGAGAAATTGGCTGTCTGATAGTCCCACTGGTTGCTCACCTCGCCCGACCAGCGCACTCCCTCAGACGCTTCGCGTTGTGCATTGATCACCAGCCAGAGAGCTTTCTCCTCGTTGACGATATTATAGGAAAGCCCCTGCAGACCGCGTACTTCTATTTGTGAGAGACTGCCTGCGAACTCTCCCGTATATTCCATCAGTTTATAGCGTGCGGGCTGCGGTTTGTCCGTATCGGGCACAATGGTGAAGACAAGTTTCCCGCCGTCGGTGATGGAGACATTGCCCTCCACCTTCACCAAATCGGCACTTGCATCGGCATCGCGGATATCGGCCTCCACATAGAGGCGCTTGTCAACGCCGAGTCCCTGTTTCAGGGTGATGGTTCCGAGCTTTCCGCTCCCCTCGCCCGGCATCAACCGACATCCCTCGTAGTTGAGTGCGCCCTCCAGATGCAGAGCGCCTGCCACCACGGCATTACCGGCCAGAGTGCCGCGTGCCCTCAGATAGACATCGCCCTTGACGGTATTGTTCACCTCCAGTGTGCCTTCCGAGATGAAGGTGCCGCCCGTGTGGTTCAGCGGTATGTTGACCACAAAGCGCCCCTGCTGACTCTTCCACAGCTGCATCTCGCCCTCCAGACTGCCCGTTCCGCTGAGTGCGATGCTCTGCCCCTTAACAGGCATTGCGTAGATGACGGACGGCGAGAAGGCATTGTTCACATTATATGTTTCACCCTGATATGTGAGGTCGAAAAGCACGCTCTTACTGTCGGCATAGGGAGCAGCAGCCGTGCGACTATAGTTCACGAAACTGCCCGAAGACTGTGCCACGAGGTCGGTCACCATGCATGGCGGCAGCTGCGGAAGCGGCATATCGTATCCCAGATAGAAACCCGTATTCGGACTCTGGTAGTAGCCCTTCGTGGAGCAGTCGCCGCGATAGTGCGGGTCTTGCTGCAGACAGTAGATGAAGTCGATATCCGGTTCGTAGTCGGTCGACACACCCACAATACCCACCGTCACACCGCTCTCCTTGTGCAGCAGTATCATCTCCTCGCGCCAGTCGCCGATGATGTCGCCCCAGAAGGCTGCACGCTTGGCATAGACGGTGACATAGCGGTAGCCGCTTATCTTGGCAAACTCCACCTCGCGTCCCTTGAAGAAATCCTGCACGTACACGTTATAGTGGCTGTCGCTGCTCTGCACCACTTCGCGGTCGGGTTCGTTGTCCCACCAGATACCCTCACATGGATACTGGTTGTCGTAGCCCGTGATGAGATTACCCTTGGCATCGTACACATTGCTGTTCATCGTGGACCACATCTCCCATCCCAGACGGTTCTTGTCAATATCCATGCACTCGCCGCGACCCACGTCACCCACAGCCGAGAGATACCATTTCTTGATGAATTCACCGTTGCCGGCATCGTAGAGTACCTGTCCCAGCATATCGGGAGCGTACTGCTGTATGGCAAAGGTCTCCAGACCGGGACGCTCCGGGTCGATATCCGAGGTACGGAAACGGTCGCCGTGAGCAATGCCCGTATTGAACAGCGTCTTGCCGTTGTTGTTCATCGTGTAGCCGCCCACTATCATCTCGTCACAACCGTCGCCGTCCACGTCGCCCACACGTATCTGGTGGAAGGCGGGACCGCCGGTGGGTTCGTTGAAGAGCTCCTTCAGCTTCCCCGCACTGCCGCCGCTGAAATCATAGGCCACGCCGAGGTTATAGTAGTGATGGTCGCCGCCTGTGCCGCGTATGTGCCATTCCATCACCACGCCCGGATGCACGCCGTCATAGTAGAAGACACCCATGTGTCCCACGTGTTTGTTGTATTCATCTCCCATCAGCGAGGCGCGGTTGGTACGGTTGTAGTGCTGATTGTAGCTCTGCTCCACGCTGGCCTTCTCCGCACCGGTCATACCGTCTATGACGGAGATATATCTCGGAGCATTGCGCGTCGACTGCGTCTCATAGTCTATTATGCCGTCGCCGTCGGTATCACCAGTGGAGTTGCCCTTCACGTAGAGGCCGAATGTTTTCGCCGAGGCATTCCAGAACTGCGTGCCGTCCGACGACTGGATGACGACATCGCCCTTGCCGTCGCAATCCATGTCGGCCACCGTTATCATGTCGTCCTGTCCGGCGCAGGAGAGTTCGTTGGGTCCCAGCTTCACCGTCCACAGGTGCTCGCCCGTGCGCATGTAACCTTCTACATAACAGTCCAGGCCGTTCGTGTTCGACTTGCGGTTTACGACATAGTCCATCTCCCCGTCGCCGTCCAGGTCTATGGGCCATACGTAGGCTGTATTGAAATCGGCCGACACCAGCGGCGAACCGCCCTTTTCAAAGTTGATATCCACAAAGATATTGCGCATGTCGTAGTTCTTCACGTCGTATGCCACGCTCTGCGCCGACTCCTCTCCCTTTGCGTTTGTCATCGTGACGGTCACCTTCGCTCCGGCAGGCACCACCGACGATGTCGTCTTCCAATATGTGTGCTGGGTGCTTGTCTTCTTTGCGCCGTTCACATACACATTGTAGGTGGCATCCTCCGGTTCCTGAGCCAGACGTCGCCATGTCACGGTGATGTCACCATTGTTGTTCACTACCACCACACCGCGTCCCAAGGGTTGTTGCAAGCGTTGTCCGGCCATGGTCAGAGGCAGGAGCATCATCACTGCCGCGAGGAGAAATCCTTTTGTTTTCATGATTTTGTCTTGGGTTAAATTTCCGGCGGCAAAGGTCGCAAGAAATCACGACACACCCTTAAAACGTCGTCGCAGATAATAACAAAATCGTTGAAAAGTGCTTTCTACTGGAAATCTTTGGGCAGGACGCCGTACTTATCCTTGAAGCATTTTGTGAAATAGCTGGCATAGGAAAATCCGACCAAATCGGCTATTTCGTTCACGCTATAGGATGTCGTGCGGAGCAACTGGGCCGCGCGCTCCAGACGCTGATTGCGGATGAAGTCGGTCGGTGTCTGATTTATCACGCTGCGCATCCTGCGATGCAGATTGGCACGACTCATACACAGGTCGCCGGCCAGTGCATCCACGCTGTAGTCCGAATCTGTCATGTGGTCGGCCACTGCTGCCACCGCCTTGTCGAGAAATTCCTGATCAGCCACAGGAAGTGCCGGTTTATCCGGATTTTCGGACAATTCGGAGCGCCTTCCCGTCCTTGTTCTTCTCACAAGATAGCATCCCGCACCCAGACACAGCGCAGCGCATAGCACCCAAAGCCACACGTACTCATACCACCGTGCCGGGCGCACTATCGTCAGCACTTCCGCGGGAGCGCTCCATCGCCCCAGGTCATCGGTGGCACGCACCTGAATCCGGCTGGCACCTGCGGCCAGATGCGTCATCTTCACCACATGTTCCCCTTCGGGCAGTTCCGTCCACACGCCGTCCCCATCCATCCGGTAAGCGAACTGCACCTGCGAGGCATGCTCGTAGTCGAGCGTGGAGAGAGATATCTCCACGAAGTCCGTCCCCTTGGGCAGCGCCAGCTCATGTCGGCCGAAAGGTATCAACTGCCTCTCTCCGTCTGTCACACAGGCTGTCACCACAGGACGCACATCTGCCGTTGTCGTGTCTGCCGCAAGTGTCCGTGTGCGCAGGTTCAGCATGCTGACGCCTGCCACACCTTCCGACAGCAGCAGGGCCGTGTCGCCCTGCAATCGCAGTTTGCGGAATTTCGTGCTGTCCAGCAGCACCGTCAGCCCTTCCCCTTTCCACCGGCACACTCCGCGGGATTTGCTCAGCAGATAGAGGCTCTGCGAGGGTTCTGAATATGCCATGCTGCGCACTTTGTCCAAACCTCCCTGCAACAGCTCCACCTGCTCTCCGTCGTAGAAATACAGCGAGTGGTAGGTGCCTACGTAGAAGACGCCGGGAGACACTCTCGCCCACGACAGCACGGTGGTGTCTTTTCCGAGTGTTTGCCTGCCCATCACTGAATCCAGCATATGCCCGGTCTCTTCCTCCGTCATTGAGCTGTGCCGCTGTCCCTGATATTCGCTCCGCTCTATTTTTTCCGTCTGCCATCCGCCCGCGCCCTTCTTCCATCGTATAAGTCCGCCGTTCCACAGTTCCGCCCACAGCGCGCTGTCCGCATCGAAGCGTATTGACGTGATGCTGCGGTTCTTTCCCTTCCACGTCGTCTCGAAGCGTTCCAGCAGTTCCGCACCGGCGGAGAAGTGCAGCAGCTGGTTGCGGAACGACAGCCACATCGTACCGTCGGCAGCCGCCAGCATGCACGACACCCGTTTGTCTGCCAGTTCGCTGCTGTCCTGAGGGGTCTTCACCACGACGGGGCGCACCTGATAGTCCTTCTTGCTGAGGATATATGCTCCTTCCTTCGTGCCGAACCATATTTCCGCATTGCTCCCCTGCTCCGCCATGCACAGCACGTCATTGCTGCGCAAGAGGTCCGGATGCTGTCTGTCGCTGCGGAATGTTTCTGTCTCATAACCGTCGTAACGACACAGCCCCGTACCTCTGCCTCCGTACCACAGATAACCCTCCCCGTCGCGGAGACTGCATGTCATCTCCTTGTCGGCCACAGTGATACGCCCCGTCTGAGCCTCCGTCGCCGGAATGCTTACGAGAAAGGCGAACAGGAGGGCAGCGAGTTTCATCGTTTGAATGGCAACGGAGAGGATACGTTCTTACTTGGCGTTCTGCCTGATGACGCTGTCCACCAGTTTCATACCAGCCACCTCATACTCCTTGGCCTTGTCGTAGGAGGTGCTCCTGTCCACGCAGGCGAAGTCCATGTAGATGATGCCTACGGAGCCCTTGTGCTCGCTCAGCCATTTGATGGCCAGGGCATTGGCCGACTCGGCGTTTTTGCGGTAGTTGTCCGAGAGGGCACCGTCGATATAGGCTGAGGGGAAGTTGATGACCCAGGCGGGCTTCTCAGCCTTCATATCGCGCGCGACGGCAGCTTCCAACATACGCACGAGGGCGGCATCCTTGTTCTCGCGGGTGATATTCTCCCAATAGTCCTGCACCCAAAGGGGTCCTTCGCTATCGGGCCCGATGAGCTTGCCCTGCTTCTGTGTCTCCAGTTCCAGCGCCGATGTCCATCCTTCGCAGAAGGCACCGAGAGGCTTCTCTGCATACTTCTCCTGCGAGAGCAGCAACACGCGTCCTCGCACCTCGCTCACGGTGAGGCGGGGCTTGTAGTTGACGAAGAGGCCCTTGAATTCGTTGCTGTTGATCAGCGCGCTGAACTCCTGCGCCCAAGCCGTTTTGTCTGAGGTGGCGCTGAGCTGCATCGTCACGATGAAGAATTCCGTCGGCTTCTGTGTGAGGTAGGTCTTCAGTTTGCGGAAGAGGTCGGCAACGGGCAGCGTGGTGTACATCGGGCCGTGTGCGCAGCGCAGCTCGTAGCCTTCACCGATTTGTACGCGCTCCGGTCGCAGGTCAAACACGCGCACGCCTTTTTCCATCTGCTGCTGTATTGTCAGATCCTGACACACGGCCATCATGTCGGCAAAGGGTTTCATCAAGTCTGGCACCCCCCATCCTTCGGCCGTCACTGCGTCGTGTGCTCCGGGCAGCGAAAGGTCGGCCACCAACCGGCTGTCGTTCAGATATCTCATCCACTGGCTGTAGTCCAGTTTTACGGGCCATTCCGATGTGTCGTCGCCGCCTCCCAGTCCGGTCGGTGTGTCGTCGTCAGAACATGATGTTATAGTGAATAAAGCGATGCCGCAAGCCATCACGGCGGCGAACATCCATAACGTTGTCTTTTTCATTGTCTGTAAATATTTTCCGTACGTCTTTTTTGTGTTTTTTTCAAGTCGTATGCAAAGGTACGAAAATTAGGTGACAAAACTTCCTAAAACCAACTTTTTTTCCGGATAACTATAAAAAAAGTTTTTTATCACTATGCAGAGTTTTTGTTGCTTTTCGGGTGCAAAGATGTGGGAAAAAGCAAGATAAAGCATATTTTTCTGTTTTTCGTGTTATTGTTTCGCTAAAATGCCGTACTTTTGCGGCGGTTTTCATACAAGTTGATTGTTTCACAGTATAAAAAAGTAGAAAAATGAAAAAGATTGCATTGATTTTCGCCGCTGTTGTGGCTGTTTCTTTTGCTTCCTGCTGCGGCAACAAGTGCGGCAAGAACGAGTCTTGCGGTGATTCCTGCCAGGCAGACAGCGCCTGTGCTGCTGCTTGTGCCTGCCCCGACAGTGCTGTATGCGACAGCGCCTGCAGCGACAGCGCAGCTTGCGTTTGCCCCGCTGAGTAAGACCAGTATCTCACACAGTAACATTAAAGACCCGCCTCAAACAGCGGGTCTTTTTTGTGCGGAATACACTCCGCGCCCGCAGGAAAATCTGCAGGCGCGAGGGAATATTTGTTCGCGAAAATATTTATTGTACCCTCACTTCACGAAGAACTTCTTGCCGCCCTGGATGTAAATACCCTTAGCAGGCTTCTCTGTCAATTTGCGGCCGGAGAGGTCGTAGATAGTATTGTCCTGCTCTGCTTCCGCTTCATACTCCAACACCATTCTTGCTCCACTCGTACCTTCACCTAAGAGATACAGCGCATAAATATATTTAGCTTTAGCATTCCCTGTAGCATTATATATTTCCTTTTCTACTTCCAAATGTGCTTCCCTAGAAAAAGTTGAATGGGTTTTACCTTAACCCTGCCATAGGTTGAATGCTTGTTGGGTACCTTAATCCCAAACTTTAATTTTTTCTCACCAAAGACCTCATTCCCCAATTTTAACATTTGCCAATTCTTGATTTTAACGTTTCTATAGTGTTGATATTTAGTCATTTTCGCCCCAAAGATACAAAAATCTTCCGACTTAATGCCCCTAATTCCCGAAAAAGTTCATGCGGTCATTTGGTCAAGGTCATTTGGTCATTTTCGATTCGGGAATGTGGTTATTTGCTCACTATATATAAATATTTATTTATATTATAGTGGCGGTTTTGACAGCATCTGTTTTTGATTTTGACAAATGACCAAATGACCACCCTCTCAAAAAATTTTTTGAATGTCTTTTCCTAAAAAAGGTTGACTCGCTTTTAGGCTATGATAATTAACGTTTTTACATCCATACGGAAAAAGTTGACTCTCCTCTCTGGGATAAGTTGACTGTTATTCCTGAAGTCGTTGACTCTTTTCCTAAGAACGTTGACTTCGCCCGGATATTGTTTACTCTTCATACTTCTTTTGCTGACTTCGTACTGAATCGGTTGACTACCACATGCGAAGCTGCGGTCCGTTTTCTCTGTGCGCCTGTGAAGGTGCCTTCATTCCGATGCTGGCATGCGGACGGCGTTCGTTGTAGAAACTGATGAAGGAGGGGATTCGCTCACGTGCGTTGGCAATGGTTTTGAAGCGATGTTCGCGATAGATGACCTCTGTCTTGAGGATACCGTTGACACGTTCGGCGATAGCATTGTCCGTAGGTTTGTAGTCCTCTGTCATGGAAATCCGGACACCATACTTCTTCAACTCGTCCGTATAGGCATTACAGCAATACTGCACCCCCCGATCGGAATGGTGAATAAGTCCCTGCAGTTCGTCGGCCGTAGCCTGCGAAAGCGCCATTCTGAGGGCTGCCAGCGTGTGTTCCGCTTCCAGCGTTTCGGACAGACACCATCCTACAATCTTGTGCGAGTAGGCATCCGTCACCAGATGAAGATAGCAGCATCCGTCTACCAAATCGATATACGTGATGTCGCTCACCCACAGGCTGTTCGGCCTCGTCGGCACAAAGCCGCGAATGAGGTTCTTGTACTTGTGGAAACGATGGTTTGAGTTCGTCGTGTGGCGCGCTTTCGGACGCCTCTGCATCATCTGGAAGTCGCGCAGCAGACCCAGGAACGCATCACGTCCGGGTACCCAGTCCGAGAGAAACATGCGTTTCATCATCAGCCACAGCTTCAGATAGCCGATACCAGAATCCATTTCGCGAATCTGTCTCACGGCGTCTATGATACGACCGATGCGTTGCACATAATGCTCTTCGTGGTGACATCCCTTGTAATACACCTGCTTGGTGTGGCCAAACAGCTCGCAGCAATACTGGATGGTGTAGCCTGTATTGCCGCTCAGGCGTTCTACTGCTTGGCCCCAGATTTTTTTCTTATCCGAATGCCCTGCTCTTCGGCGATGTCTATGAGCGTATTGAGCGCCAGGACTTTGTCCTGACTGCGCTTCAGCTGCTTTTCCAGTTGCTCTATCTGCTTGGATTGAGCTGCTATGAGAGCCTCCTGGTCTACCGCAGACCGATGTCCTGTCTCTTTTGCCATATTTTCCTCCGTTTGAGGGGTTTCACGAGGCAAAGATGCACATTTTTCGTGAATTTCCAATGGACTCAAGCAAGAATTTATCCACGAGGATAGCGTATTGACACTTGGAAGGTCGTATTTCAAGGCTATTTCGTGCCTTGACTTCCCACTTTGCATGTACTCAATGCAGATACTGCGTTTCAAACCGCGACTGAATCTTTGTCTTCCCATAATACTTAAAATAAATTTAATAATTTAACATTTAAGCCTTATTGGGAGTCAACCTATTTCAGTACAAGACAGCGGGAAAATACACAGTGAAGAATCAGGAAGGCAAATATGTATCCACCACAGGAGCACTGATAAACCGCTCCGCCAGCCACAACATCACATTCCTGGCCTCCACACCATACGCAGGTATCTGCTCTGCAACCGGCACGAAATACTGGCAACTGTCGGAGACACAGGTACTGCAGGTGGGACCGGAAACCGAACTCACGGACTTTGCCTTTGAACTCGTACCTGCGGAAGAATACACTGGCATACGCAGCATAAAAAAAGATGTCACGCAGAAAGAGCGTAACATCTATGATATCAACGGCCGTAAGACGAGGGACGTGCGCAAGGGCGGCATCTACATCGTCAACGGTGAGAAACGCGTTTACTAGAAACTAGCATCGCCCGAAATACCGGGATTACGAAAGCCCTTCGATATTGCCGTCGACAATGGTGATGCGCTCGGCCTGAGGACTGCGGGGCAAACCCGGCATACGCAGCATGTCACCGGCAATTGCCACAATCATACCGCTGCCACTGTTTACGATAAGGTCGCGGATGCGTATTGTGAAACCCTCGGGACAACCGTAGCGCGTGGAATCGGCAGTGAAGGAGAACTGCGTCTTGGCAATACATACCGGATAGCCGGCCACCGCCTTGTCACCGGCAAACATAGCCTTGATAGCCTCCAGACGCTTGGTTCCCGTCTTTGTGTATTCCACTGCGGCGGCACCGTAGATGCGTTTGCACACCTTCTCTATCTTACCCTCAATGCTGTCGTTCTCCGGATAGGCGAAGTGGATGGGAAGAGGCTTGATACGCTCTATCGTGTCCACCACCACCTGTGCCAGTTCGGTGGCTCCTTCCCCGCCCTTGAGGAAGGCCTCGTTGACAGCAAAGCCCACACCCTGATCCTCGCAGTTGCGGCGCACGAGGTCTATCTCCTCGTCGAGGTCGGTGTCGTGGCGGTTAAGCGTCACCACAACGGGCTGGCCGAAGCCCTGCATATTGTTGATATGGCGGTTGAGATTCTTGAGACCCTCGCGGAGTCCCTTCACATTGGGTTCGTTGATGTCGGCAAGGTCCACGCCGCCGTGCATCTTGAGGCCCTGCGTAGTGGCCACAATGACCACCAGACGGGGCTGCAGACCTGTCTTGCGGCACTTGATGTCGAAGAACTTCTCTGCGCCCAGGTCGGCACCGAAGCCCGCCTCCGTCACCACATAGTCGGCAAAAGACATAGCCATCTTGGTGGCCAGCACGCTGGAGCATCCGTGGGCGATGTTGGCAAAGGGACCGCCGTGGATGAAAGCCGGTGTCTGCTCCGTGGTCTGCACGAGATTGGGATTGAGGGCATCGCGCAGCAGTACGGTGATGGCACCTGCCACACCCAGGTCGCGCACATAGAAGGGTTTGCCTTCGGAGGTGATGCCCAGCAGTATGTTCTCGATGCGCTGCTGCAGGTCCTCCTCACTGGAGGCCAGACAGAGGATAGCCATCAGTTCGGATGCCGACGTGATGTCGAAACCCGTCTCCGCCACCACTCCGTCGCCGCGCAGGCCCGTCACCACATTGCGCAGGGCGCGGTCGTTGACATCGAGCACACGCTTCCAGTACACCTCGCGCAAGGAGAAGCCCTCCTTGCGGTGCTGGTAGAGATAGTTGTCGAGCATCGCGCTGATGGTGTTGTGGGCAGAGGTGACGGCATGGAAGTCGCCAGTGAAGTGGAGGTTGATCTTCTCCATCGGCAGCACCTGCGAATAGCCTCCTCCGGCAGCACCGCCCTTCATGCCGAAGCAGGGGCCCAGAGAGGGTTCGCGCAGCGCCACAGCGGCACGCTTGCCTATCTTGTTAAGGCCCAGCGTGAGACCGATGCTCACCGTCGTCTTGCCGATGCCGGCCTTGGTGGGGCTGATGGCCGTCACCAGGATGAGGCGGCTCTTCTTCACCTTGCTCTCATCGATGAGCGATATGGGCACCTTGGCCATGTATCGTCCGTAGGGCTCTATCTCCTCCGTGGGAATACCCAGACGGGAGGCAATCTCGCTGATGTGCTCGAGCCTGCACTCGCGCGCGATCTGTATGTCTGTCTTCATGGTGTGAATATAATTATTAGCAGATGCTTTTCATCCCGCTTTCTCAATGAGGCATACACAGGAAGCGCTGATGCCCTCTTCCCTGCCCTCGAAACCGAGACGCTCCGTGGTGGTGGCCTTGATGCTCACGGCATCCTCATCGACACCCATGACACGCGCAAGGGTGCGCTGCATCTCAGGGATGTGGGGATTGAGCTTGGGACGCTGGGCCGCCACCGTGACATCGATATTGCCCACGCGATAACCCTTCGTGGCGATAAGTTCCACGGTCCGGGCCAAAAGTATCTTGCTGTCGATACCCTCATACTCCCCCGCCGTGTCGGGAAAATGATAACCGATGTCGCGCATGTTGGCAGCGCCGAGAAGGGCGTCGCAGACAGCATGTATCAACACATCGGCATCGGAATGACCGAGAAGACCCTTCTCGTGGGGAACGAGCACGCCACCGAGCCAGAGGGAACGGCCCTCCACGAGCCGGTGGACATCATATCCGAAACCGACTCTCATCATCTCTTCTTTTTCAGCTTGCCGAAGAGGTCCTTCATACCGTCGAGGTCGAAACCGAGGGTGAAGCGCATCGTCTGGTCGAGAGGATTCGTCTGCGACGTGGCAAAGACGTAGGCGGCATCCACAGTGAACACACTCATGTGGAAACCCGCACCCACGGTGACATACTGGCGGTTGCCCTTGTTCTTATTCTCGTGGTGGTAGCCGAAACGCAGCATGAAACGGTCGTTGTAGGTGTATTCCATACCCATACACCAGCGGAACTCCTGCATCTCCTCCTTGAAACCGCCGGGAGCGTCGGCAAAGCTCTTGAAGATGCCGGCAATGGGAGACACGTCGTAGAACTCCTCCTGCTGGTACTCCGGAAGCGAACGCGGGTCGCCCTCAGGCACCTCGTAGGGGAAGGTGGGAATACATATCTTATAGGTCTCGACGCCAAGCGAGAGCTTGTTGTACTCGTTGAAGGGCACGAGGAAGTTGATACCCAGACGCAGCGTGGTGGGCAGGAACTCGGAATTGGTCGTGCCGCCGTAGTTGATCTTCGTACCGATATTGGTCAGCGCGATACCCCAGGCCAGACGGCATTCCCTGCTGCCCATCATGAAATAGCCCTCGCGGTAGAAACTGATGTCAGCACCGAAGGCATTGCCCGCAGAACTGCCGTCCTTGTAGTTGTTGGACATGTCGGAACGGATATACCTCAGCGTGACACCCATCGAGAGGCAGCGCGTCAGCATGCGGCTGTAGGCCACGTCGAAGGACATCTCGTAGGGCTTGATGGTGTAGTCGCCCTCCGTCACCGTCACCTCACCGAGGGAGAAGTAGCGGAACGAGGCCGATACGGCGCTGTAGTCGCCGATGCGGTAGAAACCGGCCACGGAAGCCAGATTGATATCGGACACAATCTTGCGCAGCCAGGGAGTGTAGCTGGCGGCAACACCGGCTCTGGCTATGTTGAACGGATATTTCGCCGCATTCCAGTGCTGGGAATTGATGTCCGCCTCAGTGGCAACACCCATGTCGCCCATTGAGCCCGCGCGTGCGTCAGGAGCTATGGAAAGGCTCGTCACACCGTAGGTCTCGGGATTGAATCTCTGTGCAGGATCGTCGTCAGCGCGCGAGATGCCGCAGACGAGCAATGTCATTATCGAGAGCAGGAATAATCTTTTCATACCAGTATCATAACGCGAAGAAGCGGCAAATTATTATTTCAGTACAATAATTTTTTCTCCTTCATACACTTCTTCGCCGCCGCCCGAGCGCACCGTCACACGAAGGGGATAGATGCCGCTGGTCACATCGGAGGCATCCCAGCGCACGGTATAGGAACCGTTGGCGTCGGCCGTGGTCGACTCGGCCTGCATCCACACAAGGTGGCCGTTGACGTCGTAGATGCTCACCTCATAGTATGTCTCGCTGCCGGGGAACTGATGCGTGATGATGATATTTGCCACGGAGGATACGGGGTTGGGACTTATCACCACACTGACGGGGTCGGGCTCCAGCTCGGAATTCACCACGAAACGCAGGCTCTTGCGGGAATACAGATTCTGATTGTTCCAGGCCTCGAAGACGAGATAGTGCTCGCCCTCCGCCATCGCAGGAAGACTGCGGCACACGATGCCGTGGGTGTAGTCGTCGCCGTCGGGGGTGAAGTAGTCGTCCAGGACGTAGGTCTGCAAGGGGTCGCTGTCTATGGTGAGGAGCAGGTTGTGACCCACGCTGTTGCTCAGATAACCGATATCCACGACATCCGACAGACGGGCGAAGAAGCAGGGAGTGGCATTCACCACGTCGCCGTCCCTGAAGTCCTCCCTGTTGAGATAGATGAAGATGTCGGGGCCGTCGGTGAGGTCGTCGAAATCACTGCCCACACCGCCCACGCAGAAGTCGGTGCTGGCACCCGTAGCCTCCACGGTCTTCTCTTCGTTGAGGGCATAGAACACCAGACGGCCGGACGAGTCGGCAAAGAGAATATCCTTGGGAGTGACCATATTGATGGTCCATTCGCCGTTCTCCACCCTGGCTGTGCGATGCGAGAGCACGGTAGTGTAGTCGCGATAGCGGTAGGTGTAGTCGGAAGTGGTCACATTGCGCAGGCCGCTCACCGTCTGCTTGACATCGTAGAGCGTGGCCGTGAGACGTCCGTTGAAGTCGTCCAGCTTGTTACCGGCAGCGTCCTCCACACGACCCGTCAGCACCACCTTGCTGCTGGACTTCACCAGCACGTCCTTAGCGGGAGCCTGGCCGTTGATGCTCTCCAGCACCACCCTCTGCCTCGGAGCGCCGAACACCAGAGCCGGGTCGCCCAGATAGGAGTAGTTGAGGGAATTGACACTCATATTGTCGTTCTTGGCCTCCGCAAGAGCCCATCCCGCACTGAGACGCCGTCCCTCGCTGTCGGTGGCGAAGAGGTATTTCGTGAAGGAGGCGTTGAGATTGTGGTTGGGGCTGGAATACACCGTACGGGCCGTGCCTACGAAAACCACGGAGCCACCATTTTCATTGAGCATCGCTGCCTCTCCGATATTGTCCTCATGACCGTCCCACGGAGCCACGTCGCAGGCTGCCGTCATCCACAGGGGAAGATTGCTGCCCGTCCACTCCTTCACGTCCTTCAGGCGCACCACGTTCTCGTGGGAGAGCACATGTGCAGCACCGTGACCCGTGTAGTTTATCATGAGAGCGCCGTCAGTCTGGTATTTGTTTATCAGTTTGGTGATGTCGGGATATGTGTTGCCGCTGATGCCCGTCACACGTATGAACGTGTCGAACATAATCTTCTTTACGTCAAGTCCCACGCCGTCCGTACCGTCCGGATTGAGAGCGGTCTCCGCAGCTCTGTCGGCACCCTTCATCTCTGCGGCATAGTCGCGGGCCTTGGCGTCGTCGTCGCCGATAAACACCACGGTGTTCTTCCACGCCTCGGCATTGGCATTCGTAATGTGGCGCAGAGTCTTGTCGACAAGGAGCCGGGCCTGGGCGGCTGTGGTCACGGGGAAGCGTCCCACGGCAAGCTCTATAGGCAGGGATGTTATGGTGGAAGCCGTCGATTCGCCCACCATTCCGTAGTAGTCGTCGGTCACGTAACTGTTCACTGCATGTCCCGACTCATCGCTCTCGAGGCAAGGCAGGTAGAGCGTCCTGTCGAAGTTGCTCCACGCCGTGGAGAGCATACGGTTGTCCCATGCGCCGTCAGCCATCAGGAGAACGTACTTCAGACGATGGTCACTGCCCTCTCCCCTGTCGTAGAGCATCTTGAAGAAACGGCGCAAAGCCGTGGCGTCTTCCGTTCCGCTGGAGAACTCGTTGTAGATCTGATCCACGCGGACGATTCCCACGGTCATCCCGTCGTACGTCCTGTGCGCCTCGGCGAGCCTCTCAGCCTCCTCATAATACGTACAGCCCACGGGGACCACGATAATCATATCCATCGTCGTCAGAGCGTGCAGATTCTGGCACGCCACCTGTCCTGCGATATCGGGAACCGGGAAGGAATAGTTGGCATCGAAAGCCACATATTCGTCGCCCGCCGTGGGAACGATGACGCTCTCTCCCTGCACGGGAATGAGGCAGGCTTTCCGGTCTCTCTTACCGATGCGCATCACCTTCAGGTTGGAAGCTCCGGAGAAACCGTCGTATTTCACGTTGACACCAGACGAGGTGAACTGCGTGAAACCATTCTCCAGCGTCAGAGGAGCTTCGTAGTGCAGGGCGAGATAGTCGAGATGAGCCTCTACGCCGGCACTGCTGGCCATATTCACCGTCCAGGTGTTTGTGCCGCTACCCGTCACCACATTGGTGAATTCCTTCCACACGGCATGCTGATACTCCGTATTGGAAGCCCTTATGATGACAGAGTGGTTATCGCCGCCGTTCACGTTCCAGTTCAGCGTGTTGACATTGGTAAGTCCTGCAGAGGCGAAAGAAACCGACAGCTGCACCTTTCCCGAAGCGTTCACTCCGGAGAATGTGTAGGAGCGGGCCTTGCCGTCCGAGTAGTTGTCGGCATAGAGAAGCTTGTTGCCGACTTTATAGATGGCATACTCATCCTCCTCTATCAGTTTGTGACGCATCACAGAGGTCAACGTCGCCCCCCCGTCCTCTCCTGCAGATGCCGTACCGATTCTCTCGGCAGGACCTGTGCCGCCGTCGGGAGCCACATCACTCACGAAATAGCAGGCCTCACGGGCATAAGTATTGAGCAGACGTTTCGTGCTGCTCCAGCTTACGAGTCCGTTGCCCCAGAAGAGCAGACTGCCGTCCGAAGCCACATAGAGAGGCACCTCCGGCAGGTCGTCGAAGTCGGTGTCCGGCTTGAGCGACATGCTCTGCACATGGCCTCCGTAGCCGTAGAGCCTCACACGCGAGAGGTCCGAGAATCCCATCTGCACCAGCATCAGCGGAGTGAGCCGGTAGATACCATCCTCCGTGATAGATATCTTCACCCAGCGCCCGCTCGCCATCGCACTGCGGCCGGCATAGCGCTCAGCCGGCACGGCAGCAACTGCGGCAGCCCTCGCCTGCGACACTCTCTTCACCGCAAAATGCGCACTGAGAAGTTTCTTGTATTCCCCCCCCTGCTTTACCAACGGCACAAAGTGATACGTGAGTCTCCATTGCCCTCTCACATCCCTCACCTCGCTTTCCACCTTTATCTCCTCGCCCACCAAGTCTCCATAGCCGCGCGCAACCTCCGTCTCCGCCTCGCTGAGAGGCTCATATTCAGGATATTCCACGCTCACTGACCACGAACCTCCCTCGTCGAGCACAATAGTGTGGCGGTATTCCGGCGCAATACTGTCGAAACGCAGCACATTCCAGTCGAGCACAGAAAACTCCTTCCCTTCTGCCCAAGCCAGAACACTCAGGCAACAAAGCAAGTATATCATCTGCAAACGTTTCATCGTGTGCGTGCGTACTATCTCATTTTATTTAACGTTGAACGAGAGTATTTTATTGCCCTCCAGGTAGCCGTCCAAGTGATCATCTATCTTCACAGGCCCCACTCCAACCGGAGTTCCGGTGAAGACAAGGTCTCCCGTTTTCAGCGTGAAATACCTGGAAATGAAACTGATAAGCTTGTCCACGCCGTATATCATATCACCCGTCCAACCCTTCTGCACCTCCACTCCGTTTTTTTCAAGAGAGAAGTGCAAATTCTGCACGTCGCCGTCCAGCTTGACAAATTCACCCACGACGGCACTTCCGTCGAATCCCTTGCACAAATCCCAGGGAAGACCTTTAGCACGGAGACGTTTCTGCAGGTCGCGCGCCGTGAAGTCAATTCCGACGGTGACCTCTTCGTAGTATCTGTGAGCGAAACGCTCGGGAATGCTTCTTCCCATGTGTGAAATGCGGATGACGAGTTCTGCCTCATAATCACAGCGTTCCGTATAGTCGGGCAAGAAGAACGGTTTGCCGCCTGTGACCAGCGCGCTGTCCGTCTTGGTGAATATCACAGGGTCTTCCGGGATGTAATCGCGCCCGTCGAGTTCCTTCGTGTGGGCGAGATAGTTCATTCCTACTCCAAATATCTTCATCTCTTCATTCCTTTCATCAGGAAAAAGAAACCCCTCCCGCTTTCGGGAGGGGTCATCCTCATATTTACTCTTTATCTTCTGTTTTACTCAGCCTTCAGAGTGAATCGGCTCATAGCTGTGATCTTCAGCTCCTTGTCAACGCTCTGCAGATACTGGGCAACAGTCATGTTCTTGTCCCAGATGTACTCCTGAGAGAGCAGGCAGTTTTCCTTCAGGAACTTGTTCACACGACCCTTGGCGATATTCTCTACCATAGCGGCGGGCAGATTGGCTGCCTTCTCGGCACTTACCGTAGCAATGATTTCCTTTGCCTTGGCAACGTCCTCAGCAGTGATCCAACCCTTTGCCATGTTGGACTCCATGTGATCCTCGGAATCAACGTGTGCGGGGTTGATACCGGCCTTCTTCAAAGCCACCTCAACAGCCTTCTTCACCTGCTCTTCCTTGGTCTTCTCAACAGCTACGTTGTACTCGTTCTGCTTCACCTCCTCACTCACGCCGCTCTCGTCGATGGCAACGGGAGAAGAAGATGCAATCTGCATAGCCACGTTCTTGCCGCAGTCAGCGTCGGCAACCTGCTTGTTGAAAGCAACCATGGCGCAGAGGCCGTTGCGATTCATGTGGTTGTAGGTAGCCACGTAGTCGCTCTCGATGCAGCTGTATCCGTCCAGCTCCATCTTCTCGCCAGTGATACCACTGCGTGCGGTGACAGCGTCCTGAACGGTGCCCTCGCCCATGGGCAGAGCCTTCACCTCGTCCAGAGTCTTGCACTTTGCAGCAACAGCAGCATTCAGGATATCCTGAGTCAGAGCTACGAAATCGGCATTGTTGGCAACGAAGTCGGTCTCGCACTTGAGAGCAATGATGGCAGCAAAACCATTCTCGCTCTTCACGAGTACACAACCTTCAGCAGCCTCACGATCGCTACGCTTTGCAGCCACGGCAGCACCCTTCTTGCGGAGGTATGCTACAGCATCGTCCATAGTATCGCTCTCAGTAAGAGCCTTCTTACAGTCAGCCAAGCCAGCTCCGGTCATCTCGCGGAGCTTCTTGATTTCAGTCATCGTGAAATTCATGCTTCTTCCTCCTTCTTTTCGGGTTCAGCAGCGGGAGCCTCTTCTACAGCCTCCTCAGCAGCCTTCTTCTTGTCTTCCTTTGCGGGCTTCTCGTCAACCTTCTCAGCCTTACGCTCTTCCAGACCTTCCTGGATAGCCTGACAGCATGCGTCGAGAATCACCTCGATGCTCTTGCTGGCATCGTCGTTTGCAGGAATTACGAAATCAACGTTATCGGGATTTGAGTTGGTGTCAACAATACCGAATACGGGAATACCCAGACGGTTTGCCTCCTTCACTGCAATCTGCTCCTTGAGAACGTCAACAACGAAGAGAGCGCTCGGCAGACGGTTCAGGTCTGCAATAGAACCGAGGTTCTTCTCCAACTTAGCTCTCTGGCGGCTCACCTGCAGAATCTCACGCTTGGAGAGATTGCTGTAAGTACCGTCAGCCATCAGTCTGTCGATATTTGCCATCTTCTTCACAGCCTTGCGGATTGTGGGGAAGTTGGTCAGCATGCCACCGGGCCAACGCTCGATAACGTAAGGCATGCCCACGCTGGTAGCCTTCTCGGCTACAACGCTCTTAGCCTGCTTCTTAGTAGCAACAAACAGAACCTTCTTACCGCTCTTGGCAATCTGCTTCAGTGCCTCGGCAGCGGTATCGGCCATAACAGCCGTCTTGTGAAGGTCGATAATGTGGATGCCATTCAGCTCCTTGAAGATATAGGGAGCCATAGCGGGATTCCACTTTCTCTTGAGGTGGCCGAAGTGACAGCCTGCCTCCAAAAGGGTTTCAAAATTTACTCTTGACATAATTGTGTCTTTATTTTTTGTTTACTTTCCTTTTAATTCCTGTCCTTCTTCCGGAAGAACATTTTCTTTAGAATCAACCCCCGAGTAGTCCCCCGATTTTTAGGAGTCTCGCGAGTTTAGATACTAAACATTCCGTCCTTTGGGCATTAACGCTTACTGAACTGGAATCTGCGGCGTGCCTTTGGACGACCCGGCTTCTTACGCTCTACCTCACGGCTGTCACGTGTCATGAAGCCCTCAGCGCGCAAAGCTGCCTTGTCCTCAGCGTTGATCTTCACCAGCGCACGGGCAATGGCCAAACGCAAAGCCTGACTCTGTCCTGTGTATCCACCACCACACAATGTTACCTTGATATCATACTTCTCCACTGCGTCAACAGCAACCAGAGGCTGCTTAACAACGAACTGCAGAATAGGGCTGGGGAAGTATTCTGTAAGATCTCTCTTATTGATGGTAATCTTACCGCTACCCTCGTTCACGTATACACGTGCAACGGCACTCTTGCGGCGTCCCAATGCATTTACTGTTTCCATCTCTCTTCTTATTATTTGTAGAGGTTAATATCAATTGCCTTAGGCTGCTGTGCCTGCTGCTGATGCTCACCACCCTCATAGATATAAAGGTTGTTGATGAGACGGTCTGCCAGCTTGTTCTTTGGCAACATACCCTTCACCACGCGACGGATGAGCTTGTCGGCACCACCCTTCTTAGCCAGGATGCTAGCGGGAGTCTCAGGACGCTGACCACCGGGATAACCCGTGTAGCGCAGATACACGCGGTCAGTCATCTTCTTACCACTGATCTGAATCTTGTCGGCGTTGATGATAATCACATTGTCGCCACAGTCCACATGAGGTGTGAACTCAGGCTTGTACTTACCTCTAAGGAGTTTTGCCACCTTACTTGCCATACGACCCAGTACCTGGTCTGTGGCATCTACCACAACCCACTCCTTCTTGGCCGTTTGCTTGTTGACAGAGATGGTCTTGTAACTTAAAGTGTCCATTCTTTGTTTTTTGTTTGTTTACTACTAAGATTTTTCACCCTTTTGATAATAATCGGCGTGCAAAGGTACGACTATTTTCACTTTCAACGACCGCTTATACTAAACTTTTTTCGTTTTTTCTCGTTTTTTTTGCTTATTTCATGTTTTTTTGATATTTTTGTGGCAGAAAATCAATATCAACTATGCTTGCACCATCTCTACTTGCTGCTGATTTCCGTAACCTTGAAAAGGAAATGTCATGGTTCAATCAAAGTGCAGCCTCCTGGCTCCACCTTGACGTTATGGACGGAGTTTTTGTTCCCAATATCTCTTTTGGCTTTCCTGTGCTGCGCGCCGTTGCCAAATTATGCGAAAAGCCCCTCGATGTTCACCTCATGATTGTCCAGCCGGAAAAATTCATACCGGAAGTCAAAGCTCTGGGAGCGTATATGATGAATGTGCACTACGAAGCATGCCCCCATCTCCACCGCGTAATTGGTCAGATTCACGAAGCAGGTATGCACGCAGGTGTTACTCTCAACCCCTCGACGCCGGTATCCGTTCTTGAAGATATCATCAGAGATGTCGATATGGTGCTTCTCATGAGCGTCAATCCCGGTTTCGGAGGTCAGCGATTCATCGAACATACAATAGACAAGGTGAAGGCGTTGCGTGCCATGATAGAGCGTACCGGTTCGAAGGCTCTTATTGAAATTGACGGTGGAGTCAACCTGGACACCGGCCGTCGTCTCCGTGAAGCCGGCGCAGATGTCCTTGTTGCCGGCAGTGCCGTATTCGGTCAGGCAGACCCCCTCAAAGCCGCAGCCGACCTCGCTGCATTATAAACAAGGTAACGCAGGCGTACCACAACGCGACTGCAAACCAAGACCATTTTACCCCCTCCAGTCCTGCTCCCGCAAACGCTGTGAATGCGCGGAGTGCTTCTGTCTGTATCCACAGCAAACCGTTGATGCTTTGTGCCAGAAAATCGGATATGAATTCCGGGAGAAGAAAGAGTGAAGCGATAAGAATAAAGCACAAGTACACGACAGCACTCGTATATGCCGTCACTACTACGGATGTCACTAAGGCATGCGGCACGAAAGTGCCGAAATAGTGCGCCACAAGAGGAGCTGTGAACATCTGACACCAGAAACTAATCTTTACCCACTCCACCACGATATCTTTTAGCCGTTTCCATACGCTTTTCTCTTCATTCCGCGAAGGTCGGTTTCTCTGTAAAGACGTGGGATCTTGCAGAAGCGATTCTGAGTCTTTCTCTTCTTCCCTATCACAGCACAGCGCAATTGCCAGCATCGCCACCGCAGAAAGCTGAAAACCTATATCTGTTGCATTTCGCGGTGTGATGATAAGAATCAGCATTACTGAGAGAAACCATACATACAAAAGCCTCAAACGGTATGGTGTCAGCGCAAAGAGCAAAGAGATGGATAGCATCGTAGCTGCACGTACCATAGACATCGGCCAGCGTGCGACACATACGTAAAACCACACAGCCAACAGAACTAAAAACACCACAGCAATTCTTACCGTCACCGGTCCCATTTTCCTCCGCACCAATGCGATGAAAGGAGAAAAAGTAGCACAGAAAATCCCGAGATGCAAACCAGAGAGCGCCATCACATGGCTGACACCGCCGGCGCGAAAAAGCTGCATCAATGGCGAAGACGTGTCGCGATGCCCGAGCGTGAGTGCGAAGACCTGTTCCAGCGCTTCCTCAGATAACCCGCATGACGAGAGCCGTTGCTCCACCATCTGCGCGAACACTTGCGACGTGACACCCAGATGCCCAATAAAATCATAGCAGGAGCCATCAGCGAAGATCACGGAGCAAACTGTAAACGTAATTGGCATCAGCACCCAACTCTACGGCACGACGGAAATCTTCACGCGCCAGAGACGACTTGCGGCGATGCTTATAGTATATGCCTCGCGAAAGATAGGCATCCGGATTTGTCGGATCCAAGCGAATACTCTCATCAAAATCCATCAGTGCCTGCGGATATATTCCGCGGCGCATAAACATTTCGCCACGCACAAGATACGGCAAGGCTTCCTCGGGCCACGCCTCCACTATTACATTCATCTGATCCATTGCCTCACGGGGACGTCCGCTCTCATCGTTGGTAATAGCCAGTCCCAGACAGGCCTTCAAATTATTTGGACGAATCTGTATAAGACGTTCGTAATCAGCACGCGCCAGACGGAAAGAGCGTTGGCGACGAAAAATATCAGCACGGAAAAGGAGGGCATCCTCACAAGAGGGCTGGTCCTCAAGGATGAGATTGTAGTCGGAAAGCGCCTTCTCGTCCGCACCCATCCACTGGTAAAGAGCTGCACGCCGCAAGCGTACGGGAACATTGTGAGGGGACTCACGCAGCATCTTTGTGCACATAGCAATCAGCACCTGCGCAGAATCCGCCGCATTTACCCTTACGGCAGCAATATCGGATGTGTCGCTGACGGCAATAGAATCCACCGGCGACATGGCAAATGTGGGCGACACGACGGCCGCCCACATAAGTATTGTTATCAGGATTTGGAGAATCACTTCTTGTTAATGTAATCAACAATCCACGCGCCCACTTCCTTCGTACCATACTTGGGAGCACCCTCAACCTGAATTTCCGGAGTGCGAACATTTGCATCGAGAGAAGCATTCACTGCTTCGCGCACGAGACGGCCCTCTTCCTTGAGGTCAAAGTACTCGAAAAGCATAGCCACAGAAAGAATCTGTGCCAAGGGGTTGGCGATATTGAGACCCTTACCCTGAGGCCAAGAACCATGAATGGGTTCGAAGACAGGAGTGGAACTACCCGTAGAAGCACTTGGCAGAAGACCCATAGAACCGGTAATCACAGAACCCTCGTCGGTAAGTATATCACCGAATGTATTCTCTGTCACCATTACATCAAAGAAAGTTGGTTCCTGAATCATGCGCATTGCCGCATTATCGACATACATAAAGTCGGTCTTCACATCAGGATACTGAGGAGCCATCTCCTGAGCTATCTTACGCCACAGACGGCTGGAAGCAAGAACGTTTGCCTTGTCCACCACCGTAAGATGCTTACGGCGCTGACGAGCATACTGATAGCCAACCTTAAGAATACGCTCCACCTCAGGACGCGAATAGTAATTGGTGTCATAAGCATCTTCCACACCATCGGCATTGACAGAGGGTTCTTTCTTCTGACCGAAATACATACCGCCAGTCAACTCACGGATGCATATAAAATCTGCACCACGCACCAGAGAATCCTTGAGAGGCGATTTATGAATCAGGCATTCGAAAGTCTCCACCGGGCGTATGTTGGCATACAGACCCAACTTCTTGCGCATAGCAAGGAGTCCTTGTTCCGGGCGCACCTTTGCCGTGGGGTTGTTATCAAACTTAGGATCACCCACAGAAGCGAAGAGAACAGCATCTGCTTCCTCACACGTGCGGAAGGTCTCCTCGGGGAAAGGATCACCCACCTCATCAATGGCGTGAGCACCGCAGAGTGCCTCTTTGTATGTTACCTCATGGCCGAACTTCTCTGCTACAGCACTGAGCACAGCCACACCTTGTTCCATAATCTCCGGTCCGATACCGTCACCGGCCAAAACAGCGATTTTGAGTTTCATATTTTTCTTATTTATATTATTCTTCTAAGAGATTAAGCATCTTAATTGTTGCCTTTATTGCAGCCTCGGTCTGGTCTGCATCCAAGCCCCTTGTGCGATACGTCTTACCCTCATACTGCCATGATATTGCTGTCTGCACGAGAGCATCTGTGCGACCGCCTGGCGGTATGGTAACCTGATAATTGGAGAGCCATGGGAAGGTCCGCCCGAGAGCATTACGATAAATATGACGTACAGCACGCACGAAAGCATCATACTGACCGTCCCCCGTTGCCGACTCCTCATATTGTTTACCATCAACTTCCAGTTTCACAACAGCCTGCGGATGAAGGCCGTATGCCGTAGAGACCATGTATGAAACAAGTTTGATGCGCTCGTTCGCGGATGTATGATGGAGGACATCCGAAATGATGAACGGAAGGTCGTCGATAGTGACTTTCTCCTTCTTGTCACCCAGTTCGTTAATCCTGTGTGTCACCTTGCGCATATCCTCCTCAGAGAGATTTATGCCCAAGAGGCGCAGATTTTGCTCAATATTTGCCTTACCCGACATCTTGCCCAAAGCATATTCTCTGGAGCGCCCGAAACGTTCCGGCAGAAGGCGGTTCACATAGAGACCGGCTTTTTTGTCACCGTCGGCATGAACACCTGCCGTCTGCGTAAATACATTTTCGCCGACAATCGGTTGGTTGGCTGCAAGAGCCATACCGCTGTAGCTTTCCACCATACGTGAAGCTGACACAATACTTTTTTCCTCAACATGAACCTCCACAGAGGCCATATCATTGAGCACTGCGACCACAGAAGCCAGAGAGGCGTTTCCTGCACGTTCACCTAATCCGTTGACTGTGCAATGTATACCAGAACAGCCTTCTTCCACCGCATTAAGCACGTTTGCCACAGCCAGATCGTAATCATTGTGAGCATGGAAGTCGAAATGCACATCGGGATAACGCTCCACCATCTGGCGCACAAATTGCCTTGTTTCTCTCGGAGACAACACGCCGAGCGTATCGGGGAGCATAAAACGACGTATCGGAGTATGCTGAAGCACATCAACCATCTTAAGCACGTAGTCTGGCGAATCTTTCATTCCGTTAGACCAGTCCTCAAGATATACATTTACCTCAAGTCCGGCCTCAACAGCCATAGCCACATTGCGTTTTATGTCGGCAAAGTGCTCTTCCGGTGTTTTGGAGAGCTGCCCACGACAGTGTTTTTCACTCCCTTTGCACAATAAGTTAAGCACACGGGCACCAGCGTCCTTTATCCACTGGATGGATTTACCGTCATCGCAGAAACCAAGCACTTCAACACGCTGCAGCATATCTGCCTCAGCAGCCCACTGGCACACAGCCTTCACGCACTCGAGCTCACCGTCGGACACACGTGCCGACGCCACTTCGATACGATCCACCTTGACCTCTTCGAGCAACTTGCGCGCTATGGACAACTTCTCCGGGGCAGAGAATGCCACACCGGAAGTCTGTTCACCGTCGCGCAGTGTCGTATCTAATATTTCAATGCTTCTCAAAAGCTTCTATTTTATCTGTATTACTAAGCAAGAAGTCAATATCGTCGAAAGCATTTTCCAGACAATACTTCTTGTATGAATTTATGGGGAATGTCTCTGAATGTCCCGTAGAAAGATTTGTCACCGTCTGATTGGGCACATCCACGCGCACCTTAGCACTTGGGTCGGCCTTCACCGTAGCAAAAAGCTCCTGCTGGAACTCGCGGCTTACCACTACGGGAAGCACGAAGCAGTTCAAAAGGTTATTGCGATGGATATCGGCAAAAGAACTTGAGATTACCACTCTCACTCCATATCCGCTGATAGCCCATGCTGCGTGCTCACGGCTGGAACCGCTGCCCCAGTTCTGACCACCGATGATAATCTCGTGTACACCTTCACGGGGAGCCTCTGAGTATTGGGGCAGATTCATCACGAAATTCTTCACGGGATTTCCCTCGCTGTCGTAACGCAGATCATGCATGAAAGCATCGCCGAAGAACTTCGGGTCACGCGTTGTGGAAGCAAGGTAACGGGCCGGGATGATGAGGTCGGTGTTACAGTTGTCTATCTCCACGGGAATGCACGTGGACTCTATGATATTGAATTTCTGTTTGGCCATAGTGCTTAGAGTTTACGGGGATCAGTAATCTTACCTGTGATAGCGCTGGCGGCTACGGTGAGTGGCGATGCCAGAACCGTACGGGCACCGGGACCCTGACGACCCACGAAGTTACGGTTTGAAGTGGATATGGAAAGCTTGCCGGCAGGCACCTTGTCGGGATTCATTGCCAGACATGAGGAACATGACGGGAGACGCAGTTCAAAACCGGCCTCTTCCAATATCTTGTCTATACCTTCGTCAATAATCTGCTGGCGCACAAGCCACGAACCGGGCACAAGCCACGCAACAACGCTATCGGCTTTCTTCTTACCCTTGACCACCGAAGCAAAGGCGCGGAAGTCCTCTATACGACCGTTGGTGCAAGCACCGAGGAACACGTAATCCACAGGATGACCTTCGAGTTTCTCGCCGGGCTTAAACTGCATATAATCCAGCATTGAGAGGAACTGAGCCTGTTCAGCCTCCGGAATATCCTTCAACTCGGGAATGCACTCATCCACTGCTATACCCGCACCGGGATTCGTTCCGTATGTGATACGGGGAGCGATATCCTCCGCACGATACGTCACTTCCTTATCGAACACAGCACCCTCGTCGGAATAAAGCTTCTTCCATTCCTCCACAGCCTTGTCCCAGGCTTCACCCTTGGGAGCGTACTCACGACCCTTCAGATAAGCGAATGTCGTCTCGTCGGGAGCAATGATACCGGCACGTGAACCCATCTCAATAGAGAGGTTCGACAATGTCAGACGTCCCTCCATCGACATCGAACGGATGGTGCTGCCTGCGTATTCCACAGCATAACCCGTTGCTCCGGATGTTGTCATGCGGGCCATGATATACAGAGCCACATCCTTAGCAGTGGTACCCTTCGGTAGAGTGCCTTCAATATTGATACGCATCGTCTTGGGCTTCTGCTGCAGGATGCATTGGGAGGCGAGCACCTGAGCCACCTCACTTGTGCCGATGCCCATAGCGATAGCGCCCACAGCACCGTGAGTGGAGGTGTGGGAGTCGCCGCACACAATGGTCATACCGGGCAGCGAGAGGCCCTTCTCGGGACCTACCACATGGATGATACCGTTGTCCTTGGTACCCATCGCAAAATGACGGATACCAAATTCCTCACAGTTTTTCTGAAGTGTCTCTACCTGCTTGCGACCTACGGGATCGTCAATGCGCTCCTGCTGGTCGGAAGGTGTGTTGTGGTCGGGCATTGCTACGATACGCTCAGGACGGAAAGGCTTGATGCCCTTATCGCGCAATGTGTCGAATGCCTGAGGAGATGTCACCTCGTGAGCATACAGACGATCAATGTACAGTTGGGTGGGACCGTCCTCCACGTTCTGAACGACGTGGGCATCCCAAATCTTATCGAAAAGTGTCTTCATTTCTTGAATTTATTGATACAATCGATGTAAGCCTCTACGGAGGCGGTTACGATATCTGTATTAGCGCCGAAGCCGTAATACAAGTGGCCGTCGTACTCCACCTGCATATGCACCTTACCCACGTCGTCACTACCCTTGGAGATTGCCTGAATGGTGAACTCCTTCAGTGTCATAGTGCGCTTGATGATGCACTTGAGAGCCTTGATGGCAGCATCCACAGGACCGTTGCCTGAAGCTGCGGCTTCAAATTTCTCACCGGCGATATCCAGACCAATAGATGCCACACTACGCACTCCCTTGCCGGTTGTCACCTGCAGATAGTCGAGCTTCACATTGTGTGTCGCACTACGCTCTGCGCCCGCCAGCATCAGGATATCGTCGTCCGTGATATCCTTCTTCTTGTCTGCAAGAGCAAGGAAGTCCTGATAAACTTTATCCAACTTCTCGCCGTCGATATCGATACCGTTAACCGAAAGACGGTGCTTGAGAGCTGCACGACCGGAACGCGCTGTAAGCACGATGGCATTATCATCGATACCTACGCTCTTGGGGTCCATGATTTCGTAAGTGGATGCATTCTTCAACACACCGTCCTGATGGATTCCGCTGGAATGCGCGAAAGCATTACGTCCCACGATAGCCTTGTTGGGCTGCACGGGCATATTCATGAGGCTGGACACCATACGGCTGGTGGGGTATATCTTCTCCGTTGTGATATTTGTGGAAATACCCAAATCGGAATGCAACTTGAATATCATTGCCACCTCTTCAAGAGAAGTGTTACCGGCACGCTCGCCGATACCGTTGATGGTCACCTCTGCCTGACGGGCTCCGTTGAGCACACCGCTCACCGTGTTGGCCGTTGCCATACCCAGGTCGTTGTGGCAGTGGGTGGAGAGGATACTCTTCCCTGCTGCGAAAGCGTCGACATGCTCGTAGAGGTACTTTATCTTTTCTCCGTATTCGTAGGGAGTGCGAAAACCCGTTGTATCGGGGATGTTGCACACCGTAGCACCAGCCTTCGTCACAGCCTCGATGACACGAGCCAGATACTCATTGTCCGTACGGCCTGCATCCTCGGCATAGAACTCAACGTCCTCCACATACTTCTTGGCATACCTTACCGCAGCCGCAGCTCTCTCGATGATTTCCTCAGGTGTCGAGTTGAACTTGTATCGGATGTGGCTTTCAGACGTACCGATACCCGTATGGATACGGCCTCGTTTTGCATGTTTCAGCGCCTCGGCCGCCACATCGATATCTTTCTCCACAGCACGTGTAAGGGCGCAAATAGTGGGCCATGTCACAGCCTTGGAGATTTCCACCACGCTGTTGAAGTCGCCGGGACTCGACACAGGAAAACCTGCTTCAATAACATCCACACCAAGGGCTTCCAGCTGACGGGCCACCTGAATCTTTTCTACGGTGTTCAGCTGGCAACCGGGGACCTGTTCGCCATCACGGAGTGTGGTGTCAAAAATGAACAATCTGTCACTCATATTGGATGTATTTTAATTACTTGTTACACAAATTTCGTGCAAAGGTACAACCTTTTTCCACGTTTTGCATTCTTTCGCGCGCACAAAATTCCTCTTTTTAATCATTTTTATATATATTTGCGCTGAAAAATCGGGATTATGACATCTCAGGAAGCCACATTTTCAGAACAAAAGGCCACCGTACAGCAGTTAGTGGAGAGCGGACACGAGTTTGCCCTCTTCTTTTATCCCGACGACCCTTCCCCGCGACTCGTAAGCGGTGACGCCAAACCTCTTTCTTCACCGATACATTTCTCTCATCACGACGCACTGCCTAGCGGCTTCCTCTTTCATCCCTTCTCCCCGACACAGTCCTGCCCTACGCTTATCATCTCACCAGAGATTGCCTGCAGGGGATGGGAACTGATACAGAAGGAAGCTGAACAACTCTCCCACCGTCGTCTGTCACTCTGCCATTTGGAACACAAACTGCAGCGCTCTGTGCCCCGTGGCGATGATTTTCGGCGTATCTATCGCAAATTCCGCAATCAGATAGACCGAGGACGTGCACGTTCGCTCTTTCTCTCCCAGGCTCTTGAAGGTCAATGGGCCGAAGACGGAAACGAGGGGGCGCTTCTCCTTAAAATGAGGGAACTTTATCCCGATGAAATGGTCTATATCATCTACACACGCACTTCGGGTCGATGGATGGGACACTCCTCGAGAATGCTGCTAAGAGGTGGTGTAAAACGTGCCGAAACCATTTCCCCTTCCGGCACCCACCACATTATCTACACACCCGATATGGGACAGCTCGTCACAGATCTCCTGCAAATTCCTCAGGAAGAGGTCTCCGGGGTACCGTCCTCCTTGGCCCGTGAGTTTATCCGTCTGCACGAAGGCTACCCCCGACTCTACTTCACCGGCACACTCGGAGCACTCAACATCTACGATGAAACCGCCCTGTTTCTTAATATTTCCTGTTTAAAACAACGCCCCGGAGGCAGAGCTGTCTTCTATGGCGGTACAACATTACAATAGATATTATGCGACTTCAAGACAATCAAGGTATACCTGGCGGCATTCTCCTAATAATGGCAGTCATGTCTGGCCTCGCTGTTGCCAATCTGTACTACAATCAGCCGCTGCTTGATATTATGCGGCATGATTTGAACTGCAGCGTTCTCGAAGCCAACACTATCACCGTAGCGACACAGATGGGCTACATACTCGGTCTGCTGTTCATCGCCCCCATGGGCGACCTGTACAACCACAGATATCTTGTGACCGCCTGTCTGAGCACCTCTGCCGTGGCCGCACTTTTTATTGCCTCCGCAGACAGTATCCACGCAGTATGGGCCGCCTCGCTGCTCCTGGGTGCGTGTTCTGTTGTGGCACAACTGTTCATCCCTATCGCCGGGCAGTATTCCCGACCGGAACACAAGGCCCGCAATATCGGATTTGTGCTGTCCGGTCTGTTGACGGGCATTCTGATGTCGCGTGTGGTGAGCGGCATAGCCGCCGAGATGTGGGGATGGCGCTATGTCTATACTGCCATAGCCGCCGTGATGATTGTCAGCATCGTGACGATTCTCATCTTTCTCCCGGAGATGCGACGCAACTTCGAAGGCAGCTACCTGGCACTGATGCGTTCCCTCCTGCAGATTTTCAACAATCATCCACGCATACGCCTAAATTCCCTTCGAGCCGCTTTATCGATGGGTTCGATGCTTGCGGTGTGGTCGTGCCTGGCGTTTCACATGGCAAAAGCTCCTTTCTATGCCGGTACCGACATTGCCGGTACAATGGGACTTTGCGGAGCGGCCGGCGCTCTCGTGGCAAGCGGTGTCGGACATTTCCTGCCGCGACTCGGACTGCGCCGCTTCTGCTTCATCGGCACCAGCCTGCAAATGTGTTCCTGGGGTATCGGCTGGCTATGCGGCTACAGCTATATCGGACTGGCCGTCACCATCATCGTGCTCGACATCGGCTTGCAATTCATGCAGGTGGGCAACCAAAGTGCAAGCATTGCCGAGATGCCGGAAGCCAGCAACCGCATCAACACCATCTTCATGACCTTCTTCTTTATCGGCGGCTGTCTCGGCACCTTCCTCTCCGGATGGGGTTGGCACACCTACGGATGGCCTGGTGTGTGCTTAGTCGGCGGTGTCATGGCAGCTTCTTCGTTTGCGCTCACATTTATCAAACGATAGCCTCTTACCTTCGGTGAAATCATAAAAACTGCGGCTGCCATTGTGGGCAGCCGCAGTCGTATTGTCCGATGACAGGAGCTTGGTTTACTTGCTCCAGTCCTCCTGAGTCTTGCGGATGTAGCTCTGGTAACGGCGCTGGGCGGCAGCCTTACAGCCGTCGTAGAGTTCCTGAGCCTCCTGGGGAGCAGCCTTCTTCAGAGAGAGGAAGCGAACCTCGCCCTCGAGGAAGTCCTGGAACTTATCCCACTGGGGCTCCTTGGAGTCGAGCGTGAAGGGGTTCTTGCCCTCTTCTGCCAGAGCGGGATTGTAGCGCCACAGATGCCAGTAGCCGCACTCTACAGCTTTGGCCTCCTCAGCCTGGCTCTTACCCATACCGCCCTTGGCCTTCAGACCGTGGTTGATACAGGGAGCGTAAGCGATGATGAGAGAGGGACCGTGCCAAGCCTCAGCCTCCTTGAAAGCCTTCAGACACTGGCTCTGGTCAGCACCCATTGCCACCTGAGCAACATATACGTTGCCGTATGTAGCCTGCATCAGACCGAGGTCCTTCTTGCCCACGCGCTTGCCGTTGGCTGCAAACTGTGCGATAGCACCGATAGGAGTAGCCTTTGATGCTTGGCCGCCGGTGTTGGAGTACACCTCAGTATCGATGACGAACACGTTGAGGTCCTCACCGCTGCCGATTACGTGGTCGAGACCGCCGTAACCAATATCATAAGAGGCACCGTCACCGCCGATAAGCCACTGAGAGCGCTTCACCAGATAGTGGTCGAGCTCCTTGAGCTGAGCGCACACGGGGCAACCGGCCTTGGCACCCTCTGCGATGAGGGGCTTCAGAGCGGCTGCGGCAGCCTTGCTGCCCTGAGCATCGTTCTGCTGCTCAATCCACTGCTGTGCGGCAGCCTTGAACTCAGCAGGCACCTTCTCGTCAGCAATCTCCTGCTCAAGCAGCATCTGGATGCGCTGCTTCATCTTCTTATTGGCGAGCACCATACCCATGCCGTATTCGCAGAAGTCCTCGAAGAGGCTGTTGGACCATGCGGGACCCTGACCCTTTGCGTTCTTGGTGTAAGGTGTCGAAGGAATAGAACCGGAGTAGATAGAAGAGCAACCCGTAGCGTTGGCCACCATCTCGCGGTCGCCGAAGAGCTGGCTGATGAGCTTCACGTAAGGAGTCTCACCGCAACCCGAGCAGGCACCGCTGAACTCGAAGAGAGGCTGTGCGAACTGGCTGTTCTTGGGGCTCTGCGTGATGTCCACGAGGTCCTGCTTGGAGCTTACCTTCTCCATGCAGTACTTCCACAGGGCAGCCATCTTGTCGGCCTTCTCGCTGGAGTCGTCGTAAGCCTTCATCGTGAGGGCCTTGCCCAGCTTCGGATTGCCGGGGCAGACGTCGGCGCAGTTGCCGCAACCCAGACAGTCCTTCTGGCTGATGGCCATATGGAAGAACATACCCTTCATGGCTGCGGGAGCCTTCATCTCGATGGTAGCGCCCTCGAAGCCTGCCTTCTCCTCCTCGTTGAGCACGATGGGACGGATACAAGCGTGAGGACATACGAATGCGCACTTGTTACACTGGATACAGTTGTCGGGTGTCCACTCGGGCACGAAGGCAGCCACGCCGCGCTTCTCGTAAGCGGCTGTGCCCTGCTGCCAAGCACCGTCCTCGAGACCCTTGTAGGCGCTCACGGGGAGGTCGGCACCGTTCTGTGCGTTGATGACGCGCACGAGGTTGGTGATGTAAGCGGGTTCGTCGCGCACCACAGCCTCGTCCTCGGGGAGGTTCTTCCAAGCGGGATCCACAGCGAGCTGCTTGTACTCACCGCCGCGGTCCACAGCTGCGAAGTTCATGTTCACAACGTCCTCGCCCTTCTTGCCGTACGACTTCACGATGGCCTTCTTCATCTGCTCCACAGCGAGCTCCACGGGAATCACCTCGGTGATGCGGAAGAATGCCGACTGCAGGATGGTGTTGGTGCGGTTGCCCAGACCGATTTCCTGTGCAATCTTCGTAGCGTTGATGTAGTACACCGTGATGTTCTTCTCTGCGAAGTACTTCTTGATGCTGTTGGGGATGAAGTTCACGAGCTCCTCGCCCTCGAAGATGGTGTTCAGCAGGAACTGACCGCCCTCGCGCAAACCTCTTATAACGTCGTACATGCGCAGGTACGCCTGCACGTGACAAGCCACGAAGTTGGGAGTCTTGATCTGATATGTCGAACGGATAGGTGTGTCACCGAAACGCAGGTGCGAGCAGGTGAAACCGCCCGACTTCTTGGAGTCGTAGCTGAAGTATGCCTGACAGTATTTGTCGGTGTTGTCACCGATAATCTTCACGCTGTTCTTGTTGGCACCCACGGTACCGTCGGCACCCAGACCGAAGAACTTGGCCTCGAAGATGCCCTCGCCGCCCAGAGCCATCTCCTCCTTGGCAGGGAGAGAGGTCATGGTGAGGTCGTCCACGACACCAACGGTGAAGCGGTCCTTAGGCTGCGGCAACTCGAGGTTCTCGTACACGCCGAGAATCATGGTGGGAGTCACGTCGGCAGAACCCAGACCGTAGCGGCCGCCTACGATGAGAGGCGCATTGGCCTTGCCGTAGAATGCGTCCTTAACGTCGAGCAACAGAGGTTCGCCGTTGCTGCCGGGCTCCTTGGTGCGGTCGAGCACAGCGATGCGCTTGCAGCTCTTGGGCATCACCTCCATGAGGTGCTTCACACTGAAGGGGCGATACAGGTGTACGGAAACCAGACCGTACTTCTTGCCCTGCTTTGCAGCGTAGTCGATAGCCTCGCGGGCAGCCTCTGAAGCAGAACCCATCAGGATGATAACCTCCTCGGCATCCTCTGCGCCGTAGTATGAGAAGAGCTTGTACTCACGGCCTGTGCGCTCGGAGATAGCCTTCATGTATTTTTCCACGATGGCGGGCACTGCGTCGTAGTAGCGGTTGCAGCTCTCGCGGTGGGGGAAGAATGTCTCGGGATTCTCTGCCATACCCTTTGCCTGGGGATTCTCGGGAGAGAGTGCGCGGGCGCGGAACTCGCTCAGAGCCTTCTGGTTCACCAGGTCGCGCACGTCGTCGTCCTCCAGCAGCTCCACCTTCTGATACTCATGAGAGGTGCGGAAACCGTCGAAGAAGTTGATGAAGGGCACGCGAGCCTCCAGTGCTGCCAGATGAGCCACAGCGGAGAGGTCCATCACCTCCTGCACGCTGCCCTCTGCCAGCATTGCGAAACCTGTCTGACGGCAGGCCATCACGTCGCTGTGGTCGCCGAAGATACAGAGGCTGTGGGTAGCCACCGTACGGGCACTTACATGGAATACGCTGGGAAGCAGTTCACCTGCGATCTTATACATATTTGGAATCATCAGCAGCAAGCCCTGAGAGGCTGTGAATGTGCTGGTGAGAGCACCTGCCTGCAACGAACCGTGCACGGCACCTGCGGCACCTGCTTCGCTCTGCATCTCCTGCACCATCACGGTGTCGCCGAAGAGATTCTTACGTCCCTGCGCTGCCCACTCGTCCACATGTTCTGCCATTGGCGATGAGGGAGTGATGGGATAGATGGCAGCCACCTCGGAGAACATGTAAGCCACATGTCCGGCACAGGTGTTACCGTCCCAAGTCACAAATTTCTTTTCTTTTGCCATTTTTGAGTGAAATAAAAATTATTTTTGTTTACGTCGATTGTCCGTTTCGCTTTAGTAGAGGAAGCCGTAGAGCCAGAGAGGTATCTCCTGGTCGTGTCCGGTCTCTATGTCGCCTCTCACGTATATCACCTCGGATGCTCTGCGTCGCGGCTCCTCATTGAGGACGCGGAAGCGCTGGTCGTCGTCCACGAGGAATGTGCACGAGCGGTCGCCGGCCTTCACTTCATACTGGCCCCAGAGCGCATTCTGGAAGAATGTCTCGCTGAGCAGCTGTGCGTCGGGTTTGCCGGAATACAGGGCATACATCAGGTTCGTGTTGTTGAGCATCGTGCGTGCCGGCTTCTTGGGAAACTCCTCGTCCTTGCGATACACCAGGTTGAAGAGGTGGGCATCGGTCAGATATTTGATGTAGTTCATCACCGTGGCCCTCGACGTGGTCACGTCCACAGCCAGCTGCGACACGTTGGGAGCTCCTGTGTCTCCCGTACCCAGGATGTAGAAGAGCTTCTTCACCCTGTCGAGATACTTCAGCTCTATCTGGTTCTGGTGCAGCACGTCCACCTCGATCATCAGGTTCATCATCTTATGCAGACGCTCCGCGAAGTTGGCATGCTCCAGGAAGAAGGGATAGTATCCGTGATGGAGGTATCCGCGCATGTGCTCCAAGGGCCTCACCTGCTCCAGTATCTCCGCTGCGATGCGCTCGTGGCGGTTCTGCACCTCGCGTATGCTGTAGGGCTTCAGGTCGAGTCCCACCTTCAGGTTGAGATACTCTCTCAGGGAGAATCCTCTCATCACATACAGCTTCATGAGTCCGTCCAAATCGGGGTTTTCCCGTCCCTGCGGTATCACGCTGGATGCAGCAAACACGACATGAATCTTCGGGAAGCGCTCGTAGATTTCGCGCAGCATGCGGCTCCATCCCGTCTGCTTGTGCACGTTGTCGATGAGCAGCGTGTGACCGCCGTTCTTGTTAAACTCTGCGACAAAATCCACCAGGTCGGTGCCCTGGAAGAAGAAATTGTCCATGTTGATGTAGAGACATCTTCGCTCGCGCACTGAGAAATTCTCTCTAGCATACTGGAGCATCATTGTCGTCTTGCCCACACCCCTGAAACCGATGATGCCGATGAGCCTGTCGGTCCAGTTGATTTCATCCATGAGCTGACGACGCACAGGGGCGTTCATACGCTCCACAAGGTACTCGTGAGTACGAAAAAAAGGTTCTAACATGCCTTAAAATGCCAATTTACGCGGCAAAGATATAAAAAAATTTTCATTTAAATGCCTTATTTGGCAAAAAATGATTATTTTTTAGGAAAAATACCTATGTAGCGCATCTGTCCCATTATCCAGCTCTGCCTCCTCAGGACGTATGCAGAGGGGTCCTTCGAGCTCAGCTTCAGGGGGCTGGGCAGCGTTGCGGCTATGAGGGCGCAATTCGCTCTGGACAAGTCGGTTGCGGGTCGCGAGAAGTGCTGCTGCGCCACCGCTTCCGCGCCGTATATCCCGTCGCCCATCTCTATGCTGTTGAGATACACCTCCATGATACGGTGTTTGTCCCACAGGATTTCTATCAGACATGTGAAATACACCTCCAACCCCTTCCTCACCCACGAGCGCGCCGGCCAGAGGAACACATTCTTGGCTGTCTGCTGCGTTATCGTGCTTGCTCCGCGCTGCCGCTTTCCTTTGCCTAACTCCTCCACAGCCATTCCTATCTGCTTGAAGTCGAACCCGCGATGTGTGAGGAAGAGCTGGTCTTCGGCTGCCATCACGGCGATGGGCATATAGAGCGACATCCCCTCGTCGAGGCTCACCCAGTGGTGTTTCAGACGTATCTTCTCCCCCCGCCCCATCTGCTGGTACGCGCGTATTATCATCAGCGGTGTCACGTATACGGGCACCCACCTGTACATCACCACCGCTCCCACGCTGCTCACGATGAACAGCAGCAGCACCCGCCTTAAAAATCTCTGCACCGCTTTCAGCATTTCACCTGCAAAGGTTTTCTCAAGTGGTCACATCGGCCATGAGGTCGCGGCGGCCTATGAGGCTGAAGATGGTGATACGGTTGTCCTCGTTCAGGATACGTAGCGTGCGCAGCACCTCACCTAACGTAGAACCGCTGGTGGTCACGTCGTCAATGACCAGCACATTCTGCTCGCGTATCGTCTGGCAAAGCTCCTCATCGGTCTTTGTAGCAAAACGGAGGAACTGCGTCATATAGGGGCGGAAACGGCTCTTCTTCACGTCCTTGGCGATGGTGAAGTAGTCCTTCTGGTGAATCAGGTCGAGCATGCCTGCAATCTGTTGGCGCACCTCCTCCTTCTGGGCCTCCGTGTATCGAGGACGACCGTTCTCAAGCACATCGTCGAGATATGCCTCCGTGAAGGCATCCATGTCGAAAGAGATATTGGCAGGCAGGTTCTTCACCAGCTCCATCTTGCGCAGCGTGGGCTGAGCAAAACGGTAGATGTAGCGCAGCATGTAGTTGTTGACTCGGCTCGACGACTGCGGCATCACCACGAGGTCGTAGTCGTAGAGGTTGATGCGGCTGTTCAGGTTGTTCACGGCCTTCTGGATGAACTGCGTCAGATTGGGGTCGTCCTGCAGGCGTTCGGTGAATTTGACATACTTGATGAATGCCGAGCGGACGCTGCCGTCCACCTCGTCGCCAAACTCATAGCCGTAGTAGAAGCACTTGCCGAAGGCCTCCACCTGGTAGCCGTCACCAGTCAGACTGACGATATCGCCTGTCCCGTCGTGTTCAAAGTCGAACACGAACCGCTGCTGCTCGCTGTCGAATCTTACGCCCATTATCGAATCGATTGTTACCTTTTCGGGTGCAAAGATACGAAAAAGTTAAAAGTGAAGAGTGAAAAGTGAAGAGTTTTTTTTCGTTTGGGTTTTCGTTTTGGTTTTCGTCAAGGTCTAGGTTAAGGTTATTTTTTCACTTTTAATTTTTAACTTCCCACTTGCGTTCGCTTTGCTCCGCCCCTAATATTGCGTTCACGTTGTTCCGCCTCATTGGCAAGCCAAAGAAGCTTTGCAAAGGACCCTCTTACCTCTTACTTCTTACATCGCTCCCCAATGTTTTACACGAGAGCCGTCTTCTCTATAGAGATCCATACAGATCAAAACGGGAACTTTCTCAGATTCTATGTCAGCTTTGTCAATTGCATCCTCATCGTCCTGTGCCTGTACATTTACCACCACCGGTGCCCCGATTAACAACTCAGAACACATTACAACTTTGTAGTTTTTTAGTTCGTTTTCCATAATTGTATTAGTTTATCCGGGGACAAAGATAAGGAAATAATTCGACTTAAAGTGTTCTTTATTGAAAAAAAGCATTACCGCCATGCAAGGGCTCAATCAGTCACAAGCATGGCGGTATTTTTAGCGTATCAGTAATTTTATACTTCAGACATCTTACATCTTTATAATCACCGATTTTTGCATTTGTTGCTGCAAATTAGCTCGCACATTCGGCCGTTTTTGCAGTGCAAAGGTGCACATTTTAATTGAAACAGCCAAACTTTTCGCCATTTCCATTGTCTCTATTGCCACAGCGGTTCATTCTCCCATCCGCGAGGGAAACCCATAGCGGCAATGTCAATCATTGGATAGTTGGCAAGAAGCGCACTTATCTTTGCCTTCATATCGTTGTTAGGCGAAATAATGTTGAGGAAATACTTAATAATGCATAGATCAAAGTAGATACGAAGCATGTCCGTCGGCAAAGTAATCCAATTTCCCGTCATGCGGTTGGGAAGCATCGGACGGATGGTATTCTGCTTGTTCCACACACGGGCATGATGGCAGCAGGAATTACGTGTCAGAGCAATAATAGTAAGCCACGACTCGAAAGGAGCTATCTGCAAACCGAACTTGCGGGCAATGCTCTTCTTGATGCGAGCGGCCTTGATGTTGCTGAATATATTGGTGATAACGCCAAATGGAAGCACCTCTGCCAAAATCCATGCAGGAGGGTATGCATCGGAATAAGTCTGTTTGAAATGGACGATGAAATCCTCACGTGAACGACGCAACTCAGCATCTATCAAGCCCATTGTGTGATGAAACTTCCCTGCATCAATAAAATTACCGGCATCCGTCATCCAGAATGGATTGCCAATCATATCACTACCGGTATTGACAATGATGCTGCGTACGGCCACCTCTATCTTCTCAATCTCATTGAAGATAAGTAGGCGCAACTTCTTATCAAAACGATAGAGCATCATCACTTGATCAAAAGTTGTATTTGGCTTATAACGGTGTTGTTCCTTGGGCATCTGTAAGAGTGGATGCATATAGGCCGACAATCTGTAATAGCCAATAAATTCGAGATATCTCTCAGCTTTACTACTATCGGCTATCAAAAGACCGCGCGACTGTAGCAACATGACCAAGTCATGCACGTTGGCATATGGTTTCTGGAATGGGACTTTGTTGTTCATCATAAAAAAAACGACCCGCACATTTGAGCATCGTTGAGAGGCTTGGCGGGTTCTGGTGCTGCAAAGGTACGGCTTTTATTCGGATTGACCAAATATTTTGATGTAATTTTCAGAATTAAGACCCATTTTCATGTTTCTTGCGGTATTTTTTTTAAAAGGTCTGCTCTTTCATAGGTGCACTGCAGATGCTGCGCAGGGGAATCGGCCTACTTTATTTTTTTGACACTGTCCTCGTTTCGACACTTTGGTCTGATTTTATTTTCAAGGGACCTTTTTTGTATCTATACCAATAGACGTAAGTCTGCATGCTATTTACTTTTTTTATGTCGCCTGTTGTTATCGGATACTCCATTGCCACTCCTTTTTGCACCACAAGCCATTTATTTCTAAATTTCCCAAAATAATCCTCCCAAGGATTACTATGCCGGTAAGTCGCATCCACGGGAATCCATCCAAAATCCGGAATATAGAACTCCGCCCAAACATGATGGTTTTTACGTCCGTCAATATCACCACCAATAGCAAAAACATGCCTTGCGGGAATTCCCTGGGCTCTCAGCAATGAGATGTAGACTGTGGAAAAACTTCCGCAGTCACCTCCCCCGATTCTCAGTATTTCCGACACAGGATGAAGACCGGTATACGGGTTCATATATTCATAGTTTGCTGCCACATATTCATAACATGCCTCTGCGTAAGCCAGTTTGTTGTTGCTGCATTCTTTAAACAGTTTGTTCGAAATTTCCTGTATGGTGTCGTTGTCTGGCACGATGATATCACCGCTCCGTCCTGTGTTCTCCTTGTATTCCAATAAAGAGGTATCATATTCCGGCATGTGCTTCCAATTACCGTCCGATTTCTTCAAAGAGTTAAAATTTACATCAACGGACTTTGGTGACATAATACATCGATAGCCTGTATGAAACGTCAAGTTGTCATTGTTCAAGTCGACAGAGTCTATATAGAAGTCTAAATATTGATTGTGATTAGTCTCTATTTCACGTTGTTTCCAGTTCTTTTCATTTGGAAGCAGTTCAAGCACATACACATCCTGATATTCGTTCGATTGCGGGCACGGCACCAGCAATTCAAACCATCTATATCCGTTCTGCTGGCTTTTTGTGAATGTAAATGTGTTGTCATACTGATAGTATTTCTTAGATTGTACAGACAGTCCACAGCATATGATTAAAATTAAAGTTATAATCTTTTTCATAAGTGGTACTGATATTCTGCGACAAAAACACTCTTTTCCAATTTCGTCATTCCATTTAAAATCACTTCTTCAACGAGAACTGAATCGGTATCGTGTAACGCATACTGACGGGCTGACCTTTATCTTTGGCGGGAATCCATTTCGGCATGATTTCGACAACACGGAAAGCCTCATCCATGAGACGATAGTCAACATTAGATATCACTGTCGCATCTGTGATGATACCGTTATAGCGCACCACGAATGTCACCAACACACGTCCTTCCACCTTCTGCCGCTGACAGTCAGCCGGATAACGGACGTTGTCGCGCAACCACTCCTGACAAGCGGCATCTCCGCCGGGGAACATCGCCCGTTCCTCCGGCATAAGATACACGGAATCCCTTTCGTAAAAACTGGGGTCGTTTAGCTTGAACATGACAGGAAGAACATATTCCATTTCTACCGGTTTCCCGTCTTCCAGCGCCGGCTTCCATTTCGGCATACTTCTGACAACACGCAGCGCCTCATCGTTCAAGCGCGCATCCGCAGACTTCTTGATGCGAAGATTGCTCAAACTGCCGTCTTTCTCCACTTTGAAACCAACAACAACACGCCCTTTAATACCATTCTTTATCATCTCATCGGAATAACGTATGTTTTGACGGATGAATTCCAGACATGCCTTGTCCCCACCCGGGAATTGGGGTGTTGGCTCATAACACATCAACTCATCATTGCTTTTCGTCAGCGCATAGCTCGCTGTGGCAAGGAAAATGGCAATCAGAGCAAAACTAATCTTTTTCATAGCGTTATTTTTAGCGTGTTCGATTTTCCTCGATATAATCCTGTATATTCTTCTTGTCGGAGATGGAAAACCCCTTTGTCTGCTCGTCATACTGGCGGAAATCGTCAATGAACCAGTTCTTGTCGTCACAAGCCATCACGAGCACGAAATTCTGCTGATACCCGCAATTCGTGATACACATGTATGCTTCGGCAGTATCAGGCGAAAGCACATGGACGGAGTCGGTCTTTATGCTGAGGTTTTCCCAATCCTGCCCCATCACCCAGTGGTCGTAATCATAGCCGGGAGGAATGTCGTCCTCGCCCTTTTCATGAAGCTCACGGAGAATTGCATCCACCTGCGCTCCCATCATCCGCAAATCCTTGCTGAGAAACCTTTCGTCGAAATCGTTCACGCTTCGGATGTCGCCTTCGTGACTGTTGTACCAAGGTATCACAATGTCGTATATCTCCTTCACGCGCCCCGCCACATCCTCCTTAACGTCGGCCTCGCTGCGTGCCTGCCTCTTTCCCGACTCCGTGCAAGCTACGACGACCAGAACAGCCATCAGGGCGAAAAAGGTCTTTTTCACAAACATACAATTTTCACTTATCAGCTTCCTTGATTATCCATTTCTGGTTAGCATTGCTCTTCGGGTCGTAGTTTATTTCATAGCTGAATACGGCGGCACCTTCTTTTGTTTCTCCGCCCGCCAAGTCAACACAACGACCTGTAGCGTAGTTAATGATTGTGACCGTTCCGTCCTTTTCCATAAGCCTCCATTGTTGATTGGGATTGCGCTTGTCAAGATAGCGGAAGATGAGCCACAGCCCGTGTCCGAATTCGGAACCGTCTTGCAATGCGAAATGGTTTTCGTTGAGGATATAACACATCTTGGAGGGAGCGTCGTCCGCCGGCATGAACTTGAAGCGGGACACATTCTTGTCGGTGATTTCTATGTCGTTGGGAGCATCTCCATCCGGCAGAGAATCCTTGTAGGCGCTGGCGTGATTGTTGTAGTCGAACGATATGCCCAACTTTGCTCCCGTACTTTTATTTACGATGGTGTAGTACGTGTTCGGAGCGTATTTGAAATAGGTGTACTCCTCGTCGCTTTCCGCATTCTTGGCCTCATCATTTTTCGTCAACGCATAGCTCGCTGTGGCAAGGACTGTTGTAAACAGAGCAAAAATAATCTTTTTCATATCACTTTCTTTTAATTTCCACCATAGGACAATACTTAAAAGCACCCTCTTCCACTTCTGTGGATAACGGAATAGATACATATTTTAATTTTGGGCAGTTAAAAAAAGCACCTTTGCAAATTTTTTTCGTACCCTCGGCAATATCAACTGAATGCAGTTGGGGGCAGTTGGAGAATGTGCTACACATAATCTTTTCCAACGGCGCAAGGCTTTTTACATAGAGCAGACGATTGCAATAATTGAATACATAATAGCCAATACTGTCAACCGAGCGAGGAATAATGACTTCTTCCAAAAGGTCATTGTTGCAGAAAGCATAAGGCCAAATCTCTTTTATACCCTCGGGGATTAGCAGTATCGGACGCCCGACACTTCCATTAAACGCATCTGGTCCGATGATTTCCACTCCTTCTGGAATTTCCGTATTGCGACAACCCATCACCAGCGTTTTGCCGTCTTTCGTCAATATGGCATTCGAGCCTTTTGGAGAATTATATACATTGTTCTCCTCATCAACGGTGATAGAATCTATTTCGCATCCGTAGAATTCCGTCCCATGTATGTCTGTCATTGATTTAGGGATGTGAACCGAACGGAGGGGCACTCCACAAAAACTATCGTCTATTCGACGCACACCGTCCACAATGATGCTAGAACGACATCCACCTATGAGCGTTGAATCGGCCGTACGAATGATGGCGTTGCAATTCTCACGTGAATCATATACCGGATTCCCTGGGTCTACAACGACGGAGGTCAAATTGTCGCAAAATGCAAAATTGTTACCACCGATATACTCCACATTCTTTGGTATTCGCAATGAGCGAAGCGAACAGCAGTACTCAAATGCGCTGTGCCCTATTCTGCGCAGCGACTGTGGCAGAGAGATGTATCTCAAATTACTACAATGAGAAAAGGCATCCGACCCGATGGATTCTACCCCGTCAGGAATTATAATGTCCTCGAAAGTGCCCTGACGGTAAAATGCTTTTTCACCGATGGCTTTCACAGATGAGGGTATTTTCGTGCCGGGACAGGTAGCCAACAATATATTATCTTCAGTTCCGATTACGGCGTTACAACCTTCACGGGAATCCAACGTTTTATTTTGTTCGCTGACTACGATTTTTCTCAAGTTGGGACAACTGCCGAACACTCCCCCTCTAACCCAATCTACCGATGCCGGAATATATACGGATTCCAGGTTGGTACAAAACTTAAACGCCTCTTCGCCGATAATCTCTATGCCGTCACCGATGACCACGGAACGAACGAAGGAAAGACCGTAAAAAGCCCTCGTACTGATACTTTCCACATGATAGGTTGTACCTCCATGAATAACACTTGCGGGAATATTAAACACCGAATCTGACTTCTCTCCCCGTGGGCATTTGTAATCCTTGATTGACACCGCTAATGTGTCATAATAGTAGGATTGATATTCGAAACCGTTCTCCCAAAACGAGCCATGATTCCTGTACCACGCGCACACTTTACACTCTCTCCGGCTGCATACAGAATCTTTCTTCTGCTCCTGCGCTTTTCCCACCACAGCGACAACCGCCAATATAAGACAGACAAATATCCTTTTCATCTTAAATATTTACACGGTTTAAAATGATTTCCGACCGCAAAGATACGAAAAATCTCATTTATTCCCTCAACACAAAAGTGTATTTCTGCCAATCAAAGGAGAAATGCACACTTTTGTGTAGTCTTATATTGCGTCAAAGGCTACAGCAAATTATAGTTGGCGGCATAGGAAATGGCTTCGGCAATGTTCTTCACCTCCAGTTTCGCAAACAGCACCCTCTTACAAGCCTTGATCGTATCCAGCGACTTACAGAGCTTCTCGGCAATATCCGCCATCGTATAGCCCTGAGTGGAAAGATGCAGGATGTCTTTCTCCATTTCAGTCAGGTTCACATCGTGCATCCTAATCCAACGCTTCTTTGCAAAATTGTATTCGTAGTATTCCGAATTCTTTTCTATGCGCATCATTATCTTGCCCGGAGTGTTGCGCGCTGACTGCGTCATTGTGCAGAGTGCCAGCCAGATATGACCGTTGGAGGACATCACAAGAGGGGTGAGTGTGTGGTGAATCAGATGCGTCTTTCTGCCGTTCGTTATATGAAAGTCGTACTTGATGGCGCATCCCATTCTCTCGGGGAGAGGCACGTTGTTGAAAAAAGCGAATCCAGTCTCGTTGATTTCCGCAAGCATGGATAGTTCTTTCGCCGGCACGTGCTTGAAATACAGGTCGTAGCCCATTTCCTTGACTTCAAGTGCAGAGCGCCCACACAGATATATTATGTTTTCAGATACATAGACAAAGCCCTTCTTGTAGTAGTCGATGACATAGACACATTGGTGCGTACTTCTCACGAATGCCTTCACGGCGTTGATAATCGGAGTCAGCAGTCGTGCTTCCTCTTCTGTGTATCCTTCTACGTAATTGTCCGGAATAAAGAAATCATCAACTTTAATGTCGGTGTTCATGGTTCAAATTTTTTGCAAAAGTATTTATTTTTGTCAAATCAGTCAAGCGCTCCAATGTTAAAAATGCTTTAAACCATCTGCGTGCCCTGAAAAATTACACTTTTGTGTATAGACTAACACACAAATTTGTGGAGAATTATGGTCTATTTCCCATTCTACATTTTATATTTTATATTTCTCCAGTTTCCTCCTCTCTTCCGCTTTGCAGATTGCGTTCAGTTTGCGTTCAGTCTGCGAGGAAAACCCGAAAACACTCGCAGCTCCTCGCACACTCCTCGTAGTCTCCTCGCAGACTCCTCGCAGTCTGATAAGGCGAAGAGGGGGCGAAAATAGGCATTTGAGGGGTTAAAATTGAAGAAAAAATGACGGCATCGGGGGTAATATTGACGGAAATGAACATGAAACCGTCGGGAAAGAGGGAAAACAGCCCCTTTTCGTGAATATTTCCTGCTGTAAATTTGCATATTCGGGATTTCTTTCGCACCTTTGTTGCGGCGAAGAATAAAAACACGCAAAAAAGGAACACGATATGGCAAAAATAGACCCCAATTATCTTATCGGCGGAATGCACGGCAAGCCGGACAAGACGAGCGATACCTATCTCAGACAAAACAAGAAAACCGGCAAGGTGTATTCCATCCGACGTCCTCGCGGGCCGATGAAGAGCAGTGCTCTGCAAACGTCTCTCAGGCAGCGCTTTGCGGCGGTTTCGAAGTGCAGCACGGAGTTTGTCAAGCAAGGTCGCGAGGCTGTGGAGCGCGGCGATGTATCACCTCTGACGGATGCCTATCTCAAGGTGGTGGCAGCATTCAACGAGCAGACGGAATCCTCTTACCTGCGCAGCTATGTGATGAAGTATCACGCGCGAGTGAGCGAAACGGGCGAAGTCTCCGTTGTCGTCGACGGCTTCACATTCACTCTGTAGGCCTACACAAAAGTGTGTATTTTGGCTTCTGTTGGCAGAAATACACTTTTGTGTCAAAATGGTTTTTGATTTTTATGCTAAATTTGCCGCATGAAATGAAAAAACCAGATAGAATAGTGTGCAGACACTAGTGATTAGCTTTAATTACCGATTCAACGGTAAAAATTAGTTTAAAAAAATATTCAACGGTAAAAATCATTTAAAATGCGAATTCAACTATTGCATATTTGATTGAAAGGTCATACTTTTGTGGCGTTGAATGTAAAAAATTAGTTGAATTGCATGAACAAACTTACTGCTAAAGAAGAGGAAGTGATGGAGCAGATATGGGAAATCGGTCCGTGCGCTCCGAAAGACGTGCAAGCCCTTTATCCAGAGCCGCGTCCTCACATCAACACAGTCGCCAGCATGTTCCAATCTTTGGAACGCAAAAAGTTTCTGACCCATCGTTCCGTAGGTCGCGGTTACATCTACGAACCCGCTGTCAGCAAGGAAGAATACGGGCAAAAGAAATTGGGCGGTTTTGTAGATCGTTATTTCAAGCGCTCATACCTGAAACTTGTATCATCGCTGGTAGAGGACGAGAAGATAACAAAGCAGGAACTTTTGGACTTTCTTCATAATATGAAAAATATCAGAAAAAAGAAAATTATTCTATTATGAAAAAGAAAATCATTTACATTTCGATGGCAGCGTTTCTTGCCATCACCACTTTCCAAATGAATTGGCACAGATGAGAGGGCTGACATGTTTCTGCTTTCTTTTTATTCTGCTAACTTTAAGCAGTTGTTGCTATGAAAAAACAGAGCGGGAGCAGAAACAGTACGAAGACGAACAATATATATGTACACTCCGGAAATCCGACATCTCATAGAACTAATTCAAAAACAAGAGAGGCAGCGGTAATCTGCAATTTGGCGTGTTAAAAAATGCAAAATCCGTTAATCTGACAAGTTTATCCAATAATTTGACAAGTGACTGTTGAAAAAAATGCCGTACTTTTGCGGCGGAAATATTATAAAAAACAATCTAAAAACATTATTATTATTATGAAAAAGTCTTTTTTTAAATGAAAGTTTATTTACTCTTATGCCTTAAAGCATCTGCTCTGTTCTTGTTAACATGTTGGAGTGCGTCGCTTTCCAACGGAGAGGCCGTTTGGATGGAAACGATAGCTTTCTATTTCCTGGCAATGTATGAAGTCTATAAAAATAAAGAGTCAATGTCAGTCATAAAAATTGCTGTTGCGCTGATTATTGGCAGGATATTACTTGAAATCCCCATTCGGATTGTTGATTTCTATAGTGCAAAAGGTTCCTTTTTCCTGATGGTGGCATGCATGATAGCAATCATATTGGGATGTGTCGCAGGGAAGAAGAGTCGTATGTATTCCTATTTCATCGGGACAATGATTTTGCTGTATATCTCAAATATGTGGTGCGTCCATGTATTTGATGAGTGGTTTCAAAGAGTAGTTTGTACACAATAGAACAAACAGATAAAAAGTATATGGCAGGAATCCTTATTATTATAATACGTTGGGCGGTGGTGCTTACATTACTCTACCCGGCGTATCGTCTGCTGTTGAGAAATGATACGTTTCATTCCATGAATCGTGCATTGCTAGTGACTATACTGGTATTGAGTTTCCTGCTGCCCTTCGGTAGCTTCTTGAAAACGCCAACGGGAAATATCATCAGTAGAGAACGGTGTCTTGCGGAGATACAATTCGGTCATATGCAGAATTCGAAGAGCTGGTATTTTCCGGAAAAACTGTGGTATCAGGACGGCAACATCATGAAAGAGGTGAAAGCGATTCCGGCGAGTAATATCACCTATAATATCGTTTCCGTTTTAATAGCGGTTTACCTTATAGGTCTCGTCATCTCATGGCTGCTTCTTTTCTTTCAGTTGGCATCATTGGAGGAACTTATTCTAAGGAGCAGGAGGACGGAAATAGAGGGCGTGCCCAGAGATGTGAGATTAATGGTCAATCAGGAAATCAAGAGCCCTTTCAGTTGGATGCGATGGATATTCATAAATGAGACAGACATAGGCAATCATGTTATGTTGGAACATGAGTTGTCTCACGTGCGGATGCGACATTCGTGGGATATGTTGCTCTGCGAGATTACTTGTCGCATGCTTTGGTGGGTGCCTTTTGCTTGGATGCTGAGACAGGACTTGCGCGATGTCCATGAATTTCAGGCAGACCAATATGTACTTTCCAAAGGTGTCGATGAAGACGATTATCAGTTGCTGATGATAAATAAGGTTGTAGGTGTGAAAACATATCCGGTAGTGAACACCTTTAACCAAAGTAGGATAAAACGTCGGATGCTGATGATGTGCAAAGAAGCATCACCAAAATGGACGATTCTAAAAGCACTTTATATCTTGCCGTTGAGTCTTTTTGCTTTGATGATATTTGCGAATCCCGACTTTATCGGTCCAGTAACACATAGGGAAATAATGCTGTCACAAAATAAGGGCATAGATACAAATATAACTACAACGCTTCCTTCTGACAAACGCCTTGACGAGATAATGGCATCCCTTCGCAACAGTTACCCAGAACGGTTTCTTTTGCTGGTGTTCTACGACCTGGACGGGATGCGATACGAAAAATCGTTCCAGCACTATCTGGAAAGCAGTCAATGGGTGCGTTCTGTATTAGCAGGACGGAATGATGCGAAAGTGGTTTTTGTTCTGGGCGCTTTTGTGGCGGATAGGAAAGAATCCGTGAAGTTCTTGAAGGATTGGTCATACGGAGAAGAAGTTGTGTCGCTTTCTGATGAGGAGTTCCGAAAATTGAAGGAGGTTCTTGCTTTTGACGGTTCGCCACATTATGAAACAATTACCCCGGAAGGACTGCGTGTGAAAGATGACTATTGTGTAAATAGTTTCACATATAATCCTTACGTGGTGAAGAATCAGTTGGATTATGTCATTAATATTTTGTGTAAGAAAAAGTCCTTAAGGGCAAAAGTTCATGAATATGACAAGAAAATCTGACAAATTAATAAAAGAACAAAATAAAAAGTAGTATAGGTTTCGAAAAATCGTATCTTTGCGGTAGAAAATCATTAAAAACCGAGTAAATATTTAAGATGAAAAGGATATTTGTCTGTCTTATATTGGCGGTTGTCGCTGTGGTGGGAAAAGCACAGAGTGATAACCCGCGCGGCATCTACAAGATGATGACGCTGGAGGGTAAGAATCCTCCCGTCAACGCTCCATTTGATCAATACAAGATTGTCACGGATGAAATTACACTCACGCTCCGTGTTGAATCAGACGGTCAATTCGTTCTCGCCAATAATGATGGGGAAACGCTCAATTATACAGGCAGTGAACCGCGCACGGAGAACGACCACGGGAGGTTGGTTTTCGATAGCAATGCCCAGCATTTTACTCTTAAGTGGTGGAGCACGGAAAGCGACCATATTTATTTCCCGGATGGAGGCTGGGTGACAGAATGTTACGAGAGCGGCAAATATTCCGAATACGGAAGCATAATCTTCAAGGCTTTGCTGCAAGGCTATAAACCAGATGAGACAACGCCCCTGCTTGGCACTTGGCGTCAACTTGGATGTATGGATGAACTGCGTGATACAGAAAAAGCCGTAGCCAGTATGGAAGAGAACTATGCTGCCAGTAGTTGTCGAGGCCTCTTTATGACAGTTTTTTCTGGGTATATTGTCTACTATAAGGTAGTTAATGAAGGCGAATTCCGTGTGAATGGTGTGGCAGTGAATGGTATCTCCTGTCCCGACAATAATACACTGAAGATGGGTGATGTGCCGTGTCGTGTAACGTGGTTGGGCAAGGATAAAATGGCTGTTGAGATGAAGGACGGCGATTGGCGTACCGACTACGTCATCTATTCGCGTGTCACCTCAAATGCGTCCTTGATGAGTTTTTAAGTTTAAGATATATCACAATGAAAAAGATTATTTTTGCTCTGTTTACAACTATCCTTGCCACAGCGAGCTATGCGTTGACGAAAGATGATGAGACCAAGAATGAGGAATGCGACGAGGAGTACACCTATTTCAAATACGCTCCGAACACGTACTACACCATCGTAAATAAAAGTACGGGAGCAAAGTTGGGCATATCGTTCGACTACCACAATCACGCCAGCGCCTACAAGGATTCTCTGCCGGATGGAGATGCTCCCGACGACATAGAAATCACCGACAAGAATGTGTCCCGCTTCAAGTTCATGCCGTCGGACATCTCTCCCTCCAAGATGTGTTATATCCTCAACGAAAACCATTTCGCATTGCAAGACGGTTCCGAATTCGGACACGGGCTGTGGCTCATCTTCCGCTATCTTGACAAGCGCAATCCCAATCAACAATGGAAGCTTATGGAAAAGGACGGAACGGTCACAATCATCAACTATGCTACAGGTCGTTGTGTTGACTTGGCGGGCGGAGAAACAAAAGAAGGTGCCGCCGTATTCAGCTATGAAATAAACTACGACCCGAAGAGCAATGCCAACCAGAAATGGGTGATTGAAGAGGCCGGTAAATGACGACCAATCCGAATAAAAGCTCAGTGTTAAAAAGTGCAAAATCCGTTAATCTGACAAGTTTATCCAATAATTTGACAAGCGGATATTGAAAAAAACGCCGTACCTTTGCGGCGTAAACCATAAAAACATCAAAAAAATTGCGACTATGAAAGTAAGATTCAATCGTTGGTACAACATCGTTTTGGCAGCATTGCTGTCGTTCGTGGGTTATGGATGTTCCGATGATTCCGGGACGGCAATGTACGGCAGCCCTTCTGCCAACTATCAGGTTTCCGGAACCGTGACAGACGAAAACGGCAATCCCATCGAAGGCATCAAGGCCAGTCTCTCCTTTATTAAAGAGCAAGAGGGAGAGATTGTCGCGGGAGAGGACATCAGTGCTGTCCTGACAGATGCTTCCGGCAAATTTTCATTAGGGACTCCCGTAATGGATTTAGGTCTCAACGGTGTAAAATTGGTTGTAAAGGACATTGACGGTGAGGAGCATGGGGGCACATTCAAGGATGGTATCAATGACATCGAATTCATGAATGCCAAGTTGGTAACGCCTGGCGACGGAAGCTGGTACAGTGGTACCATTGCCATCAAGCAGGACGTCAAAATGGAGAAAGAGTGAAGGTCGTCCCACTATCGCTCAAGAAGAAAATCGCCCTTGAACTCTGGCGGCGGAAACAGGACATCGTTCGCGAAGAGCATCCTCTGAGGCAACTTTTCTGGGAATGCACATTGCGTTGCGACCTGAAGTGCCGGCATTGCGGCAGCGATTGCAAGATGCAGCCAGAGAGCAAGGATATGCCCAAGGAAGTCTTCCTCCGTGTGCTCGACGGAATTGCGAAAAAGACCGACCCGCATCGCGTGTTTGTCGTCATTACCGGAGGCGAACCGCTGATGCGCCGCGATATCGAGGAATGCGGCAGAGCCATCTACGAGAAAGGGTTCCCGTGGGGTATTGTGACCAACGCTCTGCATCTCACACCACAGCGATGGGTTGGACTTCAGCGTGCCGGTATCCACACGATGTCGATAAGTCTCGACGGTCTTGAGGAAGACCACAACTGGATGCGAGGCAACGAGAAGAGTTTCCAAGCTGTGAGCCGGGCGATTGATATGCTCGTGGCGAAAGGGGATTTTGTTTTCGATGTCGTCACCTGCGTCAATCGCCGCAACTATCCGAAACTGGATGAGATAAAAGAGTTCCTTATTGCGAAGGGTGTGAAGCGTTGGCGCGTGTTCACGGTATTTCCGATGGGGCGCGCAACTCTCGACCCAACGATGAAACTGACGAGCGAGGAGTTCCGAGGGGTGTTCGATTTTATCAAGCGGACGCGCGAGGAGGGTCGCATCCGTGTTGATTATGGCTGCGAAGGATTCCTCGGCAACTACGAGGGCGACGTGCGCAACCGTCTGTTCTCCTGTCAGGCGGGTATGACGATTGGTTCCGTATTGGCCGACGGTTCTATTTCAGCATGCACGAGTATCCGTTCCGACTATCATCAGGGGAATGTCTACGAAGACGACTTCATGGAGGTATGGGAGAAGCGTTTCCTCCCATATCGCAATCGCGAGTGGATGAAGAAGGACGAATGTGCTTCTTGCAAGTATTTCCGTTATTGTCAGGGCGGTGGCATGCATCTCCGCGATGGTGAAGGCAAACTGCTTCTCTGTCACCTGAAGCGCCTCCAGGAGTTGCCAAACTGAAAGAAAATGCCCAAAACAGTACTGACCATAACGGGTAGCGACGGCACGGGAGCATCCGGTGTGCAGGCCGACATACGCCTCATAGGCGAACTGGGAGGGCACGCCGTATCGGCCATAACATCCATCACCGTGCAGAATACGCTGGGCATTCAGCAGTTTCACGACCTGCCGGCGGAGATAGTCAAAGAGCAGGTGGAAGCCATCATCAACGACCAGCAGCCGCAAGTGGTGAAGATAGGTCTGCTGCGACGCATCGACGTGGTGGAAGCGCTGGCCGACGTGCTGCGCAAATACCGTCCCTGCCACATCATCTACGTGCCGGTGATGCAGTCGGCAAACGGCGAACGGCTGGTGAGTCCGCAGGTGCAGGAAGTCATCGGAAAAGAGCTGCTGCCGCTGTGCACCACAGTGCTGAAGCCGTCCGACCTGCCGGAAGGGCCTCGCAGGCACGGTCACGCCAACCTGCTGGCATCGGCGCTGGCATACTATATCAGCATCGGGGAGGCAGAGGACGAGGCAATGATGCACGCGCAGGCGTATCTGAAATTGCTGCCCGCCAACTACGCGGAAGGAAACAACCGCAGCGAAGAACTCTACAACCGCTTCCTGGACGCTGTGGAGCACTACTACAACCGCTACGCCGATGTGTCGTTCTATGCCGAGCAGCTCAACGTGAGCCCGCGCTATCTCGGGCAGGTGACAAGACGCGTGGCAGAGCGTTCTCCGAAAGCCATCATCGACGAGCGTATCATCACGGAGATACGCAGTATGCTCACCTCCACGAAGAAACCGCTGAAGGACATCGCCCGGCAGATGGGTTTCTCCTCGCAGGCACACCTCTCACGCTTCTTCAAGAAGAAAACTGGCGTCTCACCCACTGATTATCAGCACAACAGGTAAGAGCACCCCTCCAGATTTGTCCATATTGAGTTTCTGTTTGCCACAATAGGAACTCTCTGGCGCAGTGTCATATTTTTGCCGTTACTTTGCAGCGGTTTTACCAAAAAAAGGACAAAAATTATGGAAACAAACAGGCAAGACTTGAACCGCCAGCTGGCACAGATGCTCAAGGGCGGAGTAATCATGGATGTGACAACCCCCGAACAGGCCCGCATAGCAGAGGCCGCAGGAGCGTGCGCTGTGATGGCACTGGAACGCATACCCGCCGACATACGCGCTGCGGGAGGTGTGAGCCGCATGAGCGACCCGAAGATGATACGCGGCATACAGGAGGCCGTCAGCATACCCGTGATGGCAAAGTGCCGCATCGGACACATCGCAGAGGCGCAGATACTGGAGGCCATCGAGATAGACTATATAGACGAAAGCGAAGTGCTGTCGCCGGCTGACAATATCTACCACATCGACAAGACGAAATTCAAGGTGCCCTTCGTCTGCGGCGCAAAGAATCTGGGCGAAGCGCTGCGACGCATAGCCGAGGGAGCCACGATGATACGCACCAAGGGAGAACCCGGCACGGGCGACGTGGTGCAGGCCGTGAGTCACATGCGACTGATGCAGAGCGAGATACGGCGACTGGCCAGTATGAGCGAGGACGAGCTCTACGAAGCCGCCAAGCAACTGCAGGCACCCTATGAACTGGTGCGCTACGTGCATGAGAACGGCAAACTGCCCGTAGTGAACTTCGCCGCAGGAGGTGTGGCAACACCGGCCGACGCAGCACTGATGATGCAACTGGGAGCTGAGGGTGTGTTCGTGGGCAGCGGCATCTTCAAGAGCGGCAATCCCGCCAAGCGAGCAGCAGCCATCGTGCAGGCCGTCACAAACTACAAGGACGCCAAACTGCTGGCTGAGCTCTCCGAGGACCTCGGCGAAGCAATGGTGGGCATCAACGAACACGAGATAGAACTCCTAATGGCCGAACGGGGAAAATGAGAATTGCTGTACTTGCCCTGCAGGGGGCATTCATAGAACACGAACAGGCGCTGCAACGGCTCGGAGTGGAGAGCTTCGAGGTGAGGCAGAAGAAAGACTGGCTGCAAAGGAAAGACGGACTCATACTGCCGGGAGGCGAGAGCACCGTGCAGATGCGGCTGCTCAGGGAACTGGGTCTTCTGGAACCCATCCGGCAGGACATCCTGAACGGTCTGCCCGTCTTCGGCACCTGCGCCGGTATGATACTGCTCTCGCAGGGACATCTCGGCACGATGGACATCCGTGTGCGTCGCAATGCCTACGGACGCCAGCTGGGAAGTTTCAACACCATCGGAAAAGTGGCAGAGGTGGGCGACGACATACCGATGACTTTCATCCGAGCCCCTTATATTGAGGAGATACTGAGCGACAAGTGCCGCTCGCTGGCAGAAGTGGACGGCAACATCGTAGCTGCCCGCCAAGGGAATCAACTCGCTGTCGCCTTCCATCCGGAACTGACCTCAGACGACCGTATGCACCGCTGCTTTGTGGACAGCATACTGGCCTAGACGCTACTGCAATTTAGGCTTCAGTTCATCGGGCGAATCGTTGGTGAACATATTCACCGCGGGAGCCTGACGGGTGAAGAAATGGACGATTACATCGGGAGAAAGTTCCAATGCAGGCTGGAAATCATCGCTCGCCATATAGTTCAGTATTGCACGACGGAGCTGACGGGCTACGGGACGTGCGTCAAGACGACCGGTGATATCTATCGTAGTCATCAAGAGACGGCCCTTCCCCACTCTTGCCTCCACGAGCATACCCAGACGACGCGACACATGCCACGTGTCGATGGGCTGGATGGGTGACTGATACCCGAGAGGCAGCTCCATGAGGTTCATCACCTGGGCGCGGTTGAGCAGCTCCCACCAGTTGAGGTTGCTCCACGAATCGGTGGGGAAACCGTAACGGAAGAGAGGATGCTGCGTGTCGATATAGGCACCCGTGGTGTGAGGCGGACGCATCTTGAACCACGACGTGTTCCAGAAGACAGGGAGATAGTTCTGTCGCACATCGCTGCCAAGAGTCACCTTGCCGGCAGCAGTGAGCAGCACCGTGCCGCCGCGCTCCAGAGTCTTCAACGCACGCTCGTCGAGGGTGTCGGTTTCCAGGAAACGTTTCATGCGAGGCTCTTCACCCGGCAACGTCTTAGGATATACCCAAAACTCCCATTCGTTGCGGGTCAAGCCCTCTGTCTCCACCACAAGGCGCATCTTCACGGGCTCCGAGAGACCGGCAAGCGACTCACGCACCTCACCGACGGCTATGTTCTTTCCAAGAGGAAGAGCACGCGTGGAGAGCGTTCCGGAAGCATACTCCGCTGTGTCTGTCCAAAGTGTATATTTTGTGGATACGCCGCGCGGTTTCTCCTCAGCGGCATTATACATCTCGACGGGCACAAGGAGCGTCTCGTCGTTGGTATAGACGAATTTGGGGAAACGGGCGAGCAGCACTGTCGGAGCGCAGAACTCACGCCATTCCTCTGCATCCACATAACCCTTCTCGCGCCAGAACACATTGAGGGGACCCACGAGGGCTGTGCCCTGACCGCTGTAGTCGTTGAGCCCGAGAAGCTGGAAACCGCTGTAGTCCTTCGTGCGCAGGTTGCGCTCTATCTCGTATTTGTAGCACAGCACCTGCAGACGTCCGCTGGCGTAGAGGAATTTGTCGGCCATTGTCTCCATACCGTTTCTCTTCAGCAAATCACGGAAGATGTCGAAATTACCGGCTTTATACACTCCTGTATACTGTGATGTCTCCCTAAGATCGGGGAACACACACCACTGGCCCTGCTCGTGAGCAAGGATGGGGGAATTATTCGGTTCCTTGCCCTTATAGTTGCGAGGAAAGGCGATTCCATCGAAATAATCATCTGCCGACTGCGGCGCATGGCGATCCCAGTCGAGACCACGGGCTCCGCCCTTCACATGATATTCCGAGGCGTCGTCCCAAGCCCATCCGCCACCGACAGAAGCTCCGCAATAGACCTTGGTGGAATCGTAGCTGTGCATCTCGCGCACCCAGTCGTTGCAGTACGGCACCCAGTTGCCGGCAGGTTCGTTGCCGGCCGCCATCGTCACGAAGGAAGGATGATTCCCGTAGGTGTCGACAATGCGACGCGACTCATCAAGGAGATACTGGTCGATTGTCATACCGGCACGCAGCTTCACGCCGTGATTCGGCCACGAGGGACCCTCCGGCTGGAGATATATACCCACCTTGTCGGCTGCCGAGAAGGCGGCTTCGGGAGGACAGTAGCTGTGGAAGCGTATCATATTCAGGCCGTATTCCTTGCACTTGCGCATGATACGCAGCCACTCGGCCTCGTCCGTGGGAGGATAACCGGTGAGAGGGAAACAGCAGTTCTCCACCGTGCCGCGAATGAAGGCAGGCTTGCCGTTGACGAGCATCTGACGACCCTCGATGCGGAAGTCGCGCATACCGAAGCTGGTCTCATAGACATCATCGCCGTGACGCACGGTGAGACGGTAGACGGTGGGTGAGAACTCGTCCCAGGTGAGCATCTCCTCGCCCATCGGCAGGGAGAGGAGAACACGTCCCTCTTCGCAGCTCTCCACAACGGCTTTCACCACATGAGTGCGCTCGCCTACTGCCTCTGCAACAGCACTTGTGAGTGGTTTCTTGTCTGTCTTCGCTCCGCGAGGCTTCTCATCCAGCGTCTCCACCACCACACGAGCCGTGCGACGGGAGACATCAGGATAAACGCGCACACTGCGGATGCTTGCACTCAGAGGTCGGGCCACAAGAGCGATACTACCGACGATACCGTTCCAGTTGCCCTGCGTCTGGTCGGTGACGCTGTGGGAATCCTGTCCCACGCAGACATTCTCTATACCATTATATACGGAAATGAGTATCTCGTTGTCCGAACCGGCTGAGAGCAGCTCCGTCACATCATATTCATGAGGCACAGAGAGCGACATCCGATGACCTGCGGGGCGTCCGTTGACATACACCGTGGTCTCTATGTGGGGGCGCTCCAGGAAGAGCGTGATACGCTGGCCCTGCCAGGAGAGAGGCACGTGCACCGTACGGCGATACCAGGCCTTACCCACATAGTGGCGGGAGGGAGAGAGAAAGAAGGGGAACTTCATCTGACCCGCACGGCGATATGGCTCCATGTAGGGATTGAAATAGAAGGAAGAGTCGTAGAGCGAACCTGTCCATTGTGTGGCTACTGTGACCTCATCACCCTTGTCGGCCTCCAGCATCGAACCCGGAAGACTGATGTGGTCGGAAAAACGCAGGGAATCGGAAATGGAGAAATCCCATGCTCCGGAAAGGGATATCGTCTGCTGGGATGCAACACCGCCGCTGCACAGGGCTGCGGACATCAGAAAGATGAAATAAATGAATCCTCTGTTGAAATTACTCATAATTTATGATGTTCTCATGATTTCACGCTACAAAAGTACAACATTATTCTCAAATATGTCCGTATTTTTTCGTACCTTTGCACGCGTAAATAATAAAAAGTAAGATAAAACGATGGCAAAGGAACTGGAATTCCTCACAAAACGCAGTGAAGACTACTCAAAGTGGTACAACGAACTGGTGATAAAGGCCGATTTGGCAGAACAGAGTGACGTACGCGGATGCATGGTCATCAAGCCCTATGGTTACGCTATCTGGGAGAAGATGCAGCGTACGCTTGACGACATGTTCAAGGAGACCGGTGTGCAGAACGCATATTTCCCCCTGCTCATTCCCAAGAGTTTCCTCTCGAAGGAAGCAGAGCATGTGGAGGGTTTTGCAAAAGAATGCGCAGTGGTGACACACTACCGCCTCAAGACTAACGACACACACGACGGTGTGGTGGTGGATCCTGCCGCACGACTGGAGGAAGAACTTATCATACGTCCCACCTCTGAGACCATTATCTGGAACACGTTCAAAAACTGGATACATTCCTATCGCGACCTGCCTCTGCTGGTGAACCAGTGGTGCAACGTGATGCGCTGGGAAATGCGTACGCGTCTGTTCCTGCGCACGTCGGAATTCCTCTGGCAGGAAGGGCACACCGCTCATGCCACACGCGAGGAGGCCGAGGAACGCGCACAGATGATGCTGAAGGTATATGCAAAATTCGCAGAGGAATGCATGGCAGTGCCTGTGATTCAAGGCGTGAAGAGCGAAACGGAGCGTTTCGCCGGAGCACTCGACACATACACCATCGAAGCTATGATGCAGGACGGCAAGGCGCTGCAGAGCGGCACGAGCCATTTCCTCGGTCAGAACTTCGGCAAGGCCTTCGAGGTGCAGTTCCTCAACAAGGACAACCAGGCAGAATACGCCTGGGCAACATCATGGGGTGTATCCACACGTCTGATGGGTGCGCTCATCATGACACACTCCGATGATAACGGTCTGGTGCTGCCTCCCGCACTAGCACCCACACAGGTGGTCATCATCCCCATCGCAAAGCCAGAGCAACTGCCCGCCATCAACGAAAAGGCAGAAGCTCTGATGGCACAGCTCAAGGCCCTCGGTATATCCGTGAAATACGACAATGCCGACAACAAGCGTCCCGGATTCAAGTTCGCCGACTACGAACTCAAGGGCGTACCCGTTCGTCTGGTACTCGGAGCCCGCGATTTGGAAAAGGGTCTTGTCGAGGTGATGCGTCGCGACACTCTGGAGAAAGAGAATATGCCTCTCGAGGGACTTGCAGAGAAGGTAAAAGCCCTGCTCGACGACATTCAGAAGAATATCTACGAGAAGGCACGCAAGTTCCGCGACGAGCATATCTACGAGTGCGAGAACTACGAGGAATTCAAGGAGCGTGTCAAGGACGGTGGTTTCTTCCTCTGCCATTGGGACGGAACTGCAGAGACAGAAGCACAAATCAAGGAAGAGACACAGGCTACGATACGCTGCGTACCGTTCGGCGTGGAGCAGACTCCCGGTGTGGATATGGTAAGCGGCAAACCCGCTAAAGCACGCGTTCTCATCGCCCGCTCCTACTAATCTATCAGCGCGTGAAGTGGATATTTACCCTATTTGCAGCTGAGGAGATACCGTCGGCGTTGGTCACTTTCGTGGCTCTGCTGATGTTGCTGCAAATGGGAGTGAATCCCGCGTTGGCCACACTGCTGGCTGCACTGCTCTTCTTGCCTTGGATACTGAAGTCGTGGATGCGTTCCTACGTACTGCGCGCCGGACACTACAGACGCACGCTTCACCTTCTGGAAGCACTGTTAACACTGTCGCTTGCGGCACTTGCATTTGCCTTGCAAGAAAACGTCGTGTGGACATTTATTGCCCTTATGGTAATATCATTATTGTCTGCCGGTCACGAGCTCGCCGCACGCATATACTATGAACGTATGCTGCGCCCCCGTCTGCAACGTTTCTACAACGGACCCAAGATGTTCGCCTCACAGCTGGCGGTGATTATGACCTACGGCATGATGATAATGGCGGTGGGCGTTCTGCAGATATACTTTCGCAGATATTCCCCAATGCTGTCATGGTCGATAGCCTGCTATGTGGCAGCAGGTGTGATGATGCTGTTCACCCTCTGGCACATGGCTGTATTGAGGACGACACATGTACAGAGCTTCTTCCGCACCAACACCGTAAGCGGTTCAATCAAAGCGGAAATGCACATCATTGCACGCATCAGCGAGCAGCCCCAATGGTGGAAACACGTGCTTATAATCTTTTTCGCACTACTCCCGCAGGGCCTGATGTTCTACACACGGGTGCTGTTCCTGATTACGCATCGGGATAACGGCGGTTTGGGATGCACACTGCAGGAGATAGGTTTCGCGCAGGGCACCATAGGAGTAATCGCATTCTGGATAGGTATCTCCGCCGGGCGCTGGCTGTTGTATGTGGCACGAGCCCCTCAGACACGTCTCTTCTGGCCGTTTGCCTTGTGTCTGGGACTGTCGCCTGCCGTATATCTCATGATGGCACTCGAACCTCCGACCTGCCTCATGACACTCTGCGTGGGTACATTTCAGGCTCAACTGCTTTTCGGATTCGGCATCTATGCCTGTCAGAGTTCCATAAAGAACATATCCGGAGAACGCTATCGTAACACCATAAATCTGCTGTACATCCCGCTCGTATCGCTGGCGATGATGCCTCCAATGGCACTCTCCGGATGGCTGTGCACTACTGTTGGTTTTAAAACCTATTTCCTCATTGACACATTAACCTCACCGATATCATGGCTAATAATATGGATAATCATTCGTTCCACACAAAACAACAGACAAACACACCCATAGCGTGGGTTCCATCGCTGTATTTCGCAGAAGCACTACCCTACATGGCAGTGATGACACTCTCCGTGGTGATGTACACCAACCTGGGACTTACCAACACCCAGCTGGCTCTCTACACCTCATGGCTCTATCTGCCGTGGGTTATCAAGCCGCTATGGAGCCCCCTCGTTGACAGCCTTCGCACAAAACGCTGGTGGATCCTGACAATGCAGTTACTTGTGGGAGCCTCACTCGCCGCCGTGGCATTGTCGTTGCAAACTGCAATGTGGGTGAAACTGTCTCTCGCCGGATTCTGGATAATGGCTTTTTCTTCTGCGACACACGACATCGCCGCCGACGGTATGTATATTCTCGGTCTCAGTGAGAAGGATCAGGCCTTCTATGTGGGTTGGCGCTCCACATTCTATCGTATAGGCAGCATATTCTGCCAGGGATTGCTGGTGATACTGGCCGGTTATCTTGAAAACAAATATAATGTGCCGCTCGCATGGAGCATCACACTGGGATTAATGGGAAGCATGATGATTATACTGGCATCGTGGCACTCCATCACACTACCCCGCCCCGCCAATGATGTGGCGATGCCCGTTGCAAGTGAGAACGGGAATCTCCTGCGCACATTCCTGTCAAAGAAAGGCGTCTTCACTGCCGTACTCTTCATGCTGCTCTTCCGTCTGCCGGAAGCACAACTGGCCAAGATGGCACAACCCTTTATGCTACGTTCCCAGGCAGAAGGGGGCCTGGAACTGTCAACAACATCCGTCGGATACGCATACGGTACACTTGGAGCCATCGGACTGCTCATAGGTGGTATCGTTGCCGGATGGCTTGTGAGCCGTAACGGATTGAAACGATGGTGGTGGCCAATGGTACTGGCTATCTCACTGCCCGATGTCGTATACGTATATCTGGCATACACACAACCTTCTTCCCTCTGGATTATAAACGCCTGCGTCTTCACCGAACAGTTGGGATACGGTTTCGGATTTGCTGCATATTCATTATTCCTGGTATATTTCTCGAGAGGCGAACACAGCACCTCCGTTTTCTCCATCTGCACCGCCTTCCAGGCACTCGGCATGATGCTTCCCGGCATGATAGCAGGACATCTGGCAGACACACTGGGATGGATAAATTTCTTCATCTTTGTCTGTGTGTGCTGCCTTGCCACATTCCTGGTGAGTGCCCTTGTGAAACTGCCCGAGGATATCTCATAACGATATACTAATTCATTATGGCTAAGATATCCTTTTTCGGCAACGAGCAACTCTTAGATAAGACAAAAACGACATTCGTGTGCTCTCATCAGCCACCTGATGAGATATACCCTGTACTAAAACATTGGATGGGTACACTGCAACCGGAACGCGACTGCATAGTATGTGGTACGCTCTCCGGCATTGAACGGTTGGTTATAAGGCAATGCGTTGAGAGAAGTATTCCCCTCATCATCGTACTTGCAGAAAAGATGCCCGAACGTATAGAAGATGTGGCACAGAAACTTCCTCACACCACACTTTCCACAATGATGGGAGAAGGACGTCTGCTCATCATGTCGATAAATGCCAATGACAATGAAACTGAAGCCACACAGGATAATGCTGAACAGAGAAACCGATGGATGTTCAACAGTTGCCAGGATGTCATCGTAGGATATGTGCAAGCCGGAGGACGGCTCGACGTACAACTTATCGGTATCAATAAAGTAAAATATCTTTTAGCGCCGTCTGCTATCACGTTTTCTAATGAAGAGACTTTCAAGAGAGGATGGAGTATCTATCATTATATTTCCAATCACGTTCTGAATATGTCATCATACGAGATTAGGGCAAAACTTCTTCACTACCTCCAACTGGGAATTCCCACACCGTCACCTTTGCATTCATCCATCCTGTTTCTTGTCACAAAAGAATACAAACACATTGGTGTGGACTTCAATTTCCCAGCCTTTTTGGAGATATGGGGCGCTGACAATCTGAGGGATGACGACTGGAGTCGTCACAAATCCAAGAAAGGCACATACTACGATTCCATCGCAGAAAAGGCACTACATCTTCTGGAGATGGCTCCGAAAGAATTCCAACGACCGGAGCTCACACGCTTTCTTGCCAAGGAGGCACTCCGTCGCTATCCCAACAACATTCACTACAAGGATTTAGCCAATAAATAGTAGGCGGAGTAGAATATCAGAATACAGCGGCTACCTACTTCCCTTAAATTATTCGGAATAATCAGAATACTCGGAATATTCGGAGTAATCAGATAAAAACAAAAAAGCCTTCGAGAAAAATCTCAAAGGCTTCTTTGTTAAAACGGCGGCTACCTACTCTCCCACGGGTGAGTGGGCGAAGAGGGCCTTCAGAGGAAAGACTGAATGTCTTTCTGTGCCCGATGAGGGGAGCCATATCTCTTATGGCGACGGAGGGAAGTAGGTAGCCGCCGTTTTAACAAAGAAGCCTTTGAGAT
>JAEEGL017439101.1_pt1 | contig 77322 bp, 72 predicted proteins | sample 9134231 | NCBI WGS metagenome assembly JAEEGL01 (sample SAMN16246548, study PRJNA631951) | gut metagenome | biome: gut microbiome; feature: rumen; material: fiber-attached | host: Bos | place: Iran: Karaj | collected 2018-10 | reverse complement strand
GTTCACTCATATCCTCACTGCTGGCGTTGTTCTTCTCCTTTGATTTACCGTGGTATCGGAAGCTGGTTTGTTAAGGTAGCTGATTATCATGACGTACTTCTCCGTGCTAACAGCAAAATTAACTGGCAGCCTAACCACATTAAGGAAGGCCGTTTTGGTAAGTGGCTTGCAGGAGCCCGCGACTGGGCTGTAAGCCGTAACCGCTACTGGGGAAATCCTATTCCAATCTGGCGTTGTGATGACGAAGACTGTAAGCATACTCTCTGTGTAGGAAGCCGTGATGAACTTAAAAATTTAAGTGGAACATATCCTGAAGATTTACACAAACAGTTTGTAGATAAAATTACTTTCAAATGTCCAAAATGCGGTAAGGGTACGATGAAACGTATCCCAGAAGTATTTGACTGCTGGTTTGAATCTGGTTCAATGCCTTATGCACAGCAGCATTATCCGTTTGAAAACAAAGAATATTTCGAAAAGAATTTCCCTGCAGATTTTATTTCTGAAGGTCTTGACCAGACACGCGGATGGTTCTACACACTTACAGTTCTTGCAGCCCAGCTTTTTGACAAGCCTGCATTTAAAAACTGTATCGTAAACGGAATCGTACTTGCAAGTGACGGACGCAAGATGTCAAAGTCACTCAGAAACTATACAGACCCTGTAGAAGCAATCAACAAGTTTGGTGCAGATGCAATCAGACTTTTCCTGATGCATTCTGCTGTAGTTAAGGCAGATGAAATCCGCTACAGTGATGAAGGCGTTCGTGATGTATTAAAGTCAATCATCATTCCGCTGTGGAACTCATATTCATTCTTTGTAACTTATGCAAATATCGATAAGATTACATGCACAGGTCACGAGTTTGATTCTAAACTTCCTTCGAATCCTCTTGACCGCTGGCTTCTTTCTGTTACACAGAGTCTTATCAAAAAAGTAACAGAAGCAATGGAACAGTACGATCTGTCTGGTGCAATCGACCCGATTGTTGATTTTATCGACCAGCTCAACAACTGGTACATCAGACGTTCAAGAAGACGTTTCTGGAAGAGCGAAAATGATGCAGACAAAAAAGAAGCATATGAAGCTTTGTATATTGCTTTAAAGACCTTTGCAAAAGTTGCAGCTCCGTTTGTTCCGTTCATTACAGAAGAAATGTGGCAGAATCTTAAAACAGATGAAGATAAAGAATCTGTTCACCTTGAAGATTATCCTGTATACAACGAAAAATTCCATGATGAAAATCTTGAATTCAAGATGTCAACAGTTCAGAAAGCAATCTCAATGGGACGTTCTTTGAGAAATCAGTTCAACTTAAAGAACAGACAGCCTCTTGCAAGTGTTGCTTTAGTAACAAGAAAGGCAGAAGAAAAAACTGTACTTCAGGAAATGCTTGATTCAATCAAGGAAGAACTTAATGTTAAGAATGTAATTTTCCATGACCGCGAAGACGAGCTTGTTGAATACAAGGCAAAAGCAAACTTTAAAGTTCTCGGAAAAGAACTCGGTGGTCTTATGAAAGAAGCTGCTTCTCAGATTGCTTCTCTTGCAAATAATGCCATCCAGTCTATTCTTGATGGTTCTAAGTTTACGATTGAAGTAGGCGGTAAGTCAGTTGATCTTACAGAAGATAAAATCATCGTAGACAGAATCGAAAAAGAAGACGTTAAAGTTATCAACGAAGGAACTTTGACTGTAGGTCTTGATACAAAGATTACTGACGAACTTAAGAAAGAAGGTTATGTACGTGACCTTGTTCGCGGAATCCAGGCATTAAGAAAAGACAGCGGCTTTGAAGTAACTGACCGCATTAAACTTACTGTCGGCGGTGATGCAGAACTTGAAGCTGCTTACACAATGTTTGAAGACTTCATCAAAAATGAAACTCTTGCCGTAAGCTCTGCATTTGATGCCGGTGTAAAAGGCACAGAAGTAGAAGCAGATGATAAAAAGTGGAGTATCAAAATTGAAAAGAACTAAGAAGAGTTTATTCTGTAAATCACTTTTTTCTCTTGCCGTATGCATTGCAGCATTCTTTGCAATTGCTTCATGTAAGTCTGCACCGGTAAGTACATTAAATCCTGTTAAAGCCTTTGATGTACTTGATGATGACGGCGCTTTATACATAAGCATTCCTGCCAGGGAAAACTCTGAATTACTTGAAAAGTTTATTGCAAGCTTTAAGCTTGGTGTTTCTGAATCTGATGCAAAGATGATTGTATCAAAACTTGACAGAGTTTATGCATCGTTCGGTTCAAAAGCAAACAAGAGAAGAATCTGTGTTTCTGCAGAAGCAAATATTCCGGGTGCAGTTACAGGTGTTTTAAAGAAAAACGGTTATGAAGAAGCAACTGTAGAAGCAGAATCTATTCATGGACCTAAGACTTTATATAAATATTATTCATCAGAAAGTATTCAGATGGCTTTCCCTTCTGCAAAAAATGTTCTGATTTCTAAGAATGTTGTTCCGCTTATCAAGAACTATGCATTTGAAGAAATGGTTGCAAATGGTGCCGTTAACTTCGAAGAACCTTACAGAGAAGACTGGTATAATTCTGATCTTTACAAATGGTTAACAGAAGATACGACAAAAATTCATTTTTACATCGTTCGTCCGCAGTCATTCCTTTCTAATCTTTTAGGCTCGGCAGTTTCTACAAAAACATTCAAGCTAAATTATGCAAAAGGCGAGTTTGAAAAACTTCCTAATTCAAAATACGGACTTACTCTTGAACTTAATTTTATGGAATCAAGATTTATAAAGCCTGCCGTGTCACTTCTTTCACTTGCTTTAGGGCTTACAGATTCAGAAATTGAACAGATTGATAATAATACCGTAAAATTAAGCGGAGTTCATATTAGTTCAAAACAGCTTATTGATATGTTTGGAATTTAACTGGAGGAATAAAATGGCTGATGACAAAGTTATCTTAAAGGCAGAAGATCTTGACGGATATTTAACAGAACAGGATTTAAATGAATTACAGAAGCTTGAGGATATGTATTCTCATGCGATGACAAATTTCTCTCCGCTTAATATCGAAAACACAATCAGTGCATACGATAAAATCGGAAAAGAAATGCAGAAAATCTGTTCACAGCATCCTTCTATCCAGGTTTTCTCATTTGTTACAGAAGAGGGTGCTCATGCAGAAGCAAGCCGTGTAATTGCAAAACTCCGTGACGTAAATACAAACCACGAAGAATTTCTTTACTATACTCAGCGTGCTTATGAAATGCTTTTCAGAATGGCATTTACAGACCAGCACTCAGATAAAAAAAGCCATATCATTGTACAGACTCCTGTTACAAACCCATGTCAGATGTACGGCGTTCATAAAATTCCGGATATCGACTATAAAATCGAAAACTCTGTAATGTGCGTAATGCTTCGCGGTGCTCTTTTGCCTAGTATGATTATGTCAAAAGAAATCGAAGAGTATTCTTCGCACAAGTATAAAACTCCTTTTGCTTTGTTCAAGATTTCAAGAAATGATCAGAAAAAAGAAGCAGATATGGAATATGTTCTCGACCTTAAAAAATCGTTCTTTAATCTCGAACAACTCGATGGAAAGGATTTGATTTTTGCAGACCCTATGAACGCAACAGGAGGTTCACTTGTTACTGTTGTAAAATATCTTCAGGCTCAGGGTGTTCATCCTAAATCAATCAAGTTCTTTAACGTAATTTCTGCATTAAAGGGAAGCCTTCGTGTTACACGAGCACTTGAAAACTGTACATGCTACACACTCTGGCTTGACCCTGTAATGAATAAATCTGCATACATTCTTCCAGGTCTTGGCGATGCCGGTGACAGACTTAACGGCTGTGACACAAAGGACAGACCAAGAAATATCATGCAGCTTATTGCAGACTACGGAAGCAATGTTGCAGGTCTTTACCGCAACCAGCTTTTCGAAATCGAAAAAGTTGTTTTAGGCTAAGTTGAATAAATGAAAAGACTTCTTGTGCTTTTATCTGCAATCATTTTATTCTCATGTAAAACAAATACTATATTTGTCCCGGGGGAAGAGCAGGTAAAGACACAGAATCTTTATTCAGAATATTATAATCTTGCAGAAGAATATTACAAACTCGAAAACTATTCCAGGGCAATTGAATTATATAAAATCTCGATGAATGATAAAAACCTTCATAATGCGGCATATTATAAAATCGGAAGATGCTATGCACTCCAGAAAAATTATGCTGCTGCAGAAGAAGTTTTTGCCAATATATTAAAAAAAGATCCTGAAAACGTTTCTGTAAAATCTTCGGTTGCATATCTTGCTGCTATGAAGGGAAATACTAAAAAAGCGTGTCAGCTTTATAAAGATCTTGTAACAGAAAATCCTGATAATGCTGAACTTTTAGTAAACTACATCAGCGTTTTAATTTCCAGTAAAGACATGGAAAGTGCAAAGATAAATCTTGAGTTTCTTGAAAAAAAAATTCCTGACAATGCAAATATTGCAAAGTTAAAAGAAAGCCTTGAACAGGAAGCAAATAAAGAAAAATAAAAAAAAGCCTGCATTTTTGCAGGCTTTGAAATTTTAAATTTATAAATCTTATTCTTTTGTTGCCATATATTTTCTGTATTTTTCTGGATTAACCCTAAATGCGATAATCGGACTATCCTGATCTTCTCCTGCATGAATAAGAGCCTGTTCTGCTTCTGTAATAATTCTTTCTCCCGAAATAAATCTTAAAGAACGTGATGCAATACCTATATAAGGTTTTGTGCTTGAATTATTTCTTGAAAGGATAGAACAGATTTCTGCATAAATCGATTCACAGCTTTCCATCGCCTTGTCAATGTTCGCATTGCTGAATATAATTGCAATTCCGTCTGTCTTATATTCAAAAAGCATATCCCTGTAGTGGAATATATCAAGAATCTTTTTACAGATTTCAATTCCGCATGGAGAATCAAGAACAAGTCCAGGAATTTTTACAAGAACAAGTGAAATGTCTATCTGGCTGCTTGCGGCACGTGCAAGTTCGCTTTCGAGTCTTGAAACAAGATGTTTTTCAAAACAGAATCCTGTTGCAGTACTGAACATCTGATCATGATCTTCTGGTGTTGATTTTAAAACTTCTGCCGGTGTTGGAATCTTTTCTTCTGCTGCAGGAGCTGCCCCGAGCGGTGTATTAATCTGACTTGTTACTGTTTCGCCGTAAGAAACATCTGGTTTTTCAACCGGTTCAGTATTCAAGCTTACCGGTTCGTAAGCTGGTTTTTCTTCTTGAGTTTCCTGAACTTCTGTTTCATCAGATTCTTCATATGATTCTTCTGTGTAATCTTCATCTTCTGTAAGAACAAGTTCATCATCATCTTTTATTTCATTGTTTTCTGCTTTGTATTCATCTTTTTTTACAACAGCCTTTGATTTTTTATCCGAACTGTCAAGACATGTTGCTATCAGAAGCAGTGCACATAAGAATGTTATTGAAAGAATTATGATAAACGTAACGCGGATTCTAAGATAAATTATCGAAGATGGAAGAGTGTAAAGTTGTGCAGTTATCGTAAGGTTTATATTGTTTGATTCAACTATTGAATCTGAGTATGTGGTGTAAAATCCTTTAAATCTTGTATTCTGAACAGAAGGATAGGTAAGTACATTTTGTCCGAAATAGTCGATGCTGAGTGTATGATATGAATAAGGATACATTTTAAGTTCATTCTGCGGAACCAAAAGAAAAAGTCTTGTCGGCTGCTTGTAAACCATGATCGCTTCTTCGCATTTGGCTACAAGTTTTTCAAATCTTGTCTGTGCCTCGACTCTGCCTTTCTGATAGTCTTCGTAGAGGATATAACCAGTCGAAGCCAATGTTGCAAGTATCGAAATGATTATAATAGAAATAATTACGTTAAAAAATTTGTTTTTCATATTATTTAAGTATACTCCAGAATTTTGCTCAATGCAAGTTTTATGCCACTGATGAAGGTCAGTTTTTTATCATTTGCCCTGAGATATGCGGTCAGGGGTAAAAGTGCAACCGTAAGATTATCTGGATTTAAGGCAATTTGAGCGGCTGTCACGGTTTTGCTTTCTTGTCCAGAAAGTTTTTCGATTATTTCTGCTGAATTTACTCCAAGTACCCTCAAGAATTTTTCATAATCAAAGACTGGGTTTTCAAATGTAAAAGGGCAGTCATTTTTTTTATTTTCGCTGCATATTGAATAAACCAGATTCGTGTAATCAAATTTTAAGCCGTGATTTTTTATCCATTCAATAAATGTTTCCCTATATGAATCAAGAACATCATTTTTAATCTGCATCAATTCCGATTTGATTTTTCTTACAGGAGTCCTGTATATAAGGTCTGTAAATTTCTTTTCTGCATTCGTTTTTTTATCTTCTTTCATGCGGTAAAGACAATCAAGATAAGTTCCTTTTGCATACGGTTTATTAAAAAGATATGAAAAATCAGCTCCGAAAACTTCGATTTTTGAAAAACCGCATTTTAAGGCAAAATCGGCAGCCGCAATCGTTACTGTTCCGGCACCGCTTTCGAGGCTTAAGAATTTTCCTTCTGTAACTCCATTTAATGAAGCATATTCACAGAAGGGATGACCTGATTTTGTAAAGATAATGTTATCTGTAAAATTTTTTACATAATTTACTGCACTGCCGTTTGCCTGCAGATCAAAAACAAAAACTGTTTCGCTGTTGTTACGTCCTATAAAATGTTTGTGGCTTATATTCTGTCCGTCAATCGAAACAACTGCATCGCAGGTCATCCCGTTTGACTCAATTACACTGTAAGCGGTGTCAGTTGCGATTATGTAATAAGAATCGCGGTTTTTCTTTAAAACATCTATTGTCTTATCAAGAGACGGTCCTGCAGCAATTACAGCCGCAGTTTTACGCGCGTCTATAAAAATCTTTTTACCGCGCAGTTCAGAAAGAACTTTGAGGTTTTTTAAAATATTTTTCTGCCATATAAGACCAAAATGACATTGAACAGAATAATCTCTGGAACACATTTTTAATGCAGCGTTAATGTCATCAGTTATCTTTTTAGAAGCTTCTGGATTTGCATCATGCCACGCGCGGTTAAAAAGAATATTTATCCCGCCGTAAAACTGCGGCAGGTAATTTTTAAGGATAGTTTCAAAAATATCTTTTGCTGCGATAATTTTTACATTTTCATAAGCAGATATTTTTTTAACACATTCAATTTTTGATAAAAATGCAATATCTTCATCAGAGTTTTCAACTGCTACGATAAAATTATCAGGATATTTATCTGCAAAATGGTCAATATGATATCCGCCGCCAAGACCGACTATAACTGTAAATTTGGAATCTTGATTTAACTCATTGCCGAAACTCGAAGCCTCTTTTAAAGGATCGTATTTCGAGTGCATTGTCCTTCCGTTTAAGAAAACAGGAATATCGAGGTCATCTTTTGATTTTACTAATTCACTGTAAATCATAAACCTTCTTCCTGTCTTTTTATGAATGATTTTATTTTTTCGATTTTCTTTTCAAGCTGGGCTTTAAACTCTTTTTTTCTTTTTTCGTCCGTACATCGCGCAATCGAAATGCAGTCTGCAGGAAAATAATTTTTTATAAAGTTTTCATTTTTTATCAATGCTGAATAAATCTCAAGAACTTGTTTTTTGTTTACAGTACTGCATTTTTTTTGAGTAAAATAATTTTTCTTCTGATTTTTTTGAGAAGATATAGTCTTTATATCGATATCTTCTATAAAGCCCAGTTTATGTCTGTATGGTTTTAAATTGTAAACCCTCGATACTCTTTTAGAAAATTCTTTTGAGTTTTCTGTAAACCATGCTCTGTACATCTCAAGCGAGCGCGACTCAAGTCCTTGAGAAAAAGTACGGGTATCAATGTTCTTTAATTTATTGTCTTTTATGCATGAGTTAAGTTCAAGTGAGTTTGGTTGTGTATGCGAAAAACCAATTCCTGCTTCAAGGTCAAGGCCTGCGGCGTATATTTTTTTATCTGTAATAGAAAGTGCCAGTTCCACAGCTGTTCCGCTTATCGTGCCGTTCTGCTTTGCTTTTGAGTACATGATATTTTCTTTTTCAAAAATATTTTTCGTAAAATCGTCATCGTATGACAGCGGAACGATATCTTTTAAAAAGAGTTTTTCGGGAACCGCTGCTTCGGGTGTAACAGCAAGCGGGATGTTATGATCTAAAAGACAGTAAAGATGTTTTTTTGCCCAAAAACCTCCGTCTGTCGAAATACATAAATCAGGTTTTATCCTGTTGTAAAGAAGGGGCTTTATAGCACTTGAGCAGGCTATGATAAAAAAACTGTCCTGCATTTTTTTTATTTCTGGTATGCAGTTTTTTAATCCAGGACCTGATGCACAGATTAATAGCGGAATATCAATTTTATTCAGCTGTATCGTGTTAGACAGGTTAAGGAAAAACTTAATCTGGTTTTTAATCCAGCGTCCTGCAAAAAACTGTCTTGTTGCAAGAATGCTCTGGCAGTCTTTGAGAAGTTCTTTTATCACAGCCCATGTTTTTTCATTCTGTTCAGAAAATACTTTGGTGCTTCCGGGCCATGATACAAAGAAAGTATTTAAAAGGCCTCCTTCTCCAAAGTAATTAAAAAGCTCTGTTTTTAAGCCTGATTCATTTTCAAAATAAAATTCTTTTTCAAAAGTGTAATCAGGTTCTGCGTTTTTTATATTCTTTATAAAGCGTATTGCAAAAATATTAGAATTCGGGAAACGTTCTTTTAGATTTTTTAAGCAGTAGGAGAGTGCAGGTTCGATTACTATGATGTTTGACGGAATAAAATCAATTTTTAAAGACTGCACGAAACGTTCGCTTTCTGATTCTGGATTATAACTTGAGTGCAGAAAAATGCCGTTGAAAGTGCAGGTGAGACTTTCATTTTTTGCCTTTACATATTCCAACTGCATTTTTTAATTTCCCCTCCAGAATTAAAAAAAATCAATTTAAGAAATCTATTGCCTGTTCAAAGTTTCTTGTTTTACCCGCAGTCGTCAAAAGCGGAAAAACAGACGGCTTACAGAGCAGGTCTGTCAAAAGCAGGTTTATGTGTGACTGCAAAAGCAGTTCATCAATGCTTGATTTATTTGTAAGGACTATTTTTACCGAAGCCGGTTCTGCAAAAGCAACTATATCCGGTAAAGGAAACGCATCAGACATTAGGTCTGTAATTTCATCGTAGATGCATTCAAGAACACAGTTATATATACTTCTTTCAGGAAGCTGAACACTTTTTATCGAACTTTCTACAGATTCAGAAAGTGAAAGCGTAAACATCTGGAACTCTGCATTTTTTGAAACATCCGTATCTTTTTTAGAAAGAGAAAGATTTTTTGCCCGTTCAGAAAGGTTTAATTTTGCCGTATCAGAAAGGCTTATGTTTATTTTTTTTGAACTGTCCATGTTAAATATCATAAGGATGGCCTGTTCGCCACCCTGATTAAATTTAACAAAACTTATATGGCATATTTCGTTCTTTATATCAAATGAAAAAAACTGCAGAAAGTCATAGAAATTCTGGTCATCTTTTGAGTAATTAAAAACAGTTTCTTTGCTGTCCAGAGTTCCGCTCCAGAAGTCTTTGGATGAAACAGAATTTGCAATTGTCTGTGAGTCAATTCCGTATGCATGAGAAATTACATACATTCCGTGGACAAGCGTAAAAACACCGCAGTGTTCAAAACCATAGGATTTTGCCCACTGCTGGAAAGTTGAGTAAGAATCTGCGACTGATTTCTGTGCTCTTGCAAGTAATCCAGTGCCAGATTTTTTTGAAACTACTGTTTCTTTTTTTCTGGCACTAGATTTTGAAATATGAGAAAGTAACCCCATTACGAAAGTCCAAGTTCCTGGAAAAGTTTTTTGTATGTTACAAAGTGTTCAGACTGTGCAAACTCAGAAATCTTATCTTCAGGAAGGTTTTCGAGAAGCTGATCCATGTAAGAAAGAACAGATTTGATTTCTGATTTTAAGTCTCCAGGGATTTCTTCGTTAGAAGTAACCTGAACATCAGCTGCAGGTTCTTCTACAATTGTAGGTTCTACTGCGGCAGTTTCAAATGCAGGTTCTTCTTCTATGGTTTCTTCTGCAATTTCGTCCATTACAGGTTCGTCAATTGCAGTTTCTTCTGTAAGAGGTTCTTCAAGTGAATCTTCAACTTCCGGTTCTGCTTCAGATTCAACTTCGAAGTTTTCGTCTAATTCTGGAGAAGGTAAGTCAAGGTCTCCTAATTCATCATCAACAGAAACCGTGCTGTTAGAATCTTCAGAAATATAATCAATCTTTTCTGATGTTAAAGTGCTGTCAACTGAATCATCTTTAAAGATTTCATCAATTGGATCATTGACAGTTTCTTCGGCAGAAACAGTTTCTACAGTAGGTTCATCATCAAGTTTTGGAATCTCAATTTCATCAGGAAGATCTTCACTTATCTCAGGACTGTTTTCTGTAAGAGTAAGATCATCTTCTGAATCAGCAGCTGAATCATCAAAAATCGAGCTGTCTTCGAAAGCACTGTTGTCAATTGTTGATTCAAACTGTCCGTTAGAAGACCTTACAATTTCTTCTTCAGGAAGTTCATCTGCAGGAGCTTCTGAAGTTTCATCAGTAAATTCTGCATTATTAAGGATGTTGTTAAGTTCATCACCAGAAAGGGCAATGGTATCATCTTCTTCACCGTCAGAGAAGAATCCTGTATTTTCTTCTTCTTTTGGTTCCTGAATACCTAAATCTGATTCGTGAGATTTAATCTGTGCAAAGTCATCTTTGAGATTCTTGATTTCATCTTTAAGCGATGCAAGTTCACCAACAATCTGCTGCAAGATTTCTGCACCTTTTTCTGAAATCTGTGTATCTGTATTTTCGATTGAAGTATTCAAATCTTCTGTAGTTTCTTCTGTAACCGTTTCGTTTGTATTATCAGATTCAACGTTTCCAGAAATTACATCACTTAAAGAAACGGATGTGTCGTCATCATTGTCTGCAGCAACTTTCATATCATAATCAACAACATCTGTCTTTGGTTCGTCAATTGCATCTTCCGGACCTTTTACTTCTGTTTCTTCATCACCGATTCCAAAATCAGAAAGGTCAATTGATTCTGTATTAAGGTCTTCACCTGTTGTTCTTTCTTCAGGGCTTTCAGAAGTTTCTGCTGCAACTGGTTCTGCAGCTGCATCTTCTACTTCAAAAGAGTTTGCACTTTCATCAAAAGAAAGATTTATATCAAGAGGATCTTCTTCTACGATTTCTTCCTCTTTCTTTGCAGTAGATGCTGAACTGTCTCCAAGGAAATCATCAATGTCGATGTTTCCGTCATCAGATGAATCAAGTCCAAATTCAGAAGAAACGTCAACATCTGATGAACCAGAAGAACTGTCATCGCCTAAGAAACTGTCAAGGTCAACCTCACCATCTTCTATGTCATCAAGACTTATTTCTTCTGTTGTATCAGAACTCACAGCTTCTTCTGTTGTTTCTACTGCAGGTTCAGAAACTGTTTCTTCAACAGCAGGTTCTTCAATAACTGTATCTTCTACAGAGTTTTCTTCTGGAATGTCGATTGAAGTATCAATGTCATCAAGGGAAAGATCATCAAGACTAAAATCATCTTCCGAAGTTTCTGTCGTTTCTGCTGATTCTTCAACAGCAGGTTCTTCTGTAACAGCATCCTGCGTACTCTGAGCTTCTCCAAAGTCAACACCGGCAAACGGATCATCCAGAGTTTCTTCTGTTATTCCGTCTACAGAAATATCAAAATCATCAGATGAAACTTCAAGAGGTGCATCTGATGTAGTTTCTATACTGTCATCGTTAAGGGAATCAATGTCGGGTAAGTCCGTATCCAAAGAAAAATCGCCTGCAAGCTCAGAGTCATCGAGAGGTATATCCTTTGGTGTTTTTTTGACCCAAACGCCGTAGTTATCGAGTTCATTTGTATCGTTTGAATTGCTCATATATCTTTCCCCTTGTGTAAAAAATTCTCTTATAAGATTATCGGCATAAAACCGTAGAATCTGCACAGAAATTTTTTACTTATTTCTTATATTCTATCATATATTTTCATTTAAGAAAATAAAAAAAAATCCGATAATTTATTCATAATGAAAAGCTTGAAGTATTTATTAACAGTATTTACCGGTACACTTGTATATGTACTTATTTGTATAACCTGCGGCAGAAACGGAATCTGGGCATCAAGCCAGCTTTTAGAGCAGAAAAGACTTATCAGTGCAAATACACAGAATATCCAGAATATAAATGAACAGCTGATCCTCGAAAAAACAGCCATCCAGAATGACGAAGATGTAATTGCTGCCTATGCAAGAAAACTCGGCTACGTAAAAGAGGGTGAAAAAATCGTAAAGGTTAAGGGACTTGGAACGGTTCAGAACAGAATGTATGATACCGGAACTGTATTAAAAAGCAGGGAAGTTCTTTACGTTCCTGAGTGGATTTGTAAAGCCTGCGGAATTACAGTAGGCGTTCTTCTTTTTATACTCATGCTTTTATATGATATTTCATACGGAAATATTTCATTCAAGAAAAGACAGTTCGAAACAGTAACAGGGATTCCTGTATATGAAGTACCTCAAATCTGATTTGCGTTCTGCAGATATCTGTGTTCAGAGCCTTAAAGCCGGAAACATAATCATAATTCCTACAGATACAGTTTATGGTTTTTCTGGAATCGTTGATGAACAGAATAACACAGATGCTAAAATACGAAAAATAAAAGGGCGCGAAGAAACAAAACCTTTTATCCAGCTTATTGCAGAACCTTCTGACATAAAAAAATATACAGATGATGTAATCCCGGAAAATATTTTAAATCTCTGGCCGGGTCCGCTCACAATAATCGTTAAAAATAAAAACTCTGATGTTACGACAGCTTACCGTTGCCCTGATGACGAATGGTTAAATTATATTTTAAAAGAAACTGGAAAGCCGATTTATTCTACGAGTGCAAACAGAAGCGGTCATCCGATTTTAGAATCAATCGATGAAATCGAAAATGAATTTTCAGATGAAGTTGATGTAATCATTGATGACGGAGATAAAAAGGGTGGAGTTGCTTCTACGATTGTAAGCATAGGAAACGGTTCTGTAAAAATTCTTCGTCAGGGGAAAATAAAGATTAATTGATTTTTGTCCAGCTTACATGAGTTCTGTTTTCACCGACATTTCCTTTGTCGTCTACAGTAAGCGAATTTCTGAATCCTGTTAAAGTTGAAGTTCCTGTTAAAAAGAAAGACCATTCAATAGGCATTGCTTTATCTGCAAAAGCAAGAACCTTCTGACGCGGAATGTCAGGATAGAATGATGCATTAAAGTTTCCGTTTTGTTTTATCTTTAAAATCTTTCTGTCATTTTCTGTTTTTTCTACTTCAACAGTGATGTTCATCGAAGCACCGTTTTCAAAAATTACGAATCCACGACCGCTTCTCATGAGGATGATTTTCGTAATTCCTTTTTCTCCTGACCACGTTCCGCTTACACCTTCGACTGTCATTGCAACTTCGTTTATCGGTTCGCGTGGTTTTCTTGCAGCCTGCTGTCCCTGTCCTGATGAAAGTTCTTTATCGAGGTTTTCAGAAAGCACTTTCGAAATCGTCACGCGTGCGTCAGAAAGAATGTTGTAGTATGTATCAAAACTTTTTTCTGTAACAGTAATCTTATTGTTCTTAAGGTTTTTAAGATAGTAAGTGCACAGATAAGTTTCGTCTTCGAGTTTATCAATTTTTGAAAATAAAATTACTATCTGCGGATTGTTTTTAAAATCACTGCTGGATGGAATCAAATCAAAAATACTTTCTTTTGTTAATCCCGAAATCTGCGAATCTGTAAGTGAATTGAAATTTTCTCTTAAGCCGCCGTTTCTTACGTCAACAAATTTAATTTCAGGAATTGATCTGAGCTGGGCTGCAAAAAGATCCTGTGTAATGTTTACCTGGTTATCCTGCGTAAACGGTGCGATAACTCCATAAAAATATACGTCAAAATTTTCCTGACAAAAACACAGTGCGCCGTGCATCAAAATGAGAAAAATTGCAGCTGTAATTTTTTTTGTCAGTCTCATCTATGTTCCTGTCTCCAGTTTTTGTTTGTTTTTCATGGTTTATAACCTGATAAATAAACAAAAAAGCACCATATATTGTTACGATATAAGAGAATTCTTAAAATCCCTCTGCATGCTTCTGTTAAGGTCCTTTTCCTTGATAGAAGCGCGTTTGTCAAACAGTTTTTTACCCCGGCAGAGCCCCAGATTTACTTTTACGCGGCCGTTTTTGAGGTAAAAATCAAGCGGAATAAGAGTAACTCCCTTTTCTTCTACCTTGCGTTTAAGTCTTTTTATTTCATCTTCATGGAGTAAAAGCTTTTTAGGCCGGTCCGGATTATGGTTAAAGACCGAGGAATAAGAATATTCGCTTATATGAAAACCTTTTAAAAAGACTTCGTTATTTATAATTTCGGCAAAAGAGTCCAGAAACGATATGTTTCCGGATTTTACAGACTTTACTTCTGTTCCTTCGAGGACAATTCCGCATTCAATGGAGTCTTCTATCGTGTAATTGAAACGTGCTTTTTTATTTTCTGCTATTTTTTTACTTTCTGCCATATTAAGTTATTATAGACCAAACGCGGTGTACTCTCAAGCATAAAACCGTTAAATATTGAAAACTCATTTTTTATATGATATTATGAATTTATGCCAAAACTGATAAGTAAAGATTTGTACAGAATCTCATTTACATTAAAAAAAGAGTTTCACAGACGCGTTTTTACCGCTGTCTTTAATTTTGTCCTGATATTCGTAATCATAAACCTCATACTTTCTTTCGTTGCTTTCCCTGTAAAGGAAAGATCAGATTCCATGGGACCAGATATTGCAAAGAATTCCCTCATTTTTGTTTCTCCGCTAAATCTGCCGGTAAAAAGGGGAGAAGTGTACCTTGTTGATAAGAATTCACCTGTAAATACAGTCGTCAAAAAAATCCTTAACGCAGCAATCCGCTTTTTTACATTCCAGAAAAGAGGTCTCGAAAAAAATACAGAAAATTTAAGTTCAAGAATGTGCTTAAGACGTGTCATCGGTCTTCCAGGTGATACAGTTTACATGAAGAACTTTGTAATTTATGTTAAAAGTGCCGGCGAAAAATATTTTCTTACAGAATTTGAACTTTCAGAAAAAAAATATAATATCGATATCGAAAAGCTTCCTGACAACTGGGATACTCTGGTAGGATTCCGCGGTTCGTTTACACCGATTACACTCGGCCCTGGACAGTATTTCGTAATTGCAGACAACAGACTTTCGAGTCTCGACAGCAGACTCTGGGGAGTCGTAAATAAAAAAGATCTTGTTGCAAAAACAATTGCACTTTACTATCCGGTAAAGAGGGCAAGAATATTCTAGATGCCTTCAGGAATTTCTTTATACATTCATATTCCGTTCTGTAAATCAAAATGCATTTACTGCGATTTTTTCAGCAGACCGGGATGTGAAAATCTTATCGATGATTATGTAGATGCGCTTTCAAGTGAACTTGTTTTTCATGCAGAAAATTTAAGCGGAACAAAATTAAAAACCGTTTATATTGGAGGAGGAACGCCAAGTCTTCTTTCGATTGAACAGATGAATAAAGTTTTTTCTGTGATAAAAGAAAAATTTATTTTAGATGAAAATGATTTTGAATTTACAATAGAATTAAATCCTGATGATGTAAATGAAGAATTGATTTTATTCTTAGAAAAATCAATCGTTACAAGAATTTCTTTAGGCATCCAGACATTAAAAGAAGAGACCTTAAAATTTATTGAGCGCCGCGCATCAAGAAAAACCTGCGTCGAAGCGCTCCTATTTATAAAAGAAAATTTTACGAAAAGATTTTCTGTTGATTTGATAAGTTCTCTTCCGGGAGAAACAGAAAATGATGTAAAGTCAACGATTGATGAAATCGTAAAATTTTCTCCAGAGCATATTTCTCTTTATTCATTATGCATAGAAGAAAATACGAAACTTTACAGAATGATTCAGGATAAAAAAGCAGCGTTCGACGCAGATTATTCAGACGCCCTCTGGATACGCGCCCGGGACTATTTAAAGAGTAAAGGTTATGTTCAGTATGAAGTTTCAAATTTTTCTAAAGACGAAAAATCGAGGGCGCGTCATAATCTTGCATACTGGCATTTAAAATCTTACATCGGTGCAGGAAGCGGCGCCACCGGAACTTTTTTTTACAGAGAAAAAGATTCGCTCAGATATACAAATACAAGAGATATTAAACAGTATATTGAGTACTGGAAAAATCTTTCGCACTGTGAAAAAATTCCGCGTGAAGAAGAATTTATTGACAAGCATACAGAAGAGTTTGAATACATAATGATGAACATGCGTCTTCTTGATGGCTTTTCAAAAAAAGATTATGAAGAAAGATTCTGTATGAACAGCACGAAAATATTTGATGAAAAAAATGATTTGATAAAAAGCTGGATGGATAAGAAACTTATCGAAAAAATATGCAAGGGTTCTGACGTTTTTTACAGGATGACCGAACAGGGAATTTTATACCTTAATTCATTCCTTGAAAAAATTTAGTAAATCGATGTGTGGGCAAAAAAAACGTTTAATGACTTCGGAGGAACGCCATTAAACGTATTAATTTTTTTTAAAACTCTGACTTAGGAACGAATCATCAACACCATTATAATAACATAATAATATTAAAAAGTCTAATGAATATATGCGAAAAAAAGGGTAAATTTTGGCAAATTTATGTATTTTTTTGATAATATTGGCACGAGATTGCAAAAAATAGAATAAAATGCTTGCTTTTTATGGGAAATAGTGTCAAAATTAAGGTGAGGGGAAAATTTAAATATGATAGAATTGAATAGGCTCAATGGAGCTGTATTCTATGTCAATCCACACCTGATAGAATCAATGGAGTGTCGGCCAGACCTGACCATCACAATGATGTCGGGAAATACAATCGTAGTTAAAAATTCACCTCAGGAAGTCATTGAAAAAATTGTGACCTATAGAAAAAGGATAGGTATAGGATCTCAAGAGGTTTAACAATGGATATAGCTACAATAATCGGATTTGTTGGTGGTGCTGCGTGTATTGTAATGTCAGTTCTTACATCTGGCGGTACCTTGGGTGGAATTATTGATATTCCGTCTGTGTTCATGACAATCGGTGGTTCTTATGCCGCTATCTGTATTATGTCTCCGTTAAGCAAGGCACTCGGAATTTTTAAAATCATCGGACGATGTTTTAAGATTCCGGACTTCGGTGAAAAGCAGATAGTACAGAACATGGTTGCGCTGTCAGAAAAAGCGCGACGTGAAGGTATCCTTATCCTTGAAGATGGTCTTGAAGATCTTGATGATCCGTTTATGAAAAGCGGACTTCGTCTTGTAATCGACGGTACGGATGGTGCTGTCGTAAGAACAATCATGGAAAATGAAATGAGTCAGATAGAGGCTCGCCATATGGAATGGATCAACGTAATGAACCAGTGGGGTGGTTTTGCTCCTGGTTTCGGTATGATGGGTACCGTACTTGGTCTTATCGGTATGTTGAACAACCTCGAAGATAAATCTTCGCTCGGTCCTAACATGGCCGTTGCTTTGATTACTACATTGTACGGATCTATGCTTGCAAACTGGATTCTTGTTCCGCTCGGACAGAAGCTTATGAAACATAACGGCGATGAGATGCGTGTTAAGGAAATGATTATTGAAGGAGTACTTGCAATTCAGGCCGGTGAAAACTCGCGCGTAATTGCACAGAAACTTTTAACATATCTTGACCCTACAACAAGAAAGGCTATTGCAGCTGATGTACTTAAGGATTAATTGATGGCTAGACAAAAGAGGCAACCAGAAAAACCGTCAACCGCGTGGCAAGGTACTTATGGTGATATGATTACTCTCATGCTCTGCTTCTTCGTAATGTTGTACAACCCTTCAGAAGTTGACATTACGCAGCTTGCAACGATACAGGAATCTCTGCAGATGAAACAGACAGAAGCAGAAACCGGTGGTCTTGCTCTCTCTGTAGGTCGTCTCGCAGATCTTGGTAATACAATCAGTGCGCTTCCTTCTCTCGAAAAAGGTAAGAACCTTGGAACTGCAATGAAAAAAGCAGTAAGCCTTTTTGCACCAGAAATTAAATCAAATAAAATTACGATATCAAGTGATGAACGCGGAGTTGTAATTACTCTTGCTGCAGATTCCTTCTTTAGAAAGGGAAGTGCAAAAATAAATATTGATGAAACTCGTGAGACGCTTTTACACCTTTCAGAATTTTTTAACTATCCTGAACTAAAAAACAGAAGATTCAGAATTGAAGGACATACGGATAATACACCAGTATCGTCAATCGTTCCTGATGAAAATGATTCTTATCTTTCAGAAGACGCAGAAAACAATACAAATGAAGAGCAAAGTGAATATTTTGCTTCAAATTGGGAACTTTCTTCGCAGCGTGCTATAAATATTTTGTACTATCTTGCCGATTTTGGAGTAGATGAGAAAAAATTTTGTGTAGCAGGTTATGCTGATACACGACCTAAGTTTGATAACAGTACACCCGAAGGTCAGGCTTATAACCGAAGGGTGGATATCATTATCCTAGACGAAGGACATTTTTAATGTTAAGATTATTCTATTGTAATAATGTTGATGGGAGGTAAAAAATGGCAGACGAAGACTCAGAAATTGATCTTGGTGATGAATCAGCAGCTGCAGCGCCAGCCAAAAAAGGCGGTATCGGAGGAATTCTCCCTACTATATTAAAGTATGTCGGTCTTGCCCTTGGTGCAATAATTCTTATTGTTACCGTTGTTGTAATCACAATGAACATAATGGGTAAAAATAAGACTAATCAGACTGTAATTCCTGTAAGCGAAGAATTTAAAGAACATCCAGAAGAACTTGACTGGTATACTTCTCTTGGAGAAATCCAGACAAAGACCTCCGGTTCAACAGAACAGGCAAGTGTTGTTGTAAATATTTATCTTGGTTATAAAAAGGACGATAAAGTTGCTTCGACAGAGATTACTGCACAGAAAATTCCTATCAGAGATTTCTTGAGAAGATATTTTGCAGATAAGACTCCAGAAGAACTTACTCCTAAAAACGAAGAAAAATTAAAGATAGAAATTAGAAACCAGATTAACGATACGATTTTGAGTAAATCAAAAATCAGAAAAATATCGTTTGATAAATTAAATGTTATTCCTCAGTAGGATAATAAAAAGTAGATAGGTGGCGGGTTAATGAACGAAATTTTGTCTCAGGATGAAATTGACCAATTACTCTCGGCTATCAGTTCCGGCCAGTCTGATGTAGACGATTATAAACCGGTATCTGATACCCGTAAGATTAAAATTTATGACTTTAAACGTCCTGACAAATTCTCAAAAGAACAGATTCGTACTGTTCAGATTATGCATGAAACGTTTGCCCGTTTGACAACAACAAGCCTTTCGGCGCAGCTTCGAAGTCTTGTTCATGTTCACGTAGCAACTGTAGATCAGCTTACATACGAAGAATTTATTCGTTCGATTCCGACACCTACAACTCTGGCCGTAATTAACATGGACCCTCTCAAGGGTAATGCAATTCTTGAAATTGACCCTGCAATTACGTTCAGTATGATTGACCGTCTTTTTGGTGGAACAGGTGCAACAACGGGAAATAAAAACCGTGACCTTACTGATATTGAACAGTCTGTAATGGAAGGAATCATCGTTCGTATTCTTGCAAATATGCGAGAAGCATGGACACAGGTAATTGACCTTAGACCTCGTCTTGGTCAGATCGAAACAAACCCTCAGTTTGCGCAGATTGTACCTCCGACAGAAATGGTTGTCCTTGTTACGCTTGAGACAAAAGTTGGTGAAGAAGAAGGAATGATTAACTTCTGTATTCCTTATTTGACTATTGAACCGATCATTTCAAAAGTTTCTTCACAGTTCTGGTTCTCTTCTGTAAGAAGAAGTTCTACGACACAGTACCTTGGTACTTTAAAAGAAAAACTTTCGACAGTAGATATGGATGTCGTTGCAGAAATCGGTTCAATTAATTTGCCGATACGCGATGTTCTTGCTCTTCGTGTCGGGGATACAGTTAGACTTTCAAACACAAAGGTAGGAGATTCTCTTACTCTTAGTGTTGGTAATAAAAAGAAATTTTACTGCCAGCCTGGTGTTATCGGCAAAAAAATGGCAGTACAGGTTACAGGCAAAATCGCAGAAGATGAGCCTGAAGAATTTGAAGAACTTTCCGTAGAAGGAGAAGAAACATATGAGTGATGGTGCAATTTCTCAAGACGAAATCGATGCTTTACTTTCTGGAGTGCCTATTGACGGGCTTAATGCTTCCGGTCAGGTTACTAACGGGCCTTCTGTTAACATTGATGCAGTAGCCCTCGGAAAGTTTGCCGATGAATTAAAACAGCCTTTCGCAGACAACATCAAGAAGATGACTGGAGTTGATTGTACTGCTCAGAATGTTGTTGTTGAAGCAAGTGTAAGAGATCAGCTTCTTGCAAAGTTACCGGAGATGGTAATTGCAGTCATGGCAGACTTCTCAAATGCATTGACAGGTGATCATATTTACATTATCTCGACAGAGTTTGCTCAGAAACTTGTTTCTCTTATAAACAAGGAAGAAAATGCAGCTCTCGATGACATGTCACTTTCAATAATTTCTGAAACTCTTTCTACTCATACAAATGATGAAATTACAGCCCTTGATAAAACTCAGAAGTTTGCAGGGCTTGCATGTAATCCTGCAGAAGCAGTTAATATGCCTAAAGCAATGGTTCGTATTCCGCAGAATACTTTCGCTTTGTTTACATATCCTGTTACTCTTGACGGAACTCCATATACAATCTGGGAAGCAATTGCTGGTGAGGCTGCTGTTCAGATTGGAAAAGCATATGGTGCAGATGATGGCGGCGCCGGAGCTTTGAGTGCAGCAGATATGGCAAGCATGCAGAGCCTTGCAGGCGGAATGCCGATGGGTGGCCAGCCTCAGATGGGCATGCCAAACATGGGAATGCCGAATATGGGAATGGGTCAGCCTATGATGAATGGAATGATGGGAATGCCACAGATGGGTGGCGGAATGCCGATGAATACTCCTAATGTTCAGACTTTGCAGTATCCGAACCTCCAGGGCGGAATGCCTGGCGGAGAGCAGGGTAACATCAGTCTTATCATGGACGTATTCATGGAGATGACTGTAGAACTTGGTCGTACTAAAAAGCAGATCCGTGATATCCTTGGAATGGGTGAAGGTACTATCATCGAGCTTGATAAACTTGCCGGTGAACCTGTAGATATTCTTGTAAATCATAAACCGATTGCAAAGGGAGAAGTTGTAGTTATCGATGAAAACTTCGGTGTTCGTGTAACAGAAATTCTTTCTCCTCTCGAACGCGTTACAGATTTGCACTAAGATAAACTTTTTTTGGGGTGGGAAAAAGTTGAAATTAAAAAAGATTCTTATGATTCTTCTGGCGTTTTCGTGTTTAAACGGAATTTACGCGCAGAAAGAAAATGACTCTTCTAAAGACGAAACAGAAATAATTATCTCAAATGAATCTCAGACTCAAAATCCGGAAAAGCAGTTTGTATTTAATACAGATTCTGCTCAGGATGTAAATCAGGTAAAACGCCCGAATACTTTTTTAATGTTTTTGAGAATGGTTCTCGTTCTTGCAATTGTTGTTGCCTGTATTTATCTCGTAATGAATTTCATGAAAAAATCTGTAACAGGTGATTCTGATACAGATGATGTATATTTAAGAAAAGTTGCTCAGCTTACTTTATCTCCTGGAAAAACCGTGCAGGTTGTAACGCTGCTTGATAAAGGATATATGCTCGGAGTTTCTGATTCTTCTGTAAATCTAATTACAGAAATTACGGATAAGGAACTTGTTGATGCAATGAATCTTTCTGCAGATAAAGCAGAAAAATCAAGAAAGGCAAGAAACTTTGGAGAAGTTCTCGAAATGTTCATGCCTTCAAAATCTTCTCACACAACATCTGCTACTCAGACAAATATATATTCAGAAGCATCTGATGATGTAAAGGAATTTGTTAAGGAACAGCGAAAGAGAATCAGCAGGAATAAACCGAAGGTATAAAAGAGTAATTAAAAATGAAAAAAAGATTTTCGAAAATATTTTTAATTTTTCTCGCAATGTTTTTATACTGTGTAAGTCCTGTAGTTTCGCAGGAAAGAGACGAATCTTTTCGTGATGGAACTATGTCTATGCGCGAAGCTCGTCCTGTTCAGATTCCTAATATCGACATTAATATTACAGAACCGCAGAACGGACATGAGGTTGCTTTTTCTGTAAGACTTCTGATTATTCTTACAGTTTTAACGATTGCTCCGACTCTTTTACTTTTACTGACATGCTTCCTTCGTTTTTCGATTGTTCTTGATTTTATTAAGCGTGCTCTTTCATTGCAGCAGGTTCCGCCTACAACTATTTTAAACGGAATCGCTTTTTTTATGACGTTGTTTATAATGTGGCCTACATTTAATTCAATTTATCAGAATGCATATAAACCTATGGCTGACGGCAAGATTGAACTTGCACAGGCTTACCAGCAGGCAGAGCAGCCGCTTCGTATTTTTATGGCAGAACAGATGGATGGAAATTATAAATACATCCAGCTTTTTATGGGAATGGCAAAAATGGATCAGCCGAATGATCTGTCTGACGTTCCGACATACGTTCTGATTCCTGCATACATTCTTCATGAACTTACTATTGCTTTCTGGATAGGAATATATCTTTATATTCCGTTTATAATTATAGATATGGTCGTCGCGAGTATCCTTATGTCTATGGGTATGATGATGCTTCCGCCGGTTCAGATTTCGATGCCGTTTAAACTCATGCTTTTTGTTCTTGTTGACGGCTGGGGACTTTTGATACAGTCGCTGTTTAATTCTGTTTTGTGAGGCGTTTAATTTATGTCACTTGGTGAAGTAATTTCGCTTATGCGAAACGGTATTATGGAAGTTCTTATTCTCATTGCTCCGATTCTTGGTGTTGCTCTGATAGTCGGTCTTATTGTTGCGATTTTTCAGGCAACGACCTCGATTCAGGAACAGACTTTAACTTTTCTTCCGAAACTTCTTGCGATACTTCTTATGCTTGCACTGCTTGGCGGCTGGATGTTTACTCATCTGTCTAACTATACACGCATGCTTTTTGAGTCAATTCCGGCAATATCGATATAGGATAGATTAATGTTGGAAACGATAGCATCAAATGCATCAATTTTTCTCATTATAGCAGTAAGATGCTTTGCGTTTTTAATGACGATTCCGCTTTTTTCGATGAGATCTGTTTCTACAATCGTGCGCGTTGCTCTTGCAGGATATATGGCCTATTTTCTTCTTGGAACAGTCGATTATTCTGCTTACAAACAGTTTCTTGGTTTTGAAAATCTTTTTACGATGTATTATATACTTGTCCTTATCGGTGAAGGGCTTATCGGTATAATAATCGGTTTTTATATAACGATTATCTTTTCTGCGTTCAGTACGGCAGGACAGTTCTTTGCTTTTCAGATGGGATTTTCTGCGTCAGAAGTTTATGACTCGCTTTCTCAGATTGAAAATCCGTTGATGGGTCAGTATTTAAACTTAATTGCAATGCTTGTCTTTTTTAAGACAGGTGCTTTTCAGATTCTTTTCTTTAACGGATTAAAAGAAAGCTTTGCATCGCTTTCTGCTTATTCGCTTATCGAAGGGCATGAACCTCTTGTAAAGATTCTGATTTTAGGGCTCACGAAATTATTCAGCAATGCGCTTGTCATCGCGCTTCCTGTAATGGGAAGTCTTCTTCTTGTTTCTATCTGCATGGGAATCCTTTCCAAGGCAGCTCCTCAGATGAATCTTTTGTCAGAAGGCTTCCCGATTATGATGCTGTTTTCATTTTTCATCCTTACAGTTTCGCTTCCATACATCTGTGATTTTTTTGCACGCTCGTTCTATGCGGGATTCGTTCAGATAGAAAAAATATTTCTTTCGGTCGGAGGTAAACAAATATGAGTCAGATAGACTTGCAGTGGTTTGCCGCCGAAGATGAAGGCAGAACAGAAGAACCTAGCCAGATTAAACTTGACCGTGCAAGACGAGAGGGCCGTGTTGCAAAAAGTCAGGAATTAAACAGTGCAATTGCACTTTTACTTTCTGTTATCACGCTTCTTATAATGGCAAAATGGCTTTTCAGACAGTTCATAGAAATTTATATTTTCTTTTTTTCGCGCTGCGGAACTGAATCATTTTTAAATCCAGCAAATGCTGTAGTTTTCTTTAATTATTTTCTTAAAATGGTTTTGCCTATTGCAGTAATCGGTGCAACAGGAGCTGTTATCGGAAACCTTATCCAGAACCGTGGATTTATATTCAGTTTAAAACCGATAACACCAAGATTTTCTAATGTCATTCCGCATATCGGAAATTATTTAAAGAAGACTATGTTTTCAAGAACCGGTCTTTTTAATGTTGCAAAATCTGTTGGCAAAGTTTTTATAATTTCTTTTGTAGGTTTTAATATGATAAGGGGAGACCTTCCGACACTTCTTTCGTTTATTCAGGAACGGGGAAATGTCTTAGGTTCAATCGGAATCATTGCTTCGATGGGCGCAAAGCTTCTTGTTTTTGCTGCTCTGTTCTTTCTTGTGATTTCAATTCCTGATTATTATGTTCAGCGTCATGAGTTTATGGAACAGATGAAAATGACGAAAGAAGAAGTTAAGCAGGAATACAAGGAAATGGAAGGAGATCCTGAAGTTAAATCCAAGCTTGAACAGGCAAAACGCGAAATGCTCAGGCGCAATATCCCGAGGGCCGTTGCAGAAAGTGATGTCGTAATTACAAACCCGACCCACTTTGCCGTTGCCCTCAAATATGATACGACGATTCCGAACGGAGCACCGCAGGTTAACGCAAAGGGCGAAGACCAGCTTGCTCAGACTATAAAAAGAATTGCCAGAGAAAATGATATACCGATTGTAGAAAACCGGCCTCTGGCGCGTGGACTCTATGCAGAAACGAAAATTGGTGATATAATACCAGAGTCATATTTTAAAGCAATTTCAGTTATTTATGCACAGCTGAAAAAATTTAACAAACGTTGATGTTTGAGTTTTGCACGGGTGGGGACTTATGGCAAACGAGAAGCGACAGAGTTTTTTGGAAATAATTGAGAGCAATGTTATTGCAGTTGCTGCAATACTTATTGTCCTCATGCTCATGATTCCTATTCATCCGGCTCTTCTCGATCTTTTTATGGCAGTCAATCTTGCGCTGTCTGTAGTAATCCTTTTAATTGTTCTATATACTCCGAAGTCAAGTAATTTTACATCGTTCCCGCGTGTAATTCTTATGACGACGCTTTTCGGACTTGGTATAAATGTTTCTTCAACAAGGCTTATTTTAACGAAGGGTGCTGCCTTTGACGGAAAGATGGTAAGGGCGTTCGGTACTTTCGTTGTCGGTGGGAAAGCCGGTGATGTATCCGGTCTTGTTGTCGGAATGGTAATCTTTATCATTCTTATTGTAATTCAGGTTCTTGTAATTACAAAAGGTGCAACACGTATTTCAGAAGTTGCTGCACGCTTTGCATTGGATTCGATGGCGCAGAAAAACTTTGCCGTTGATGCAGAATTAAATTCTGGAGCGATTACAGAAGAACAGGCGCAGGAAAAAAGAGCAGAGATCAGACGTGAAAGTGATTTCTACTCGGCAATGGATGGATCTTCTAAGTTTGTAAGCGGAAACGTAACTGCAGGAATTTTCATTACTGTAATAAATCTTGTTGCAGGTTTAATAACCGGAATGGTTTTAAGACACGAACCTTTTTCAAATGCAATTGAACAATATTGTCGTCTTACAATCGGTGACGGACTTTTGAGTCAGCTTCCTTCATTATTACTTTCATATTCAACAGGTTTGATTGTTTCTGGAAGTAACTCTGATGAACTTCTTTCTACTCAGCTTAAAAATAACTTTTCGATTTCCGGAAAGGTTTATATCATCGGTGGTGCTGCGATGGCACTGCTTGGTTTTATGCCTGGTATGCCGTGGTATGTTCTTCTTCCTCTCGGCGGAATTTCTGTTTATGTCGGAATTACTATGACAAGATCAGAAGCTGCTTCGTTTGCAAAAAAACTTGAAGAAGAACAGAAAGCAAAAGCCGGCAAACAGACCGGAGGAAACCCTGATGATATCAGCCCTGTAGTTCCTCTTGATCCACTTTCACTCGAACTTGGTTTTGCACTTATTCCGCTTGTAGACGAGGAAAAAGGAGCAGAACTTCTTGAGAGAATTACAAGGATAAGGCGCGAGTCTGCAACTGATTTAGGACTTGTTGTTCCGCGAATAAGAATTATAGATAACATGACTCTTGAACCGAGTGAATACTGTTTTAAAATCAAGGGTATCGAAGCCGGACGCAGTAAACTTAAACTCGGATATTATATGTGTATGAACACAGGTGGAGTAACAGAAGAAATTACAGGAGAAGCAACAAAAGATCCTGCGTTCGGAATGCCGGCAATATGGGTTCCTGAAGAAAGAAGACAGGAAGCAGAGAGGGCAGGTTATGCTGTCGTAGATCCACCGACAATCGTTGCAACTCACCTTACAGAAATTTTAAGAAATCATGCCGCAGAAATCCTGAGCATAAAGGAAGTAAGCCAGATAATAAATACAATCCGCGAAAAGAACAAGGATGTCGTCGAAGCTGTTATGGATACTGCAAAGTTTACGCTTGGTCAGATCGAAAAGGTTCTTCAGAATCTTTTGCGTGAACAGGTTTCTATCCGTAATATTGAACTTATCCTTGAAACGCTTTCTGATTATGGCCCGCAGATGAATACATGGCTTTTGACAGAAAAAGTCCGTAAGGCACTTGGTCTCCAGATTTGTCTGCAGTATGCCGACAGTGACAGGGTTCTTCGCGCGATGAATCTTTCGCAGGAATGGGCTGAGCGTCTTGTTGAACATGAAGTAATTCCTAATGACGGTTCAAAGCCTTTTGTTGCTCTTGATCCTGTTGACGGAAGAAAATGGATTTCTACGGTAAGCGGTGCGTTTGCTGCAATGCAGCAGGAAAATTACCAGCCGATAATTGTATGTCCTGCAGAAGTTCGCCTTCTTGTAAAGAGTTCTACAGAACGCGAAATGCCGGGCCTTGTTGTAATTTCAATTGATGAAGTTCTTGCAGCCGGAAGTTCTGTTTCGTTTGAAGTTCTCGGACAGATAGAAGTGAATGATGGAGTGTAGATAATGTATAACGATCTTGAAAACATACCTGCAGATTATGTTACAGCTAAATCTCTCGACGAATGCCGAGCAATTCTTTTTGAGAAATTTGGCAACAGTTATCAGATAACTGATATAAAGACAGATTTAAAAGGTGGTTTTTTAGGTCTGTTCCCGAAAGAGTATGTAAAAGTAAAATACATAATAAGAAATAAAGCTCCGTCTTATACAGATTCAACAGGTACTTTTGAAAAAAATAAAGATGAACTTTTAAAGACCCTTAATCCTTCTGTTAATACGACAAAACAGATTGCGGCTCTTGATAAAAAACTTGATCAGCTTTCTTCATTGCTTGAAAATAAATTTGACGACATAAAATCAAATTCTGAACAGCTTCATAAAAATATTGTCAGAATTTCTGAAATGCTTGAGGAAAATGAATTTACAAAAGAATATATAAAGGATATCTGTGACAGATTACGTTCAGAATTTTCTCTCGAAGAACTTGAAGATTTTGACAGGGTAGAAAAACAGGTTGTTGACTGGATAGGCGAATCAATCGAAATCGAAAAAAAGAAAGCTCATCGCCAGCCTCACGTTGTAATAATCGTTGGTCCGACAGGTGTAGGTAAAACAACGACGATTGCAAAAATTGCAGCCCAGCAGATTATCTGTGCAGACAAAGAAGGCCTTGAACGTCCGGTAATAAGACTTATTTCTGCAGACATTACTCGTGTTGCGGCAGAAGAGCAGCTTCGTCATTTTGGAGAAGCACTCCAGGTTCAGGTTGACAAGGCAGAAAAAGCAGAACACATAAAAACAATTTACAGAGACTGCAAGGACACTACAAACCTTATCATGATTGATACAAGTGGTTACAGTCCTAATGATTCAGAAAATATCGGTAAATTAAAAAAGCATTTGAGTGTTGATGGTCTTCGTCCTGATGTTTATCTTGCGATTGCCGCATCAACAAAAGCAAAAGATTTAAGAAACATAATTCAGAATTATGAACCGTTTGGATTTGGTTCTGTCATCATTACAAAGTGTGATGAAACGAGCCAGTATGGAAATATAATAAGTGTACTTGCAGAAAAGCAGAAATCTATTTCATACATTACATACGGTCAGGCTGCGGCAAAAGATATAAGCCGAGCCGATATTATTGGATTTTTAATCAGACTGTCTGGTTTTAAAATTGATAGAACTCATATCGAAGATAAATTTGGAGAATAAAAATGGAAGAACAGTTAAGCGAATTAAAACAGATTATGCAGAGTGCAACACCCAAAACAAAGCCTGCAGGAAATCACAACACGAGAATTATTGCGATTACAAGCGGTAAGGGGGGTGTAGGTAAAACGAATATTGCAGTTAATATGGCAATTGCGTATGCACAGCTCGGTAAAAAAGTAATACTTATCGACGGTGACCTTGGAATGGCCAACGTAAATGTTCTTTTAAATGTTGTTCCGAAATACAATCTTCTCCAGGTAATCAATAAACAGAAAACTATGCAGGAAATTATTCTTGATACAGAGTTCGGAATTAAATTTATAGCCGGAGCTAACGGTTTTTCAAAAATTGCAAACTTGAGTGTTCAGGAACTTGAGTATTTTGCAAACCAGTTCAGTTCGCTTGGAAATGCAGATATCATTATCATTGATACTGGAGCCGGAATTGCAAACAACGTTCTCCAGTTTGTTGCTGCTGCTGATGAAGTTTATGTTGTAACTACACCGGAACCTACTGCAATTACTGATGCTTACGGAATCATAAAAATTATTACGACAGAAATTGTAGACCGTGAGATTAATATTCAGCTTTTAGTAAACAGGGTTCACTCTGCAGATGAAGGAAAAAGAATCTCTGACCGTATCATAAATATTGTAGGTCAGTTCCTTAATTACAAGGTAAATTATATCGGATTTATTTACGAAGATCCTGTAATTCAGGCAAGTGTAATCAGACAGAAGCCGTTTATCGTGATTAACCCGACTTCAAAGCCTGCAGTTTGTGTAAAGCATATTGTCGGCAGAATTGAAAAAACTGATGTTTCAAACAACGAAGGAGTTTCAAGTTTCCTTAAGAAATTCCTTGGTTTTAAGAAGGCTTAATTGTTAAAAAAAATTGAATATTTATGATGTTTTTTTTAACATTATGTAGTATAATGTATATGGGAGGATAGTAAAAAGGTGAATTTTAAACCGGTAGTTTTTACATGCATAATTACCTTTGTTCTGTCCTTTTTTGTGGCTTTAATATCTGGTGCGGGATTTGCAATCTCACTTTTAAGGGGATTGATTCTGGCTGTATGTTTTGGCGCGCTGTCGGTGGGAATCTCTTTTCTGTTTTCAAAATTCTTAAATGACGGTTCCTATTCACAGGCATCTTCTGACGTTCAGCATGAGACAAATCTTCCTCCAATCGGTAATAAAGTCGATATAACGATAAATGATGAAGATCTGCAGGAAGATGATTTTAGTCCTAAGTTTGTTCTTACCGGCCAGAATCAGATGCTCAACGAAGAGGATGTAGGAAGCGAAACTAAAAAACAGGAAAAACCTGAAGTCGCTTTAGAAACTCCGGTTGAAGAAAGCATATCTTCTATTCCAGAAGAACCTGCTCCATCATTTAAACCGGTTCCGCTTGCTAAAGAAGAACCGGCTGCAAAACCAGAACCGGCAGCTAAACCTGTGGCACAGGCAAAGCCTGAGTCACCTGCACCGTCAGGAGATTTGTCGAGTGAGTTTCCTGATATCGAAGCAACATTGGGAAAGAATTCTATTTTATCCAATGGTTCGATTTCAGAAAGTGATGTGGATGTTTTACCTGACATGGGCGGTACGGCAGCAGGGTTAAAAGATGATACTGTTACCGACAGCGAATTTGCTTCGGCAGGAAAGAGTGCATCAAGATTATCTGATACTGTTTTCCCGGATGGATCGATGGCGGACAGTAAAGATTCAACACTGATGGCAGAAGCTATCAGAACGATATTGCGAAAAGAAGAATAATTATTATAAAAGGTGTGGAGTATGGCATCATCGCTTTTTGAAGAAAAAACAGAAGACGAACTTTGGCTTGAATACAAGAAAACTAAATCGCCGCAGCTGCGTGACAAATTTATAAGGCAGTATATGCCTCTTGTAAAATATGTTGCCGGTAAACTTGCTGTCGGAATGCCGGGAAGTGTTGAGTTTGATGATCTTGTCGGATTCGGGCAGTTTGGTCTTCTTGATGCAATTGAAAAATTTGATCCTGCAAAAAATGTAAAATTTAAAACATATGCCGTTACACGTATTCGTGGTGCAATCTTTGATGAACTTCGTCAGCTTGACTGGGTACCACGTTCTGTAAGACAGAAGTCACGTGAAATCGAAGATACAATCGTTGACCTTGAGTCAAAACTTGGACGCACTGCAACAGATGCAGAAATTGCACAGCAGATGGGAGTTTCAGAAGCAGAGTATCAGCAGACTGTAATGAAAGTTTCTGGTACAAGTGTTCTCTCTCTCAATGATGTATGGTATTCAGGAAATGATAATGATCATATGTCAATCGGAGATTCGATTGAGTCTCCTTCAAGTTTAAATCCTGATGTTATAGTTGAACGCGAAGAAATACGAAAAATTATCGTAGAAGCAATAAATGAATTGCCAGAAAAAGAAAAAATGGTAATCGTTCTTTACTATCATGAAGATCTGACATTTAAAGAAATCGGTCAGGTTCTTGATGTAAGTGAATCGCGTATTTCTCAGCTTCATACAAAAGCTAACCTTCGCTTAAGGGCAAAGCTTACAAATTTGCGAAAAGGAATTATGTAAGTTTATGGTAACTTTAGAGACTATCAGAAAAGACATGGAAGCTCAGCTCGAACTGGACAGCAATATCCAGAGTGTCGAAGTCAATGCAGATTCACTGGATGAAGCACTGGCAGATGCTGCAGTTCAGCTTGACTCAAGAGTTTCGCACCTTGAATATGAAGTAATCGAAAAAGGTTCTGATGGTTTTTTAGGACTTGCAAAAAAGCCGTGGAAATTAAGAATATATCAGACTGCTGAAGGTCTTGCCAAGAAGAAAAAGACTATGGCAGGAGTCAGCATCAATGATGATGAACTTGACGAAGAAATTAAGACAGTTGATCAGGACGGAATGTTCTATATCCGCCACTTTGGAGATAAGATTTGTCTTAAAGTTATTCTTCCTATCGGAAAAGGAAGTCCTGTTGATCCAAAAGCAATTATAAATGATGCAAGACGAACTGATACTCTTGGTCTTGACGAAGATGCAATCAGAAAATTTGCCAAGTCAGGTACAGACGGTAAGTACGAAGCTGTCGGAGACTACAAACACGTTAAGGCCGGAGATGCAATGCTTGTCGTTGATATTTCTAAAGACGAAATGCTTGCAACCGTTACAGTTACTCCACCTGCAATGAGTGGTGCAGAAATTTCTGCTGAACAGATTATTAGGAACCTTGAAACTCAGGGTGTAGTTGCCGGTGTAGAAAATGATAAGATTGATGAGTTTGTAGACAATCCTGTTTATAATGTTCCGTGCGAAGTTGCAGCGGCTATTAAACCACAGGATGGTCGTGACGCATACATTGCATTTAATTTCGAAACAGATCCTACAAAATTAAAGATAAAAGAAACTAAAAACGGCCAGGTCAACTTTAAGGAACTTAATCAGATTCAGAATGTCGTTAAAGGTCAGCCGCTTGCAACTAAAATGCCTCCAGAAAGAGGTAAGGCAGGAAAGACACTCTTTGGCCGTTATCTCGAAGCAAAGAACGGGAAAGACATTAAAATTCCGCTTGGTAAAAATGTTGAACTCGATAAAGACGGCGTAACAATCATTGCATCGATGAACGGTCGTGTAATGTATGAATCTGAAAGAATTAACGTAGAACCTGTTCTCGAACTCGATGCAGTTAATATTAAAACAGGTAACATCGACTTCCTTGGAACAGTTATCGTTAAAGGAAACGTTGAAGACGGTTACGATGTCAAGGCATCTGGAAATATCGAAGTCGGCGGAACAGTTGGTCAGAGCCATCTTCGTTCCGAAAACGGAGACATTATCGTCTCTCAGGGTATCTTTGGTCACGATGTCGGTGTCATTCAGGCAGGAAAATCTCTCTGGGCTAAGTTCATTCAGTCTGCAAAAGTCGAAGTCGAAGAATTCTGTATCGTTTCTGACAGCATCATGAACTCAGAAGTAACTGCAATGAAACGCGTTATCCTTAACGGAAAGAAAGCTCAGATTACCGGTGGACATCTTTTTGCAACAGAAGAAATTGCAGCTAAGAATATCGGAAGCCCTGGAGGAGGAGCAGAAACAATTCTCGAAGTTGGATTTGATCCTCGTCTCAAGCAGCGTCTTGGAGAAATTCAGGATGAACAGAATGCATTGATGAAAGAACTCGAGGATACAGATAACAACATCGTAACACTCGAGAACTTTAAAAAGCAGCGTCGTACTCTTGCAAAAGAAAAACAGGATCAGCTTGACGGCTTAAAGAAGAGAAAAGAAGAAATTTCTGTTAAGTCAGAAGAATATGCAAAAGAAGTTGAACAGATTTTACAGCGTCTGCACGAATTAAAGGTATTCGGAAAAGTAAAGGCATTCGGTACAGTTTACAGCGGTGTAAAGATTTATATACGCGATGTAGTTGACGAAGTAAGAACCGATGTTAAGAGCGTAACGTTCTTCTTTGAAAATGGCTTTGTCCGGAGAGGTAAATACGAAGAACCAGATATGAACGGCATTAAGGCACCGGACGGATATTCTGCCGGTTAGTAGTTTTCATAGTGGAGTAAAAAAGTGGCAATCCAGCCGATTGATTTACAGACAATGTATTCACAGATGTCAAATGTAGCAAACCGCGTTTCGCATGAACAGCAGAGCGCACAGGTTGCTTCATCACTTCAGCAGCAGTCGGCAGTTGCTCAGAATGAACAGAATGTAAAAACAGTAAATAAAGCTGCAGATGAAGAATCAAAATCTCCTCTTGTAAAGGATAACGGTCACTCAAAGCAGGAAGGACAGAGCTCCGAAAAGAAAAAAAATCAGGCAGAAAATTCTGAACAGCAGACTTCGTCTAAAACAGAAATCAGGGAAGAATATCTCGGAAAGCACATAAATATAACGAGGTGATGAATGCAGGTTTTTATCGTTGTATCAATGTGTGTAATAAATTTAATTCTCTGGATTGTTTTCTTTTCAAAATTTAAATCTCTTTTTACGACAGATGATGAAATCCAGAAGACACGCGCTCAGTACAATCTTCTTATTCATGATATAAATCAGAATGTAGCAGATAATATCGATTTGATTGACGCAAAAATAAGTGAATTAAACGATGTAATTGAAATTGCAAACAGAAGACTTTCTGCAGTAAATTCAGAACAGGAATTTTCTAAAAATAAAAAAGCTGCTATTACAAAATATAATTCTGGCTCGTCAGTAGATGCCGGAACAAAACGCAGAACCAGCAGGGTTTCAAATTATGCACGCGATGTAATAGATCAGGACGCTGCGTTCGAAGTAAACGTTAATTTAAAGAAAGGGAAAAAAGTGCAGGGTGAACTTTTTGAGGAAAGTTCAGTACCAAAAAAAAGATCAAGCATTCATGTAGTAGACAAAGAAGGAAATGCGTATGGAGAAGTTCCTGTTGTTTCTCCAAAGATTTACATGAGTGATCATCCGATAAAACCTAAAAAGAATTTTCAGGATGCTGTAAAAGATCTTTACGACAGAGGTTATACTGTCGAACAGATTTCAAGTGAACTTAATAAATCGATGATAGAGGTTCAGTTTGTAATAGACATGCTGTAATTATTCTATAATCAATCTGATATAGTATATAAAAGGATACAAAAAAATAGGAGAATAATATTATGAAAGTAACAAAAACTTATTACGGAACACTTTCAAACGGAGAAAAAGCAAATCTTTATACTGTTGACAATGGAAAGATGTCTTTTTGTGTAACAGATTTCGGATGTACTCTTACAGGAATTTTTCTTCCTGCTAAATCTGGAAAAAAAGATGACATTCTTCTCGGATATTCAACTCTTGACGGCTTTGTAAGATGTCCTGGACTTTCTTTTGGTTCTATCGTAGGACGTTTTGCAAACCGCATCGGTGGAGCTGCCTTTTCGATTGATGGAAAGGTTTATCTTCTTGATAAAAATGACAACGACATAAATACACTTCATGGTGGATTTACACGTTATGACCACATGATCTGGAAAAGCAGAATCGTATCAACAAAAAACGGAAAAGGCGTTGAGTTTAAGCGCACAAGTCCGGATGGCGAACAGGGCTTTCCTGGAAATGCAGAAATTACAGTAACATATACGCTCAATGATAAAAATGATCTTCGTCTTGAATACAAAGTTTCATCAGATAAGGCAACTCCTGTAAACTTTACAAACCATGCATACTTTAATCTTCATGGCAGCGGAACGGTTTTAAACCACACACTCCAGATGAACAGCGAGTACACTCTTGATGTTGATGAAAAACTTATTCCGACAGGAAAGCTTAATCCTGTAAAAGGAACTGCATTTGATTTTAATACTGCAAAAACTCTCGGAAAAGACATCGAAGAAGTTATGCCCGGCTATGACAACTGTTACACTACATGCTGGTATTCAAAAGATTCTGAATGGGTTGAACCTACAGAGGAATGTTTTACAGCCCCGGGTGCAGAATGTGCAGTCCTTACAGATCCGGAAACTTCTCGTACTATGAAAGTTTATACAAACCAGCCTGGAATCCAGCTCTACAGCGCAAACTGGATTGAAGGCGTGCAGGGTAAACTCGGAACAGTTTATAAACGCCACGGAGCTGTCTGTCTTGAAACACAGGCTTTCCCTGACGCACCAAATAAAATTCATTTTCCTAATTCAATTTTAACCCCTGGTGAAGTGTATGACGCTATAACAGTGTATAGTTTTACATTTTAACGGTTTAAGTTTTTAAACAGATAATTTGTTTTTTTATTTGCCGATTTCGCTAATTAAGGTTTATAATATAAAAATCACTATTAAAAATATTTTTCGAAAGAGAGGTTCTAATGGACGTCCAGTTACAAGAATTGATCGATAAGATCAAAAAAGATGGAGTCGCATCAGCTGAACAGGAAGCAAGCGCAATCAAAGAACAGGCTCAGAAAGAAGCCGATTCTATAATTGAGCAGGCAAAACAGAAGGCTGAATCCATCATTAAAGATGCTCAGGCAGAGACAAAACGCCTTGAGAGCTCAAGTGTTGATGCAATTAAACAGGCGAGTCGTAACCTGCTTATTTCTTTCAGAGATGGAATAAATGCAGAACTTTCTGCAATTGTTGAAACAGAAACAAAGACTGCTTATTCAAAAGCACTGATGGAAAAATTAATTCCAGAAACTGTAAAGGCATGGGCTTCGAAAGCAGAAGCATCTGACATAAGTGTATTGCTTTCAGAAAATGATCTTGCAGAGCTTAAAAGCGGTTTAACTTCAAGTCTCAAATCAGAAATCGAAAAAGGTCTTGAGATAAAACCAGACAAGACTCTTTCTGCCGGATTCCGAATCGGAATGAAAAACGGTGCAAGTTTCTATGATTATTCAGCTGAATCAGTAGCAGAACTTTTTGCTGCATACTTAAATCCAAAACTCGCTGAAATAATGAAAGAGGCTGCAAAAGAGGGGTGAGAACTAGTGGCAAATCAGTATTACCTGATGTCGCAGTTGCCTGCAATCGATTCATATGACAGCAAGGCACTGCCAATTTCTGAACAGTACTTCAGGGATTTGTGCTCGCGTTTTCTAGATTCAAAGAGTCTTAAGATTCTGGAAAATCTTTCTCTCGAACCACCGAGACAGGAAATTAAGACAGGTTCTGATTTCCTCGACAAATGGAACGACAGAGAACGATGTCTGCGTCTTGCACTCGCACAGATTCGTGCAGTTAAGATGAAAAAAGAATCTTTAATTCTTCCGGGTTCATGTACCCAGGATATCATGCAGGCAGCACGAACTGCTGTAGGGATGGACAGCCCTCTTGCAGCTGAGGAATTCCTGAATCAGTATAGGTTGGAAACTCTTGACGCAATGCAGCCGCTTGACAACTTTAGTGTTGATGCGGTTTATGCCTATGCGGTAAGACTTCTTCTCTGTCAGCGTATGAAAAAGTTTGACAGGGAAACAGGAAAAGTTTCCTATAGAAAAATTTATGATGAAATACTTGGAGAAACTACATGACTGATACAAAAGGAAAAGTAGTCGGTATCAACGGTAACATGGTGTCTGTCGAGTTTGACGGAACAGTTACAATGAACGAAGTCGGCTATGTAAATGTAGAAGATAAAAAGCTCAAGGGCGAAATAATCCGTATCCGCGGAAACATTGCCCAGATGCAGATTTACGAAATGACAGAAGGCATCAAAACCGGAAACGTAGTTGAGTTTACCGGAGAAATGCTTGCCGTTCGTCTTGGACCTGGTCTTTTGGGTCAGGTATATGACGGTCTTCAGAACCCGCTTCCGCTTCTTGCAGAAAAAGCAGGATACTTCCTTGAACGCGGTGTTTATGTTGAACCGATTTCAACTTCAAAGAAGTGGCATTTTACACCGACAGCAAAAGCCGGTGATACACTTAATACGGGTGATTCATTCGGAACAGTTCCGGAAGGACCATTCACACATAAGATTTTAATTCCGTTTGACTGCCTTGGACTTTCAAAAATCAAATCGATTAAATCAGAAGGTGATTATACAATCGATGAAACTGTTGCAGTAATTACGGATGAAAAAGGAAATGACAGAGAATTAAAGATGTCATTCTACTGGCCTGTAAAACGTGCGGTTAACTGCTATGCAGAACGCCTGGCTCCAAGTGAACCGATGGTTACACAGGTTCGTCTTATCGATACATTCTATCCGGTTTCTAAAGGTGGAACATATTGTATCCCAGGTCCTTTCGGTGCAGGAAAAACTGTATTGCAGCATACAACAAGCCGTAATGCCGACGTAGATATCGTAATCATCGCAGCCTGCGGTGAACGTGCCGGTGAAGTTGTAGAAACAATCAAAGAGTTCCCTGAACTTACAGACCCTAGAACAGGCCGTTCTCTTATGGAAAGAACAATCATCATCTGTAATACATCGTCAATGCCTGTAGCATCACGCGAAGCTTCTGTTTATACATCAGTAACACTTGCAGAATATTACAGACAGATGGGACTTCATGTTCTTCTTCTTGCCGATTCAACTTCCCGCTGGGCACAGGCTTTGCGTGAAATGTCTGGACGACTCGAAGAGATTCCTGGAGAAGAAGCATTCCCTGCTTACCTTGAATCTTATATCGCTGCATTCTATGAGCGCGCTGGTATTGTTCGTCTTCGTGACGGTACAACAGGTTCTGTTACAATCGGTGGTACAGTATCTCCTGCCGGCGGTAACTTTGAAGAACCTGTAACACAGGCAACACTTAAAGTAGTTGGTGCATTCCACGGACTTAGCCGTGAAAGATCTGACGCACGTAAGTATCCTGCAATTGACCCGATTATTTCATGGTCAAAATATAAATCTGTATTACCAGAAGCCTGGGTAAGTTACGCACGAAAAGTATTCTTAAAAGGTGTAGAAGTAAACCAGATGATGAAAGTTGTCGGTGAAGAAGGTACTTCTACAGACGACTTCGTTGAATACTTAAAGAGCGAATTCCTTGATGCAGTATACATGCAGCAGAACTCATTCGACAAAATCGATGCTGCTGTAAGTGTTGAGCGTCAGAAATATGTATTTAACCAGGTTGTAAGGGTATTAGGTTCAGAATTTGATCTTACAGAAAAAGATGATGCACGTAATTACTTTAATAAACTGCGTCAGCTTTTCCAGGACTGGAACTATTCTGAATGGAAGTCAGACAAATTTAATTCTCTCGAAGCAGAAATCAAAACAACTTATGCTTCTAAGAACGGTAAACTTGATTCTGAACTCGAAGCAGTGCTCAAGGATGGTGAATAATGAATAAAATATATAGCAAAATTGAATCCATCAACGGTAGCGTTATTACAGTAAAGGCAGAGGATGTTTCTTACGGCGAACTTGCAGAAATCGAGACACGCTTTGGAAAATCTTTAGCCGAAGTAAATGCGATTAAAGGTGATACTGTTTCGCTCCAGGTTTTTGCCGGCGGACGTGGTGTATCAACTGGTGATCATATCAAATTCTTAGGACACAGAATGGAAGTTTCGTTCAGCGAAAATCTTCTTGGACGTATCTTTAATGGTTCTGGAGATCCTCGTGACAAGGGACCTGCTCTTGCAGACAATCTTGTAAATATCGGTGGACCTTCTGTAAACCCTTCAAAACGTATCATGGCACGCCGTATGATCAGAACCGGTATTCCGATGATTGATATGTTCAATACACTCGTTGTTTCTCAGAAACTTCCGATTTTCTCTATTTCCGGTGAACCATACAACCAGCTCCTTGCACGCATTGCTATGCAGGCAGAAGTTGATGTAATCGTTTTAGGCGGAATGGGATTAAAATACGATGACTATCTTTATTTTAAGAATACACTCGAAAACGGTGGAGCTCTTTCAAAAACTGTAATGTTCATGCACACGGCAGCCGACCCGACTGTAGAATGTATGAAGATTCCTGATATGTCACTTGCAGTTGCAGAACAGTTTGCATTACAGGGAAAAGACGTTCTCGTTCTTTTGACAGATATGACAAACTTTGCAGATGCAATGAAAGAAATTGCAATTACTCAGGAACAGGTTCCGTCTAACCGTGGTTATCCAGGTGACTTGTATTCTCAGCTTGCAAGCCGTTACGAAAAAGCCGTTGACTTTGCTGATGCTGGTTCTGTAACGATTCTTGCTGTTACAACAATGCCTGGTGATGACGTAACTCACCCGGTTCCTGATAACACAGGTTACATCACAGAAGGTCAGTATTACTTAAAGGGCGGACGTATCGAGCCGTTCGGTTCTCTTTCACGTCTTAAACAGAATGTAAACGGTGATACTCGTGATGACCATCGTGCACTTATGGATGGTATGATTCGTCTTTATTCAGCTTATAAGGATACCCTTGAGAAAAAATCAATGGGATTCATGATGTCTGCATGGGACGAAAAGCTTCTTAAATACGGTGTAATGTTCGAAAAGGAAATGATGGATCTTTCTAAAAATATTCCGCTTGAAGATGCACTTGATTTAGGATGGAAAATTTTGAGTGAATGTTTTGATAAACAGGAAACTGGTATCAAATCTGAATTGATAGAAAAACATTGGCCTGTAAAATAGGGAAGGTGTTTCATGGCGAAGATTAAGCTGACAAAAAATGAGCTTAAAGTACAGAAAGATGCTCTCAAAATGTTTAAACGGTATCTTCCGACTTTGACGCTCAAAAAACAGCAGCTTCAGACAGAAATACGAACTATTGATGCCAGGGCAAAAGAAGTTCGCCAGCAGCGAAAGAATCTTGAGGCAGAATTCGAAGCATGGATTTCTGTATTTGGCGAAAAAGAAGCATTTAAACCCGGAATGGTAACTGTAAGAAATATCAGAAAAACAACCGGCAATATTGCAGGTGTTACGATTCCGATTTATGAAGGTGCAGACTTTTCGCGCGGAGACTATGACTTGTACGAAACACCTCTCTGGATTGATATGGCTGCCGACAGAATGGAAAAAGCTTTGTCACTGGATCTTGAAGCTGATGTTTTGGAAGAACAGGTTCGCCTTCTTGCACAGGAACTTCGCGTTACTACACAGCGCGTAAATCTTTTTGAAAAAGTAAAGATTCCTGAGACTAAGGCTAACATAAAGAAAATTACTGTTTATCTAGGTGATGAACAGGTTGCGGCCGTTGTCCGCAGTAAGATTTCTAAGAAAAAACTGCAGAACGAAGGAGAAGATGCATAATGATTGTACCTATGAAAAAAGTTTCTCTTGTCGTTCTTGACAGAGAAAAGAAAGAAGCACTTAAAACACTGCGAAAGACTGGAGTAGTTCATCTTGAAACTGTAGAAGGTAAGGGCGAAGTTCTTGCAAGGTATAAGAATATTTCTGATACTTTGTTTAATGCGTCTATGCTTCTTGCAGAAGTTAAGGTGAATAAAAAAACTTTCACTTTTGAAAATGTTTCAAACGAAGAAGCTTTTAACAAAGCAAAAAGAGTATTAGAAATCGTAGACCGTAAAAAAGAATTGTTTGATCAGATTACTAATCTTACAAGCGAGCTTGATCGTTTTGCAGGATGGGGAAATCTTGATCCTAAAGATTTCGAATATCTTACTCAAAAAGGAATTTACATTTCGATGTATGAAATTCCTTCTGATAAGATGAGTTTGATTTCTGATGATGTAAAAACAATTCTTGTTAATACATCTAAATCTATTACGAGATTCCTGCTTTTAAGCGATAAGAGTGACGCAGAACGACCTCAGGGACTTCCACCAGAAGCCTTTGCTGTTGTTCTTCCAGAAACTTCAACAGAAGAAATAATGGAAAACGTCAGAAAAGCTAAGGATGAACTTTCTGCTATTCAGAGAGAGTTTGATGAATCTGTAAAATATCTTGAATCTATAAATGCTTACTATAAGCTTTTACAGACAGATATCGAGTTCGAGAACATCTATTCCGGAATGGAAACAGACTGCAGTTCAGAAGAAAGTGTAAATGCACTTGCATGGATTACAGGATTTGTTCCGGTTGATAGTTTTGAAAAACTTGCTTTGACGGCAAAAGAAAATGCGTGGGCACTTGCTTCAAGTGATCCGACAGAAGAGGATATGGTTCCGACAAAACTTAAGAACAACAAGCTTGTAAGCCTTATCTATCCGCTTACAGACTTTTTGGGAACTGTTCCGGGATATAACGAATATGATATTTCCGGCTGGTTCTTGCTGTTCTTTACTGTTTTCTTTGGAATGATTTTTGGTGATGGTGGTTACGGACTTTTAGTAACTGTCATAACACTTCTTCTTCTGATTAAGAATGCAGCGAAGAAAAAATCTTCTCCTGTTTTAGCGCTTGTATTCCTCGTAGGACTTGCAACGGTAGGATGGGGATGCGTTACATGTACATGGTTTGGACTTACTCCAGAACAGCTTCCAGACTGGGTTAAAAACCTTTCTGTAAAGTATATTTCTAACGTAACGCCTGCGTCATATATTTTTAATGTACCATGGATTTCTGACCGCAGCATCGGACTTACAACAGCAAACAATCTTCAGATTTTCTGTTTTGGTCTTGCGCTGCTTCAGCTTTCTGTAGCACATATAAAAGGAATTTTCAGAAACTTAAAGAACGGTTCGCTTAAGGTTCTCGGAGAACTTGGTTCTCTTGCACAGCTTTGGGGAATGTTCTATGTAGTTCTGTCAATGGTTGTAAGTTCTGCTGTATTCCCGCTTGACCTTGTAGTACAGGATATTCCTGTTGCAAAGATTGCGCTTGGTCTTGTCGGCGGTGGTTTTGCATTTAGTTTTATCTTTGCAAACTATGAAGGCAGTATAGGAAAATCGATTCTGGAAAGCTGTAAGAACATAATTTCTGTCTTACTCGGCGTTGTAAACGTATTCTCAGATATCGTTTCTTATATACGTCTCTGGGCGGTAGGTCTTGCAGGAGCTGCAATTTCAAATACTGTAAATACGATGGCAGGCCCGTTAATGGGGCACGCAATCATGTTTGCAGCGGCTGTATTGCTCTTGGTATTTGGACACGGTTTAAATATGATTTTGAACCTTCTGTCTGTAATTGTTCATGGCGTCAGGTTGAATACACTCGAGTTTTCTACACACCTTGGAATGTCATGGTCTGGCTTTAAGTACAAACCGTTCAGCGAAACGGTAAACGAATAAATAAATATATACCGCATAAGCGGGAATTCTGTTAAAGCGGAATTTTTATAAGGAGAAAAATATGAATTTTGGTATGTTAGGTGCTGCTGTTGTAATGGGTATTGCTGCTATTGGTTCAGCAATTGGTATCGGAATTGCAGGACAGGGTGCAATCGGAGCTTGGAAACGCTGCTATGTAAATAACAAGCCAGCTCCATTTATTCTTACAGTATTTGCCGGTGCTCCTTTGACACAGACAATTTACGGCTTTTTGCTTATGAACAGCATGAAAGAAAAGATTGTAACAGGTGCCCTTGATTCTGGCTTTGCTCTTGGTCTTGGTTTTGCTTGTGGTCTTGCAATGTGTTTCTCTGCAATTGCACAGGGAAAAGCAGGTGCTGCAGGTTCTGATGCCCTTGGTGAAACAGGAAAAGGTTTCTCACAGTACATCATGGTTGTAGGTCTTTGTGAAACTGTTGCTTTGTTCGCAATGGTATTCGGAATGATCCAGTAAAACCGTAAAGTAGACAATTTGAGAAATAAAAAAGGTCTGTTTATTAACAGACCTTTTTTTATGCATATAATAAAAAATTATAATTGATTACAGATTCTCCATGAGCCACTGCTTGAATGTTTCGTAATTGTTTTCCATCGGAATTGCCTTGTCCGGAAGCTGCATTACTTTCTGGAGACGATCCGGGATAATAGGATCTTTACCGATTGCCTGTTTTACTGTAGCGCCGAATTTTGCAGGATCTGCTGTTTCGAGTATGATTCCGACTGCATTTTTATTTACAACTTCTTTTGCCCAGTCAGGAACATTTGCTGTAAGTCCAGGCTTTGTGTAGTCACCTTTAAGACCGCCCATGAGTTTTTCAAGGCAGCCGCTTCTGATGTCGTCCCATGCTTTCCATGCAACAGCACCGTGTGGGTCAATGATATATCCTGTTTTTGTGTGACAGTCTTTGATTGATTCGATGATTCCGTCATTGTCGAGCCAGTAAGATGCAAAGAGTTTTCTTACTTCTTCGAGGCTGTACATTGCTGCGATACGTTCATAGTTGCTTGGAGCACCTACGTCCATTGCGTTTGCATATGTTTCTACAGAAGGACGTGCTTCGTATTTTCCTGTTGCAATCCAGTCTGGAATTGTTCTGTTTGAATTTGTTGCTGCAACAAAGCCTGTAATCGGAGCACCCATTTTCTGTGCAATAAGTCCTGATGTAAGGTTTCCGAAGTTTCCTGATGGAACTGTTACGATGATTGCAGGATCTTCAAGCTTGTTTGAAATATAACTTTTTGCCTTTGCAAGAAGGGAAGCGTACATGTAGTAAAATCCCTGAGGTAAAAGGCGTGAAATATTGATTGAGTTTGCACTCGAAAGTCTAAATTTGCTTCTTAAATCTTCATCTACAAAAGCTGTCTTTACAAGTTTCTGACAGTCATCAAAAGTTCCCTTTACTTTTAACGCGCGAACATTTCCTGTAAATGTAGAAAGCTGTTTTTCCTGGAGAGGAGAAATCTTTCCTTCCGGATAAAGAATTGTTACGTCAATTCCGGGTACATTATGGAATGCACTTCCAACAGCGCTTCCTGTATCACCTGAAGTTGCAACGAGAATGTGAAGATTATCGCTGTTTTCTCTGTTAAAATATGACATGACGCGGGCCATAAAGCGTGCACCAAAATCTTTAAATGCACATGTTGGTCCGTGGAATAATTCAAGAATGTATGTTATAGGATCAATCTGATTTAATTTAGAAATAAACGGATACGCATCCTGAATGATTGCGTCAAGGTCGTCATCAGGAATCTCACCTTTGCAGTAAGGCTTTGCCATTTCTAATGCAACAGATCTGAATGATGGTTCACTGTTGCTTTTTAAAATGCTTTCATCAAGTCGAGGAAACTCAACAGGAATGTAAAGCCCACCTGTTTTTGAGTTCATTCCGTTTAAAACTGCTGTCTTAAAATCTACTTTAACTGAACTGTCGCGTGTATCTGTGTAAATCATTTTTGAATCCTTTATATTTTATTGCAATTTACATTGCATAGATAAGATCATTTACAAGGTCTTTAGAAAGCTGTGTCTGGCATGCCTTTAATACATTCCATTTATTTTTATCAACAACAGTTGTTGTCTTTGTAACTTTGTAAAGTTCTTTTGCAGTTGCAAAATCGATTACTGTTACATCAGCTGTGAGTGTAAGAGAAAAACCGCCTTCAACTTCTTTAATTTCAGAAGCATATTTTACTTTTCCATAAACGATGTACCTGAAGTATGTTGCTCCGCCTACAAGATTCTTTGCAGCCTGACAGATTGCTTCGTTTCCTTTGTCGATAACTTTATGGAAGTCTGCGTTCTGTGCCTGATACGGATATCCTGCTTTCCAGAATTCCTGCATTGTATTTGAAGAAGTAGAAAGGGCAGAGTTTAAATTCATCTTGCCGTCCGGAGTGTAGTCGATTAAATCTACCATTACGATTTTTCCTTTTGGAAGTAAAAATTTTACTCTGCATGGAACTTCAAGCTCAACTGATTTTGCAAGCTTTGTAAGCGAAGGTGAGTTTCCAGGAAGTTTAGGCGAGAATGTTACAGTTGAATTTATCGAAGTTGCAATTGGTTCCGGTTTAAAAGAAGCGATTCCTTTTTCGTTTGTTTCGATTTCTGCTGTGTTGAATGAAATAACATTGTCAGCTTTTTTTTCTGGATATGTAACTGTAAGCTGGTAATTTGCATATGGATTTCCGTCATTGTCCTTTACGCTTATAACATACGGATTTTTAAATGCAGAACCTGCAAAAGGTGTGTCTGCAGAAGAAACGAGTTCAATCTGCATGTTTGATAGTTCTTTTTTTAACTGAGAAGTCGTTGCAGATTCGGCTGTTTCCTGTGAAGAAGATTTTTTTGAAACCGGTGTTTTTTCTGCTGCTTCGTGATTTTCTACTTGAGTTGATTCACATGATGGCATAAAAGACATCAAAGAAAATATAAATATTACTTTTGATACAATTTTAATTGCTTTTTTCATAATCTAACTTTATCCCCTGAATTTATATGTTAAAATATTGCAATATTATAGTAAATTTATGCATTTATCTCAAGGGTTCAGGTCCTGATATACAGAAACGACAGCGGAGAAGTGTGTAAATATCCTGATATTTCTTTTCGTACTTGCCTTTTTTTTGTAAATGACTAAAATAAATTTCATGCGACTTACTCATGCAGAAATCTATCTTAACAATCTTAAAGATAATTTCCTTAACATAAAGGCACTTTTGAAGCCCCAGGCTAAAATATGCGCTGCCGTAAAAGCCGACGGGTACGGTAACGGAGCTGTTAATTGCGCGAAAACCCTTATCGACGCAGGAGCTGATTTTCTTGCAGTCGCAAATGTCGAAGAAGCCATTGAGCTTCGTAACGCCGGCATAAAAACCCCTTTACTTATGTTAAGTCTCTGTTCGCCGGAGGAAGTCGATGACGTAATAAAATACTCGGTTACGCCTCTTGTATTTGACGAAGAATACATAAATCTTTTTGATTCTCGTTCTGCTGAATTAAACAAAAGCGGTGAAAAATTTTCTGTTCATCTTGCAATTGATTCTGGAATGGGAAGAATCGGCTGCCGCTACACAGAAGCAAAAGAGCTTGCAGAAAAAATCGTTAATTCTAAAAACCTTACTCTTGGCGGAATGTGCACGCACTTTGCATGTGCAGACAGCATAAAAAAAAGTGACGTAAAATATACAATTACCCAGTATGAAAATTTCATGAAGGCAATTGATGAAGTAGAAAGGGCAGGAATAAATCCGGGAATCCGTCACTGCTGCAATAGTCCTGCCCTTATTACTCATCCTGAGTGGCAGCTTGATATGGTTAGACCCGGAATCATTTTATACGGATATTACTGTGATCAGGTAAACAGAAATTACATCGAAAAAAATAATATAAATTTAAATTTAAAACCTGTAATGACTCTCGTTTCTGGAGTCTGTTCAGTAAGAAATTTTAAAAAAGGAAATTCTGTTTCTTACGGTCACACATGGACTGCAAAAAAAGATACTGACATTGCAGTAATTCCGATTGGATACGGTGACGGATTTTTAAGAAGATTTTCTTCTGTCGTTAAACCTGCAGTTAATGGAAAAGCTTATCCTATATGCGGAAGAATATGCATGGACCAGTGCATGATTGAAATCGGACTTAATAATTCTGATGTCAAAAGATGGGACAGGGTTGTTTTGTTTGGTTCAAAAGAAGCAGGAGCCTTGTGCGATGCACAGGACATTGCAGATGCAACCGGAACGATTCCGTATGAAATCATGACAGGAATTACAAAACGCGTTGAACGGGTTTACATAAAATGATGCTGCAGAATTTTCTTAACTGGGTAGATTCGTTTTTAAATTTCGAAAAACTCCCGCAGAAAAATATTTTCTGGCTTGATATGATGCAGCTTCTCTGCAATGAATTTGAAAATCCGCAGAATGATGTTCCGTGTTTTCATGTTGCAGGCTCAAAGGGCAAGGGCTCTGTATGTGCAATGATTGCTTCGATTTTAAGCGAGGATGAAAAAAAAATCGGAGTTTATGCATCTCCTCATATATCTGATTTTCGTGAACGCATCCGCTTAAACGACAGTTTTTTTTCAGATGAAGTTTATCAGAGCGCGGCACAAATTCTTAAAGAAAAATTTGAAAAGATAAAAGATAAGCTTCCGAAAGAAAGGGCTGTTACATGGTTTGAACTTGTAACTGTATACGCTTTCTTAGTTATGAAAAAAGCAGGAGTTGACGTTGCAGTTTACGAAGTAGGGCTTGGAGGAAGACTTGATGCGACAAACATCGTAAATCCTCTTATCTCTGTCATAAACACGATTGAACTTGAGCACACAGAATTTTTAGGTGACACTGTAGAAAAAATTGCAGCAGAAAAAGCCGGAATCATAAAAGAAGACGTTCCGGTTTTATGCGCAGCACAGACAGAAAACGTAAAAAAAGTTTTTATTGAAAAGGCAAAAGAAAAGAATTCTAAAATTTATTTTGCAGATGAACTTATTGAAAAAACAGATTTTTCTTATGACATAGAAAAAAAGATGATGAATGTTTTTATTAAGTCAAATCTTTTTTCAAGACCGCTTAAATTTTCTACGCATATGCTCGGTGAATACCAGGCAAAAAACGCCGCTTTAGCTGCAGTTGCCGTAAAGCTTGTATATCCTGATTTTGATGAAGGAAAAATAGAGGAAGGGCTTTCTAAAGTAAGCCTTCCTGCGCGTTTTGAAATCGTTCATAATCCAAGTCGTTATCCAAAACTTTCTGATCTTGTAATTGACGGAGCTCATACTGTAAAAAGCGTTTCCCTTACGATGGATACTCTTTTAAAATTTTACGGCGACAAAAAACTCCATCTTTTATTTGCATGTGCTGCCGATAAGGATGTAGGCCATATAGCAGAACTTTTTAAAAATAAATTTGAGTCTGTAACTCTTACCAAACCCGGACTTACAAAATCTTGTAACAAAGACAAGATGTGTTCTGCGTTTTCTACAGCCGGAATTGATGCAAAGTTTTACGAAGACTATAAGGCCGGGATCGAGGCAGCACTTAAGAATGCAGAAGATAAAAAGGCAGTTTTACTCGTTACGGGCTCGTTCTATCTGGCCAGCGAAGTTACTGCCTTGCTGTATTGATTTCAATCGTTATTTTGTATAGAATTGCTTTAATTCTGATTTTATAAAGGCGGATTTTAAAATGGCAGAACTTGAATACACAGACATAAATAAAAGCTTTGAAGCAGCTCTCGAACGAAGCAGAAAAATCGAAGCAGACCTTGAAAAAAATCCAAAAAAATATCGCGTTCTTACAGGTGACAGACCTACAGGACTTTTGCATATCGGTCATTACTTTGGTTCACTCCAGAACCGCGTACGCCTTGCAAATATGGGCGTTCCGACAATGATTCTTATTGCAGACTATCAGGTTCTTACAGACCACGACGCTTTTGACAAAATAAGCCAGAACACAAAACAGCTTGTAATTGATTATCTTGCAGCAGGAATCAACCCGGAAAAGCAGGATGTAATCATTTATCCTCACAGTTATGTTCCGGAATGTAACCAGCTTATGATTCCGTTTCTTACTCTTGTTTCTAATGCTGAATTAAGCAGAAACCCGACGGTAAAAGAAGAAATCGAAAGTGCGGGTCTTAAAAACGTAAATGCCGGAATGTATACATATCCTGTTCACCAGGCATGTGACATTCTTTTCTGCAAGGGAAATGTCGTTCCTGTAGGAAAAGATCAGCTTCCTCATCTTGAAATGACAAGAACAATCGCAAGCCGCTTTAATAAAAAATTCTGTACTGATGCAGGAAAAGAAAGTGTATTCCCTGAACCTCAGGCACTTCTTTCTAAGACACCAATGATTTTAGGTCTCGACGGAAGTCAAAAAATGAGTAAGTCACGAGGAAATGCCGTAATGCTTTCTGCAACAGAAGATGAAACTGCAAAGCTTATCAAAAAAGCAAAAACGGACGCAGACAGAAACATCACGTTTGATCCGGTAAACCGCCCTGAAGTTGCAAACCTTCTCATGCTTATTTCGCTCTGCACGGGAGAAGAGCCTGCTGCAATAGCATCAAGAATCGGTGAGGGCGGCGGCGGCATGCTTAAGAACATGCTTACAGAAAGCTTAAATGAAAAACTTCGTCCGCTCCGCGAAGAAAGAAAACGACTCGAAGCAGATCCTGAATACATCAGAAAAGTTCTTACAACCGGTGCAGAAAGAGCACGCGAAATCGGAATCAAGACACTCGAAGAAGTCCGCGAAGTTATGAATATGAAGATTTAAGAGAGAAAGGAATAGTGAGGTGCAGTGGTACTTTATAGGCCACTGCATTTTTTTTATTTCTGTTCAGGTGCGGCAAACATCTTTAACATATTATCTAGTATGTCGCGGGCCTGGTCATTTGTAACTTCATGTGATGGCTGGTGATACTCTACAAGGTTTGCAGGTATTTCATCTAAAAATCGTGACGGAACGCACTCTGTTACTGCCTGCATCCTTTTTCTTTTCTGGCATGACGAAATAAAGAGTTTGTCGCGTGCCCTTGTTATTGCAACGTAAAAAAGGCGGCGTTCTTCTTCGATATTTCCTTCGCCGTCCTCAATTGATCGCGCATGAGGGATAAGCCCGTCTTCGGCTCCGGCGATAAATACCACAGGAAACTCAAGTCCCTTTGATGCATGAATCGTCATGAGGTTAACTTTTCCCCTGTCGTTTTCATCTTCTGCATCGTCACGGCTTAAAAGAGTAATACGGTTAAGATATGTGTAAAGGTTTGCGTCTGCATTGTCAGGGTTATTTTCCCATGTTTCGATTGAATGAATTAAAGTATCAATGTTGAGGTATTTAAATCTTGCAGCTTTTTCACTTTTTGGATTGTCTGCTATAAGATAGTCCCAGTAATTTATTTCATCTACCAGGGTGCGAACTTTTTTTGCAAGGCCTTTTCCGCTTATCATCGAAGAGTTATTCTCAATTAAATTTATAAATTCTTCAATTGCAAATTTTACTTTGTCAGAAAGAGGAGAGTCACTCATGCTCATTAAATCTGTCATTGCAGACCAGATTGTGCAGTGATGCATTAAAGCATAGTTATTGAATATTTCAAGTGTCGAGCGGCCTATTCCACGGCGCGGAACATTTATAATACGAATGAGATTTACATCATCATCATGGTTTGCAATGACTCGAAGATAGCTTAATACATCCTTTATTTCCTTACGCTGAAAGAATGAAGTTCCGCCCGACATCGTATAAGGAATGTTTGCTTCAAGCAGTGCTTCTTCTATAGGACGCGACTGTGTATTTGCCCTTATAAGGATTCCGAACTGGTCGTATTTTAGTTTTTCTTCCATCGAAATTCCCTGTATGCTTTCTGCAATAAAATTTGCTTCGTCAACTTCATTTTCGGGCATAAAGATTTCTATCGGCTTTCCAGAATCGTTTCCGCTCCAGAGTTTTTTCTCTTTGCGGTTTGTGTTGTGAGAAATTACACCATTTGCAGCTGCAAGAATTGTTTCGGTTGAACGGTAATTCTGTTCAAGACGAATTTCCTGCATGCCTTTAAAATCTTTTTCAAAATTAATTATGTTCTGATAGTCTGCACCGCGCCAGCTGTAAATACTCTGGTCATCGTCTCCAACTACTGCAACATTTTTGTCTGCAAGAAGATGCATGAACTCATACTGCTGGTGGCTCGTATCCTGAAACTCATCAATCATTATGTATTTAAAACGTGCGCGGTATTTTGCAAGTATCTCAGGATTTTCGCGGAATATTTTAATAGGGAGCACGATAAGGTCATCAAAGTCTACAGCATTGTAAAGCTTAAGGCCTGCCTGGTATCCTTCGTAAAGCTGTCGGTACATGTCATTTTCTCCGTTCCAGCTTTTTCTTCCGCATTTTATATTTGAGAAAAGATTTCCTATCTTGTAAACGTCGAGATTGTCGGCAGTAAATCCAAGTTCGCGACCTGTTTCTTTGATAAGCGAGTTTCTGTCCGTTTCATCATAGATAGAAAAATTTTCCCTCCAGCCGAGGGCTGTAATTTCCTGCCTTAAGATTTTTACTCCGAACGCGTGGAATGTAGAAACTGTCAGAAGCTGGAGTTTTTTTCCTGTAAGCTCCTTGATGCGCTCTTCCATTTCTTTTGCAGCTTTGTTTGTAAAGGTGAGGGCTAAAATCTGGCTCTGCGGAATTCCTTTATCAAGCATGTGGGCTATTCTGTAAGTAATTACGCGCGTTTTACCGCTTCCGGCTCCGGCTATGATGAGAATAGGGCCTTCGGTGGTCGTAACTGCCCGGTACTGTTCTGGGTTGAGTTCCTTTTTTAATGTTTCTAAATCCAGTGATGCTGCCATTGAAAAAATACTGTATCAAAAAAATGCAAAAAAATCCACTAAAGGAGTTTATTTCCCGATCTTTAACTCCCAGGCTTTGTGGCATTTTGTTCCTTCAAAGTCTTTGGGAATTGATTCTTCGGTAATATCTGTCACCATGATGACTTTGCCCGAAACAGTTGCCTGAGGGAGCTTTGATTTATCAAATACAAGCTTTGTTGAATTTGTTGAAAAATACAAAACACCTCCAGGGGATAAAATGTTAAGGCAGTCTTTTACAAGCTGACTCCAGTCACGGTTTATGTCGAGCACTGTATAAGTGTTTTTGCTGTTTGAAAAAGTCGGCGGGTCAAGAATTATTATATCGTAGCGCTCGTCATCTTTAAGACTTCCATCTTTTGCTTTGAGCGCTTTTTCTTTTAAAAATTCCACACAGTCTGCTCTTGTATAAATGAATTTATCCTTGTCCGTAAAATTATTAAGCTTCATGTTTTCTTTTGCAAGATTTAAATATGTGTTTGATAAATCAACAGATTCAACTTTGCGCGCGCCGCCTTCTGCTGCATATACAGAAAAGCTTCCTGTATAACAAAAGAGGTTTAAGACAGATTTTTTTTGAGCGATGTCGCGGATTTTAGAACGGAGAGGGCGGTGGTCAAAAAAAAGTCCTGTGTCAATGTAAGAAGTTAAATCTATGTTAAAAAGTTCTCCGCTTTCCTGCGTAATTCCTTTAATTGCTGCCGCATTTTTTTGTGTCTGTTCGTCTTCTTTTTCGTACTGGTTTATTCCTCTCTGGCGCTTTCGCATTTTTTTTACGATATGGCTTTCATCGATTGAAAGAGTGAGGGCTGCAGTCTGCGCCATCTGGTTAAACCACTCGTCTTCTTCTTTTTCATCTTTCTCGTACGGGCGCTCAAATAAATAGAGGACTGCGTATGTGTTTTCTGAGATTTCTTTTTGTACGGTCGGGTCGTTTGCAGCAACGCGCTCGTTCTGGTTTAAAATATAGCGGGCAGCTTCGGTTTTTGTGTTTATTCCGTCTGGAAGAAATTCGTATATATCAAGCGAAAGCGGAATCTCTGGAATGTCCCGGTCGTAAAGCCTGTAGCACGAAATCCTGTTTTTTCTGGCCCATTTTTTGAGTTCCTTGAGCTTTCTTTTGAGGCGGTTTGAAAAAAGTTCTGCCTGATATGCATTTTTTTGAATATTCATGTGGAGATTTTAGCATATATCAGTTATAATTAAAATATGAATTCCGCTTAAAAACTGCGGTATAAATTGGAGAGGTAAAATGAAAAAATTTTTTTCTGTTCTTTTGAGCATATTTTTTGCTCTTTCACTTTTGTTTACGCTTTTACTTTCTGTAGTGCGTTTTAACTTCAGCTATTCAACTATAACAGACCTTGCAGGCCAGCTCTTGCGCCCTGTTTCTAAGGCTTCTTCAATTGAATACCATAACGACGGACTTTTTCATCCGGGAGATGCAGTAATTACTCTTGCTTCATCAAATGATGATCTTGCTGACATGGATATCAACGAAATGGTTAAAAAGTACCTTAAAGAAAATAATGTTGATATGGAACCGGAAGTTCTTGCAGACATAATTTCTTCACCTGAAGTTTCACAGGCTGTTGATAAATATGCCGGTGAAATCGTAAATTATGTGACAGGTGAGAGTACTGAACTTAACATAGACCCTGCAGAAATTACAAATATCGTAAATGTTGCAATCGATAAATATGAGGAAGCTACAGGGGACAAAGTTGACCGCACGGGCCTTGAAGAAGAAGTAGCAAAAAGCGTAAATGAAGTTGTTCCTGAACTTACTGCAGCACTTGATGAAGCAAAACAGGAAAATGCAGAATCACTCGATGCACTTAAAAAAGTAAATACTCTTCTTTCTGTAAAAGTTTTTGTTATCTGCATCGTAGTAACAGTCATTTTTGCTTTGATAATTCTTTTGATAAACAGAAATGTCTTTACATGGTTTAAATATATTTCTATTCCGATGATTGTTGACGGCGTTATTCTTCTTGCATGTGGTATTGCAGCAGGTTCAATTGTTCCTGTAGCACTTAATGATGCGATAAAAGAGTTCAGTCTTCCGGGTGCAGTTTACGATGTACTTTTAGGCTATATTAAAAAGATTCTAGCTCAGATAAATATATACGGAATAATAACAGCAGTCCTCGGTGTAGCGCTATGTATAACAGGCTGTGTCGCAGGTAAGAAAAACAAAGTGTAAATTTTGCATGAGCGCTTTTTAGATATATTTTGTTATGTGTGGTTTATTGTCACAACCGCACATACTGTTATATAATTAGCCATGCTGTTTATATTTGATATGGGCGGTGTCGTTACGACGACATTCTTAATGGATGAACTCTATAAAAAAATAGGAATTACACAGGAGAAATTTAAGGAAATCTGCTGTAAAAAGCGAAAGATTTTTGATGAACTTGAAAAAGGCATTATAACTCCTTTGGAGTTCTGGTGTGAATTCAACCTGAGACTAAAGTCATATAAAATTGCTCCAGTAAAAAATGATTTATTCAGACTGTATTTTCATCCTGTTTTAAACGACGAAACCGTAAAAATCATCAGCTCACTTAAAAAAAAGCACCGTGTTGTATGCGGAACCAATACAATCCAGAGTCACTGGGAAAACCACATGGAGCGCGGCGACTATTCTTTTTTTGACCAGACTTATGCTTCAAATAAAATCGGAGAGGCAAAACCAGATCCACAGTTTTTCAAAGTCATTCTCGAAGCCGAGGGCTATAAACCCGAAGACGCGTTTTTTACCGATGACAGGCTTGAAAACGTAGAAGCCGCGCGTAGTGTCGGTATTAATGCAGTTCAGTTTAAGAGCGCTGCAGAATTAAAAAAAGAATGGAAGAAATATTTTTAACTATATAAACTGCGCTCTTTCTGTCTTTAAGGCAGAAGCATTTTGCGCTAAGAGGAATTTTTATTATGACAGACTATCCAAGAGTGTTTTTAAACTCAAAAGAAGAAAGGGAAATAAACCAGGGATTTCCGTGGGTTTTTGATAATGAAATTTCACACCTTAAAGTTGCAGATAAAGACGGTAAATTTGAAAACATTTCTTTTAAAGACTGCAATCTTAAACCCGGAACTGCAGTCGAGATTTTTACCAAAGCAGGCGGTTTTCTGGGAACCGGAATCTTTAATAAAAACTCAAAGATTACTATACGAATAATTTCCACTGACCGCGCCTCTTTAGTTTACGAAGATATCGAAGGCTTTTGGGAAAAGCGCATAAGCGATGCTTATAACATTAGGCAGCTTCATTACAAGAGCTCAGATTCTTACCGCCTTATTTTTGCCGAAGCAGATTTAGTTCCCGGTTTTATCTGTGAGCGTTATTGTGACCAGGACGAAAAGGTTTATCTTGTCGTTCAGTTTTTGAGCATGTCATGCGAAGTATTCAGAAAAGAAATACTTGGGGCGCTTGAAAAAATCTGTCGTCCATACGGAATCTATGAAAGAAGCGATGCTGATGTGCGCGATAAAGAAGGGCTTTCTCAAAAGTCCGGCTGGCTTGGAAGGGAATGTTCAGACCAGATTATAATCGTCGAAAACGGAATAAAACTTCTGGTTGACCTTGCTCACGGTCAGAAAACAGGCTACTTTCTTGACCAGAAAGACAACCGAAAAGCCGCAGCGGTATTCTGCCACGGGAAAACCGTTCTTGATACATTCACTCATACAGGCGCATTCGGCTTAAATGCAGTAAAAGCCGGCGCAAAAGAGGTAATAAGCGTCGATATAAGCCCCGAAGCAGTTGAAACTGTCAACAAAAACATACAACTTAATAACGCTTCGAACATAATGACCGCTGTGTGCGCTGACGTTTTTGACTTATTAAAGCAATATGAAGAAGAAAACCGAAAATTTGACGTGATAATTCTTGACCCGCCGGCTTTTACAAAGAGCGCTAAAATGATTCAAAAGGCATATGGCGGCTATAAAGAGATTAACTTACGAGCAATGCGCCTTTTAAACAAGGGCGGCATTTTAGTTACATGTTCGTGCTCACACTTTTTTGATTCAACTATTTTTTATGATATGCTCATGCACGCAGCTCAGGACAGTCACCGCCGCATTCAGATTTTAGAAAAACGTGGCGCAGGCCCTGACCATCCGGTGCTCTTAGGCTACCCAAAGAGCGAATACCTTAAGTGTGCAATTACGAGGGTGCTGTAGAGGCGCGCGTTTATATGAATGAGTATAATTCAATTTTTTTACTGGGACCAACCGCAGTCGGAAAGACAAGTCTTGGTGTGCGCCTTGCGTATGAACTTGGCTTAGAAATTATTTCTGCAGATTCCCGCCAGGTTTATAAAGGTCTTGATTTAGGAAGCGGCAAGGATTTAGCTGAATACAACTATAAAGGACGCGATATTCCTTACCACATAATCGATGTTACAGATCTTAGCCATGAATATAATCTTTTTGACTATACGAAAGACTTTTATAAAACCTTTGAAGACCTTCAAAAACGCGGCAAGATTCCGTTTACAGTCGGCGGAACGGGAATGTATCTTGACGCCGTAATTCGCGGCTATGAGCTTGCAGAAGTTCCACCAAACCCTGATCTTCGCGAAGAAATGTCTCACATGAGCCTTGAAGAGCTTGGAAAGCGCCTTTTGGAATTAAAACCCGACTTACACAATAAAACCGACCTTGCATTAAGGCCCCGCGTAGAAAAAGCGCTTGAAATTGCAGTCTATATGAACAGTGACGAGTATAAGGCAAACAAAGAACAGCTCAATCAACGTCCGCGCGTTAAGCCTTTAGTCCTTGGAACTACGATTGACCGCTCTTTACTGCGCGAAAACATAAAGCGCCGTCTTGATGAGCGCTTTGACCAGGGAATGATAGAAGAAGTAAAAAATCTTCACGAAAAAGAAGGCTTCAGCTGGGAAAGAATGGAGCGTCTTGGCCTTGAATACCGTTTTATCTCAGAATTTCTTGAAGGAAAAATTGCATCCCGAAAAGAGCTTGAAGACGCTCTTTATACAGCAATATGTCAGTTTGCAAAACGTCAGGAAACATGGTTCCGTGGAATGGAGCGAAAGGGCGTAAAAATTAACTGGCTTACGAAAGAAGCCGACAAAGATAAAAAATTTAGTGAAGCGTTAAAGCTTATAAAAGATAATTTTAAGGATTTATAAGACTGGAAAATAAAAAAAAATCGGGATAAAAATCCCGATTCTTTTTTATGCACCGATAGCCATTTTCTGTTTGTCTTCAATCTTTGTAAGATAACCTGTTCTTACGCAGCTGTCAAAAAGACTGTGGCTTATAAAATCTGTTTTAACTTCATCGTATCCGTCGCGGTCGCGAACGATTCTTACAACGAAACCGTCATCCATTTCTTTAACGATTGTCATATAATCTGTTGATTTTCCAATACTTTTTAATGTGTAAGTTCCCATAATAAAACCCCTTTACATAACTAAAAATTCAACTTAAAGTACAGATATCCCGTACATTTTTATTTTCGGAATCTGAAAAATTTAGTTTAGTTTTTTTTATGAATTTTAGAGATTTTTTACAAAGTCATAAAATATGCGATGCTCACATTCATCTTGCAGATTTATACGATTTTGGCGCCAGTCTTGTAAATTCGCCTGATTATTCATGTATTTCCTGCAGCCACTCAAAAAGAGAATTTGACTTACAGAGTGAATTTACTAAAGCAATTCCATCTGATTGCAAGCCTTTTATCATAAGCTCGTTCGGCATTCATCCGCAAAATCCCGACCTTAACTTGACTGCATTTCTCGAACAGCTTTTGAAAGACAAAAAAATCGGTGCGATAGGCGAAACCGGTTTTGACTATTTTACAAACGAATTTAAAGCCACATCAAAAATCCAGGAAGAAGCATTTATCATACAGACAGAGCTTGCATGTAAATATGAAAAACCGCTTATAATCCACTCAAGAAAATCAATTGAAAAACTTTTTTCATATTCAAAGCTTCTTTCAAAAGTTTCTTTCGTAGTTTTTCACTCATTCCCCGGAACTTTATCCGAAGCACTATCGCTTTTAAACCACGGAATAAACGGCCTTTTTTCATTCAGCTCGCAGATACTAAAGGGAAATAAAAAGTCGATTGAATGCGTTAAAAATCTTCCACAAGATAAACTGCTTTTCGAAACTGACGCCCCGTACCAGACTCTAAAAGACGAAAAAATTACGCTTCAGGAAAGAATTCTTGACGTGTACATCGAAGGCTTTAAAATCCGGACGTGTAAAGAAGCTTCCGGATTTTCAAGCGCTGTTTGTGACGATATGCCTGGTGAGTTTTTTGATTTTGTTCAGCTTGTAAATGCTAATTTTGATCTTCTTCGAGAAAAGAACTGATTTCTTTTTTTGTCTTTATATAAAGGTCGCAGAAATCATTTATAAGAGGGGCAAGATTACCCTGTGCTTTGCCGCGAAGAATGTCCTCAATTTCCTGACCTTTTTGAGCAAGAGGTTTTGCTGCAATCTGGCGTGAAGCACCCTTTACTTTATGGACATAACCTGCAGCTTCTTCAGAAGACTTCATTATGATGTCATTTAATTCCTTAACGTCAAAGTGTGTGTCAGAAAGATAGAGGCTTAAAAGCTCTCTGTAAAGTTCTTCGTCATTGTCGGTAAGCTCAAGACCGGCCTGAATATCTATAAATTCTCGCATAAATAAAATATAGAATGTTTCGTATTTTTATGCTATATTATTGATATGAAAAAAATTAATATTTTTGTAATTGCAAATCTGGTTCTTGCCGTTTTATTTTCACTTGTAAATATCTGCTTTTCGCCTGATGTTTCATGTGCCGCCTTTCTTGTAAGCGCTGTTTTTACGGGCTTTATGGTTTATTTCCTGTACTTTCAGGTCAGCGTTAAGGGCAATCTTGATAAAATATTCGTTTCGACAAAATTCCTTCAGTATGAGCCGTTTGTTTTTCTTATTGCGTTCATAATGCGTCGTGCCGGAGCAAAGGGAACTTCTTTTGCCTTTGACTTTTTCTGCGTAATTCTCTGGCTTGGTATTTTTATAAGCGGAATCATACTCCAGAAATTTTTTACTCCTAAAAAATTTGAGTCCATTACTGGTCAGAAGATAAAGGATTTTAAAAACGAAAAAATTTCACGTATGCTCATAAAGGGAAAAACTCGTTCAGGACAGAAGGCTAAAACATCTGACTATGCAAAATGGTTTGGTTTTGAAATTCTTGACTGGGCAGATGCAATTGTTCAGGCTGTGTTTACGGTTCTGCTTTTCCAGATTTTCTTCTTTCAGTTTTATAAGATTCCGACAGAATCAATGGTCCCTGAATACATGGTAAACGACAGGGTTGCGGTTGCAAAAATAACTTCTGGTCCTAAATTTCCTTTGAGTGATGTAGGACTTCCGTGCATCAGAAAATTTGACCGTGGAGACATCGTAGTATTCAGAAATCCGCATTATACGATTAACCGTGAGTCAGAAGTAAAAACCGTTGTTTCGCAGATTGTTTATATGTTAACGTTTACGCTTGTAAATCCAAATACAGATGAACACGGTCGACTCAAAGCAGACCCGCTTGTAAAAAGAATTACAGGTGTTGCAGGCGAGCAGCTTATGATGCAGGACGGAATTTTATACCGCCGCACAGAAGCTTTAAAAGAATTTACTCCTGTAAAAGAAGATCAGGACTGGGCAGTTTACAATCTTCATACAGAAAACGAAGCCGTTAAAAAATATATAAAGGATCTTTCGATTACTGATGAAATTTATGAGCGTCTTCTCGAAGCAGAAACTAAAAGAAACGCTCTTGATATAAAAGAAGCAGAAAAGACATGCAGAGAACTTGTAAAAGAATTTGAGCGCTATCTTCCTTCTGTAAACAGCGAAAAATACAGCCAGGATGAACTTCTTTCTCTTTTTACATCCCGCGATTTAGAAGCAGAAAAGATGTATGTTTTCTACAGCGATTTTGCGCAGCATCTTATTTCGTTAAAACAGGGAAGACTCTGGTTTAATTCATTTATGACAGACTGGATAGATTCATATGAATCATTCGTTAAAGACGGATATGTCGGCGGAAATCTCTACGACGACAGTTCATTTAAGCTTAATCTTCTTTATAAAATTGCACTCGGTAAGGCTGTAGTTTATATTGCAAAGAATATGCGTGACTCTGTTCCGTCTGATATCTGGATGAACAGCAAAGAATTCCTTAAAAACCACGAAGAACTAAAACTTCTTTTCCACTGCATATGTTTCCAGGATTTAAGGAATATGCCTGTTTTTCCAGCAAACGGCGACAACGGTGAACCTCAGTACATCCCTGAAAACTGTTTTTTCATGATGGGAGACAACAGGTTTCATTCGCTTGATATGCGCCACACAGAGCAGGAATTTCTTGCAAAACTTACGCGTTTTGACAACTATTCAATTAATTATGTTTCATGCATGAAACCGATGTATGTTCCGAAAAAAATGATTTTAGGTGCCGCAGGAATCCGTTTCTGGCCGATTGGTCGTCCGGTAAGGAATTCCAAAATGAATAAAAATAAATAACGGGAGGATTTTTTATGGCAGAAGAAAAGTATGTAAGACCTACATGGGATGAGTATTTTATGGAAGTTGCACGGACAATTGCAAAGCGTGCAACATGTGACAGAGGAAGGTCAGGCTGTGTAATAGCACGTGACAACCAGATTCTTGTAACAGGTTATGTAGGCTCTCCTGCAGGCCTCCCGCATTGTGACGAAGTCGGACACCTTTTAAAAAAGATGATTCACGATAATGGAGAAATTACACAGCATTGTGTACGTACAGTTCACGCTGAACAGAATGCAATCTGCCAGGCAGCTAAACTCGGCATCGCGCTTGAAGGTGCAACAGTTTACTGCAAGATGACTCCATGCCGTACATGTGCAATGCTCATCATCAACTGCGGAATCAAGCGCGTAGTCTGCGAAAAGCATTATCATGACGAGGCAGACAGCCTTGATATGTTTAAGCAGGCAGGCATTGTAATAGAGCACCTCGAAGATACCGTTCAGACTTATAAGGATATGTAATGTCAGAAAAATTCAAAACGCCGCGTACAGTCAGTATCGGTGGAAACGGTAAGACAGAACGCATTCTCATAGGCGGCAGTAATCCTGTTACGATTCAGACGATGTGGAAAGAAGGCATTGACGACGTAACAGAAAATAATGAACATCTTGAAAAAATCTGTAAACGCATTTTTGAGCTTAAATCGCTCGGTTGTGACATAATACGCTTTGCAGTTCCTGATATGAAAAGCGCAGAAGGTTTTATCGAAATCTGTAAAAATGTTTCGATGCCGCTTGTTGCAGACATTCACTTTGATTACCGCCTTGCCTTAAAATGTCTTGAGGGTAATGTAGGCGCCATAAGAATTAATCCAGGAAATATCGGAAGCCGTGACAGGGTAGAAGCTGTCGTTAACGGCTGTAAAGAAAAGGGTGTTGCAATCCGCATCGGCGTAAACTCTGGCAGTCTTCCTAAAGATCTTGCAGAGGCCGTAGAAAAAGGAAAGCTGTCACGTTCAAAAGCACTTGCAGAGACAGCATTCCGCGAAGTATCTGTATTTGATGAATTAAATTTTGACCAGTGCGTCGTAAGCATGAAGGCAAGTTCTGTTTTAGAAACGATTGAGGCAAACGAAGAATTTGCGTCAAAGTATGATGTTCCGCTTCATATAGGAGTTACAGAAGCAGGCCCTTTGATTACCGGCGTTGTAAAATCAACCCTGGCTTTTTCAAAACTTCTTACAGAAGAAATCGGAAGCACTATCCGTGTAAGTCTTTCATCAACTCCAGAAAACGAAGTCATTACAGGCCGTGAAATCCTTCATGAGTGCGGTTTAAGAAAGGGCGGTGTAACTCTCATTTCCTGTCCTCGCTGCGGAAGACTTGGTTTTGACGTTCACGGCTTTGTTGAGCGCTGGCAGAACGAGCTTCTTTCTATGAAAAAGGATATTACGGTTGCCATCATGGGCTGTGTAGTCAATGGTCCGGGCGAAGGAAAGCATGCCGACATAGGAATTGCGGGCGCCGGAGATAAGGCAATTATTTTTAAAAAAGGTCAAATAATACGTACGATTGACATAAAAGATGCCGATAATGAGTTTAGAAAGGAACTTGAATCTTTATGAGTTATTTTAAATTGAATAAGGCTAAAATCTTTTTTTGTATAGTATTTTTATCAGCTGCTTTCTCTGTTTTTGCTCAGCATCCTCAGAATCCGGGCAACGAATCATGGAAAATGTTTCAGAAAGCACAGGCTCTTTTTGATCAGAAAAACTACGGAAAATCAATTAAACTTGCAAACGACTGTCTTGCCCAGCGTAAAAAAGAAGTTGAATACATCGATTATGTTCTTGCAAACGCATTAAAACCGTATCCTGTACGCAAGGTAGGCGATGATATAAATGAAGTCCTTACTGTTCTTCGTGAACGTGACGAATATGAAAGCGTAGAAATAATCGAAACATATATAAACGAAAAAGGCGAAGATTATTTTGATAGTTCAATTTCTAAGCTTACTGAATATCTTCATAAACGCCAGGATTATCCCGAAGTTTATTTTTTGATTGCAAAAATTTACAGGCTTGAAGGTGAGTTTGACATGGCTTATACATATCTTGAAAAAGCACATGCTTCTTCGTTCCTTCTTGAAATTCCTGCGCAGGATATAGACATTCTTTACGAAATGGCAGCGATTGCAGAAAATAAGAATGATGTTCCAAGACAGGAAAAATTACTGGAACTTATTGCCGTAAATGACGGAAGATACAGCGATACAAACTTAAAGAATGCTCTTTTAAGAACTTCACGTTCAACAAAAGAAGATAACTCTTCAAGATTCTTTGAACTTTACAGAATCGATGCAATCCGCACTGTAAATGCATATTATTCATTAAGTAAAATATACGATAACGCAAAAGAAAGGGAAAAAGCATATCTTGCAAACCTTTATGCTGTTTTAATTTCGTTTACCCATATCAATTCGATACTCGAAGAACGTGAGTCAGATTACCACTACAAAAATCTTACAGAATTCTTTGATGAGATAAAAAAATATCCTGACATCGTAGAGTGGTGCGGCAAAAACCATTTCTGGGAAGGATTTTACAACATATATACTCTCGGCGTTAAAAATAAGTGTACAAGATTCCCTGTTGATGTTGTAAATGTACTTGCAAAGTCTTGTCCAGAAGTTTACTGGAAAAACGCTGCAATAGAAGCTGCTTCTAAAATCCGCGAAGAAAAGCAGGTTACGATTACCGTTGACTGATTTTTAAAAAATTAATAGTGAAGTCCAACGCCTAAAGAAATCTCATATTTTGAAACCTTTGGTCTCCATGACTCATCGATTATGTCTTTAAGTAAAATGCGTCCCATGTCAAAGCCTGCGCTTGCACGAACCTGCAGAGACTTAAACTTGTGCGGATAGGCGATAAATTCGATTCCGGCAGTATAAAAACCATCTTTAATCGAAAAATCTCTTCCGGTAACGCGGTTTTTTGTAAGCGCAAAATCTATAAAAGGTACTATCTGTATTTCTGAGTTGAATTTACTCAAAAAGTGAATGCCGATTTTATCAAAGTCAAAATTCATAAGATGAATCGGGAAGTCAAGATTTAAAACAACGGCACCCGGTGTACTTGTCGAGTTTATGTCGTAAAGAGGAGTCGTTGCAGGGAAAAGTTTTTCATTTCTTACGCCGCGGATGTAAATTCCTACAGGCATATTCTTATTTAAGTATGAAAAACCATACAACCTTAGACTAATTCCATTGTAATCCCACGAATAATGTCCCTTAAATTCGCCTTCAAAGCCGATTACCATGTCGTTAAGGCGGTAATTATAACCGATATCCTGTCTTATAAAAAACTCGACGCCTTTTCTAAAGTTGCCGTTCCAGTTTATGAGGTCTGCAGAAATTCCATTGGAAAAAAGAAGCTCCGGGCTTATGAGCGCGTCGTTTCTGATATTGATTTCTCCGTGCGGTTTCCAGTAATAAGTGTAGCTTACAGAAGGAGTATATTTAATGTCGCCCCATCCTGAAATCTTTTTTAACGTTATCGGGACTGCAAACTGAACATATTCGCCAAACGAAAGTCTGTCGTCAAATACATCGTTGTCAAAATCATTCAAGAATTTCTGTTTTAAAACAAGGTCATACGAAATCCATTCAAACGGGAGGCTTAAAGAAAGTCCTGTAGAACCGTCCCACTCAGGAACGTCTTTGCTGATTGTGTATGATAAATCAATTTCGTTATCCCACGAGGCGTTTACAGGCCCTATTTTAAAAGGCAGGGAGTATGCTCCAATTCCGCCGAACTTAAAATCAAATTTATCTGTATCGTCATTCTGCTTAAAAGAAAAATAAAGTTCGCTTTCAAAAGGATTTAAAGTTCCGCAGAAATTTGTATTCTGCATCTTTACCTTAACCACATGACCGTCATCAGAGCTGTATTTGTAATACGGAAACGCGATGAAATTGCTCGAGTCGGTAACCGACACTTTAAGAGTTACACCGACAATTTCCTCGTTTTCAACATTGTCTGCTGAGTCAGCCGGCTTTGAAGAAACAACATCGCCTTTTTCATATTCAACAGTTACTTCGTCAAAAAGCCTTAAGTTTATATAACGCTGCTTAAGTTCTGCGATGTATTTTTTAAGTTCTTCTTCGGAGTTAAAAACCGATTTTCTTGAAATATGAACTTTCTGATCTACAAACTGTTCTTTTGAAATGCCGGAAATATTGTAGTCAACTTTCGTTATTGTATAGCTTTCTGCATAAACTGAACAAAACAAAAAACCGAGTAAAATTAAAATAAACTGATATTTTCTCTTTAGTAAAAGCGTCATGATGTTATTTTTCTTTTTTAGAATTTTCTTCGTTCTGTAAAACCGTTATATCAACCGGATGATTTTTTGTTACGGCATAATATATAAAGTGAATCGAACTGTAAAAGAAAACCATAAATACAAAAATTGCAGTAAGTAAAATCGAACCTTTATCGTGTCTTAAATACATTCCAAGACCTGCAGAAAGACAGAGACATATCTGGATCGAAAGTAAGAATATCAGAGTCTGAACTTTTGTAAAGCCCAGCGCGATAAGCTTATGATGAATATGCCTTGAATCTGCAGACATAAAGTTTCTGTGCTCGCGGGTTCTTCTCCACATAGCGGCAATCGTATCGAGTGCAGGAATACTTACAAGAACAATCATTACTAAAAGCTTGTTGTATTCAAAGTTTTCACTTGAGTTATAAAGAGGCAGAACGGCAATCATAAAGCCCATAAGCTGACTTCCGCCGTCGCCCATAAAAATCTTTGCCTTAGGTTTATTATAAACAAGAAAGCCAAGAACAGCCGCGGCCATCATAAAACATACTCCGGCACTGGCTTTTGCATTAAAGTCAGAACTGTAGAAAATGATTCCCAGAGCTCCGAGAATCAAAAAAGAAAGTCCGCCGCAAAGACCGTCAAGACCGTCAATAAGATTAAATGCGTTTATGATTCCGATAATCCAGAAAAACGAAAGAGCATAACTGAACCATAAAGGAAGTTCAAAATTAAAAATTCTTTTAAATCTAAATCCAAAGTAGAGTACGATTACGGTTGCAATTACCTGGAAAAGAAGCTTTAACTTAGCCTTAAGATTAAAAAAATCATCGAGGAGGGCAACCGTAAAAATTATAAGCCCCGCAATAATAATCGGAAGAACGTGTGAAATGCTGTTTGATTTAGAGACAGCAAAATAGATCATTGTAGATGCAGTAAAGGCTATGATGATTCCAAGCCCGCCAAGACGCGGAATGTTTCCCTTATGAATTTTTCTTTCGTTAGTTGTATCGTACCATCCGAAATGCCTGCACATAAGGATAATCAGCGGAATTACGACAACACTTGTACAAAAGGAAAAAGCAACCATCCACCACATAAAAATCTCCAGAATATCTATTTAATAGATTTTACCACATCTCTGACAAGATTACTAGAACCTTTTTTCATTACGAGAGCCTTGCCGTTCTTAATTACGACGATAAGGTCTTTTACATCGCATAATGCAACCGGAATATCAGAATAAACGAAATTGTTTTCAGAATAAGCCTGGGCAATTACATTGTCTTCGCCTTCAGAAAATTTTGCAAAAGCATCCCAGCTTCCTACGTCGTCCCATTTAAAGGTCGTTGTTACAGCGCAGGCTTTATCTGTCTTTTCTGCAATCGCGTTATCTATTGCAATTTTTGGAGTAGACGAGTAGGCCTTATCCATTTCGCTCCATTTTTTTACATAATAAATTCCGTTTATTTTTGCAAGCTTTGGAGCCTTGCCATTTTCGACACATTCAAAGGCACAAGAAACATCGCTCTGGCATTTTTTTAATTCAGCTTTTAAAAAGTCAGAAGTAAAGCCGAACATACCCGAGTTCCAGAAATATTTTCCGCTTTTAAAATATTCTTCTGCAGTTTTTGCATCAGGCTTTTCTTTAAAGTTGTCGATTTTATAGGTTTTCTCTGTTACGGCATCTCCTGTTTTTATGTAGCCGTAGCCTGTGCTTGCTTCTGTCGGCGGAATTGCAAAGCAGACAAAGTTTCCTTTAGAAGCAATTTCATAAGCTTCTTTACAGTCAGCGGCAAAATTTTCTACCGGAGTAATTACATGATCACTTGTTAAAACTAAAACAGAGTGCTTAACATCAGGTGAGATTTTTTCGAGCATGTGACATGTAAGGATAATCGGAGCTGTCGTATGCTTCGCTTCTGGTTCTGCAAGAACGATAAGGTCGCGTAAAATTTTATTTTTGTCATCATCAGAAACTTTTTGAGAAAGTTCGAGGGCATGTTTTGCGCAGGATTCAAGAAGATCTTTTCTTGTTGCGATTACGATTTTTCCTTCCGGCTTTAAAGCAAGTGCTCTTAAAATTGAATTTTGTAAAAGAGAAAAATTTTTTCCAAGACTTAAAAACTGCTTCGGATGATCAGGACGGCTTGCAGGCCACAGTCTTTCACCAAATCCGCCTGCTAAAATTACGATATCTGTAAACATAAAATTTTATCTCCTAAACTGAACCAAGCTTTGAAAAAACATAGTTGCAGAAAGTTTTTATTCTGTTAATAAACGAAACTTCGATTCTTTTATTTAAAAATGGAATTCGCGGTGCATTTGCTCCACCGATTCCGTATAAAATCCAGTAATCATCGCTTTTAAAAACATAAATCGTAGAAATCATCTTCTGCTTTTTTATGCATGTAAAGTTATCATATTTGATATCTTCTGTATTTATGTTTTCATAAAACAACATTTCTTTATTATTTAAAACCTTTATGTCACTAAAAATGTCACCGAAAGGCTTCATATAAAAATAAGATTTTAAATTTGATTCAGCATAAATGCCGGAATTGTCCGAGCTTTGAGAAAGTATTTTTGCTTCAGAATATAAATCTACCCAGTATTCATTTCTTTCTGAGTAATAGGGGATTCCTTTGTATGATGGAATGTCTGTCAGTATAGACTGAATTTTAGAAATAAGGTCTTCGTTTTCTTTGACGGGAATGATTCTTACGATTTCTGCAATGTAAGTAGGTTTTAAATTTATAAATTTATTCAAAAATAAATTAAGGCTGTTTTCACTTGGATTAAGGGAGATTTCAGAACAAGTGCTTAATTTTCTGATGACAATTTTTCCCTGTAAGAGTTCCTGACGTTCAGATTGTTTAAGGTTTTGATTAAAAACTTTGTCTACGTCAAATGTATAGTTATCGGCATGCACGCTGCTTAATGAAAAGAAAACAAGTAAAAATGTCAGAGTTTTAATCAAAATATTCTTCATTTTCTGCATTATATAGTAAAAACCATCGTTATTCAATTAAAGTTACGAAGTTAGTCCATTTGCCCACAAGTCTTAATCGTGCTATAATATTCCATTATGATAGCACCAAAAATTAAAGAAATTATTACAAGTCCCGGGGCATCAGCTATACGCAAGATGTTTGAACAGGGCAAAATCTTAAAGGCAAAATACGGCGAAGATAAGGTTTTCGATTTTTCACTTGGAAATCCGGACCTTGATCCCCCTAAAGAAGTTCTTGATGCAATCGAAGAAATTGCAAGGGATAAAAGTCACGGATGTCACGGCTATATGTCAAATTCGGGCTATGAAGAAGCAAGAAAGGCCATGGCAGACAAGGAAACACAGGAGCAGGGCGTTAATGTCGGAGCTGACTGTGTTGTAATGGCATGTGGCGCTGCAGGGGCTATTAACAGTGTATTTAAGTCACTTTTGACTGCAGGGGATGAAATCATTGTTCCATCTCCATTCTTTGTTGAATACAGAAACTATGCAATGAACTTTGATGCAAAGCTTATTGAAGTTCCGACTAAAGAAGGCTTTTCTCTTGATGTTTCTAAAATCAAGGCAGCATTTAACGAAAAAACTGCGGCTGTTTTGATAAATTCACCAAATAACCCGACAGGAAGAATCTACAGCGACAGTGACATCAAAGAGCTCTGCGATGCATTAAAAGAGTTTGGAGACAAAACAGGACGCTACCCGTATTTAATCTGCGACGAGCCTTACCGAGCAATTACATACGACGGAAAAAAAGTAGCAACTGTTTTTGATAAATATGACTATGCAGTTGTTGTGACTTCATTTGCAAAGAACTTAAGCATTCCGGGAGAAAGAATCGGTTACGTTTGTGTAAACCCTTCATGTCCAGAAAAAGAAATGTTTATTGCTGCAGTTACTTTTGCAACACGTGTATTAGGTTATGTAAACGCTCCGGGATTCTTCCAGAAGGTTGTTGCAAAGACGTGGAACGCTCCGTGCGATTATTCACCTTATGTAAAGAGAAGAAATCTTGTAAAGGATGTTCTTGATAATGCAGGAATTAAATACGCAGATCCAGAAGGAGCTTTCTACATTTTTGCAAAAGTTCCTGACAGCTGGGGCGATGACGATCTTGGCTTTGTAAAAGTTCTCGAAGAAAACATGATTCTATGTCCTGCAGGAAGTGGCTTTGGAATGAAAGGCTGGTTTAGAATCTGTTACTGTGTTGATGAAAAATCAATCGTAAACTCTCGTGACGCTTTTTATAAAGCAGCTCATACACCTAAGAAATAAATTTATCGGAGGAGTTTTATGAAAATTCTTATGGTAAGTGCAGAGGCTGTTCCTTTTGCAAAAACAGGCGGACTTGCAGATGCTGTTTCTGCTCTGGCAATTACGCTTACTAATATGGGACACGATGTAAAAATCGTAATGCCCCGCTACTATAAAATAGACAGAAATAAATTAAAGCTTCTTGATGGTCCTATGGGAATTCCTGTGGGAGGAGGCGAAGCATGGACAGCTGTTTATGAAGCTTCGATGCCTCAGGAAGAAAAGCTTAAAGTTTATTTTATCGACCATGAACAGGCTTTTGGCCGTGACGGTGTCTATGGAACTCCGTCAGAAACAGATTTTCATGATAACCCTTTTCGTTTTTCAATTCTGTGCCACGGCGCTTTTCAGTTATCGAGAAAGCTCGGATGGATTCCGGATATAATCCACTGCCATGACTGGTCTGCAAGCCCGGCACTCGTTTTCTTAAAGCATATTTATCGTTACCAGGAATTTAATAAGACCGGCGGTGTTCTTACAATTCATAATCTTGGTTACCAGGGACAGTATTCAAAAGAAAGTTTTGCAAGCTTTGGAATTGACTGGGGACTTTATTATGGTGCAGGCTTTGAGCATCACGGCGGAATTAATTTACTCCAGGCAGGTATTTCTTCTGCAGACATGATTACTACAGTTTCTCCGACTTATGCGCGTGAAATCCAGACTGCAGAAGGCGGCTTTGGTCTTGATGGGCTTTTGCGTGTAAGAAGTGATGTTGTACGCGGTATTTTAAACGGCGTTGATCTTCGCTCATGGGATCCTGCTACCGACAAGAGACTTCCTAAAAACTATTCATTCAAGACAATAAAAGACAAGGCCGTAAATAAAAAGGCTTTGCAGGAAAAAATGGGTCTTGAAGTAAATCCTGATATTCCTGTTTTTGGAATCGTAACACGTCTTGCAGACCAGAAAGGAATTGCAGAACTTTTTGCTCCGACTTACGGCTGCATGTACAATATGTGTTCAAATTTAAAGATTCAGGTTGCTGTTCTTGGAAGCGGCGAAGCGTGGTGCGAAAACGAGATAAGGACTTTAGAATCAAAACTTCCTAACTTTAAAGCATACATCGGTTATGACGAAAACTTGAGCCATCTTATCGAAGCAGGAAGTGACTTCTTTATCATGCCTTCACGCTACGAACCGTGCGGCTTAAACCAGATATATTCGCTTTTGTACGGAACTCTCCCGATTGTAAGAAAAACAGGTGGTCTTGCTGATACAGTAGAAAACTATAATGAGCAGACAGGTGAGGGTACAGGCTTTATGTTTGACCAGCTTACTCCTGATGCAATTTACAATACTGTCGGCTGGGCAACATACGCTTATTACAACAAAAAAGACCACATCCTTAAAATGCAGAAAACCGGAATGGCAAAAACATTTACATGGGATGCGTCTGCAAAACAGTATCTTGATACTTACAACGAGGCAATCTTCAGAGGTTGTGGAAAATAAGCTCTGGGCTTATTAATATTCAAGAACTCTCTCATCAACCGTGATATACCAGTCGGCGACAATTTCTGGATTCTTAGCGTCAATCCACGAAAGGCTTCCGTCGTAGTTTAAGAATACGACATTGTCTGTGCCGGCTGCAATTTTTGATGCAAGGCTGTAGCTTCTCTTATATGTCGTTACTTTCTTTGACTGTGTAGTAACAGAAGAAACTAAAGAAGAACATAATTTGTTAAACACATATCCTGACGAAACATACAGGTCACCCGAATAATCTGCACTGGAAAAACTCTGTACCGCAGAAACAGCCTTTGTCTTAAGGTCATATTTTAAAATTTTTGTAGAAGGTTTTGCATCGTTTTCAAAAACTGCTATTGCATAAAGATATTTATTATCCTTTTCATCTGCTGTTTCATCGAGTGCAAGATTATAAATTAAATTTGCATCTATCTTTAACTGAACAGTTTCATGAGTCTTTGTGTTTACATAAACGAGAGGAGAGTCTGTAGGATTTGAACATGACTTTGCAATATAAAGATCTACATCACCTTTTATTACAGCATCCTGGATTCCAGATCCGTAATACAGTTCTTCGTAGAGCCCTGTATTTATATTGTAGCGGTTTACTACAGAACTGTTTTCTACATCGATTATAATGTTAGAACAGTTTTTTAAACTTACAATCTGTCCTTTAGATGTATAAAGTTCCTTTATTTTATTGTCGCGAAGATCAAGCATAGAAACCGTGCACTGTCTGTCTTTAGACCATAAAACGATTTTGGCACCGGTTTTTTCGTCAATGATTTTTTCTATATTTGTGTATCCCGGATTGTCTGCAAGTCTTATTACGATTTCTTTATTTTCATCAGATTTGTAAATCGAGTCTTCTGTAAGCATGTACAAATCATCATCAACAAAAACAATATCCATAACTCTTTTTATGTTATTGTTTGTAATCTGGTTTACAATAAAAAATTCATTCTCCGTATTTAAATCTACTGTATAGACTTCTCCTTTAGTTGAACCAAAGAAAACCTTTCCTTCTGTTATCATAAAACTAGAAATCGTTCCGTCAACCTTGCCGTTAAAATTGTAAGCAATGACAGGATTTTTTATGATTCCGTCTGAAAAATCAAATTTAAAAAGCGAATGTGTTTTTGCAAACTGAACTGAATCAAAATAATAAAGTTCATCGTTATAAACATGAAGAACAGGATTTTTTGCAGGGATTTCAAGTTCGATTTTCCCGGTCATTGCATCTGCAATAAAGATCTTTTTGTCTTTTACACATGCGATATTTTTATTCTTGTTAAAGAGAACCATTTTATCAAAGCCGGTTTTAAAAGTAATCTTCTTTAAAAGTTTGCCTTTTGTAAGATCGATGTATGCAATGTGTCCTGTCATCGCATAACACATAAGGCTTTTTTCAGAATTTGCTGTTTCGACATAAGAAGTCATGAGCATTTTTTCTGAAACAGGCTTCATGACAGAGCCGTTGTTCGGGTTTATGAAAAACGTACCGCTTTCTGTTGCTGTTCCGATTATAAGATATGTTCCTTTTTTGCTGTAGTTAAGGCACAGAACAGTTTCGCTTATATTAAGTGCAAATTTTTTAGTAAAAGTCTTTAAATCCCAGACGCTTACTGTATTTACAGAACCTTCATTTGTTTCATAGATTGCAATTTCCTGCTTTACAGGATTTACGGCAACTTTCTTTATCTGTCTGTCTGTAAGCTGGTAGTGATATCCTGTTTTGTCACTGTTCCAGCGGATAACAAAACCGTCTTTTGCAACAGAATAAAAATTATCATCAGAAACTCCTGCCTGTCCTGCAAAAGAAAAAACACTTATGACTTCGCCTTTGTGCGGCATAAACGAAGAACGCTCCTGTGCAGAAAAAATTGACGGAATAAAACAAAGAATTAAAAGACTTAAAAACCTTTTCATTTAGAAGTTCTCCATTGTGAAATAAAATAAAAAATATCGCTTGAAACAGAAAGTGCAACAAGCAGGGCAATTATTATGATTCCGATAAACTGTATTTTTACCTGCAGCTTTGGTGGAATCTCTTTTTTTATTATGAATTCAATCAAAGCAAATAAAATGATTCCGCCGTCAAAAACTGGAATCGGTAAAAGGTTCATGATTCCAAGCGAAATACTTATGAGCGAAATAAGTTCAAGAATAGAGTAGAGTCCTGCCCTGAAATTTGCCGCAAAGCCTTCCTGAACAGATTCTCCGAGAATCGAAGAAATGCGTGCAGGACCCGAGACTACATTGGTAAGCTTTACGCCTTTAAATAAAATGCCGAGGGTTTTAAATGTCATCGAAATTGTTTTACCTGTTTCGACAAAACCCTGACCGATTGCAGGAAAGAATGAATAAGTCGGGGCTTCGAGTTTAAGCTGCTCATTAAGGTCGCACATAATTCCTAAAACGCCGTTTCCCTGATCTTTATTAATTAAAGTTGTAATGTAAAAAACTAAAATTTCACCGTCACGGTCAACCGTAACTTTTAATTCTTCTTTTGGTCTTATTGCAACCTGCTGCTGGATATCAAGAAATGTTTCTATCTGCGTATCATTGATTTTAATAATTTTATCGCCGGTTAAAAGACCCGCTTCGCGTGCAGGACTTTCTATAGTTTCATCAGGAATTACGATTTTGTTTGAAGTTGTATAATACGTATAGCCGACCATAGAAATTACGGTAAATGCCATTATTGCAAGAATAAAATTAAAGAACGGACCTGCAAAAGCAATCATCGCTCGTTTTAAAGGATGAACACCGTAAAGAGACTCTGGATTTTTAGAAACAGAAGGCGAGCCGTCTTCGAGTGCCTTTTGAAAATCCTTTTCTCCTTCCATCGCACAGTAACCGCCGATTGGTAAAAGAGAAAGTCTGTAGTCAATTCCTTTTATGGTTTTATGTAAGATTACAGGTCCCATTCCGATAGAAAAACTCAAAACCTTTACGCCGAAAATGCGGGCAAAAATAAAATGTCCGAGCTCATGAAAAAAAACGATAAAATTAAGGCAAAGTAATCCGATTACATATTTCATACGAGTTCTCCGGCAATTTTTCGTGCAGTCCTGTCAATTTCTAAAACATCTTCAAATGATTCTGGTGACATCGTAAAATCTTTTTCGAGTGTTTTTTGTGTTACATGCTGAATATCAGTAAAGCTGATTTTTCTTTCTGTAAAAGCTGCAACTGCAATTTCGTTAGCAGCATTAAAAGCAATCGTATAACCGCCGTTTTTTTCTGCTGCCTCATATGCATATGAAAGCATAGGAAAATCATCATAGCGCGGTTTATAAAACTGCAGTTCTTTATCAAATAAATCAAAAGGTTTTAAATAATTTTTCTTATTTTCGGGATATACAAGGCTCTGGAAAATCGGATGCTTCATATCAGGATCGCTTATCTGGGCATAAAGCATTCCGTCATTTGTGCGCACGATTGAATGTACAAACGACTGCGGATGAACGACAACTTTAACATGTTTTGTGTCCATGTCAAAAAGTCTTGTTGCTTCGATTACTTCAAGGCCTTTGTTTGCAAGGGTCGCAGAATCAATCGTAATTTTTGGTCCCATGTTCCATGTCGGGTGGTTTAATGCGTCTTCGAGCGTAACGTTCTTTAACTGTTCTTTTGTGTAATTTCTAAACGGGCCGCCGCTTGCGGTTATTATTATTTCATCGATGTTTTCGCGCCCGCACTGGTTTATAAGGCAGAATACTGCAGAATGTTCTGAGTCAACCGGAATGATTTTAGCACCTTTTTTTTCTGCCAGTGACTTTATAAGAGGCCATGCCATTACAACGGTTTCTTTGTTTGCAAGCGCAAGATCAATTGAGTTTTCAAGTACAATGCAGCTTGGTTCAAGGCCGGCACTGCCAGAGATGCCGTTTACAACGATATCAGGTTTGGTTTTATCGATGATTTTTTTTATGCCGTCGATTCCATCGTCAGAAAAAAGGGTAGCTTCGCAGCCAAATTCGTTTTTGATTTGTTCAGCCTTTGATTTGCTTTTATTTGCAGAAATACCGACGATTTTAAAATCGTCTTTCATGTTTCTTGCAATATCAAGTGTGCTGCTTCCTATTGAGCCTGTTGCTCCTAAAACCAAAATCTTTTTCATTTATATTTTTAAATCCAGAATTATCTAAAACATGTATTTTATAAATATATAAAAGAATGGAGCAGAAGCAAGAATCGAGTCTATCGAGTCAAGTGCACCGCCTCGTCCTAAAATTATATTTCCGCTGTCTTTAAAGCCGCTTGATCTTTTAAATACAGATTCTGCAAGGTCACCTATGATGCTTGAAGTCGTAACACAGACAGAAAGCAGAATCATTTTTAAAAGAGATACATCAGAAAAGATTTCTTTCCAGAAAACAAATTTAATTAAAACGGCAGCTAAAAGTGTTCCAAGATATGCGCCGATAAAGCCTGCAATGCTTTTGTTTGGGCTTGCCTTGATAAGTCCACGGTTGTTTTTTCCGAGGGTCATCCCAAAAAGCCATGCTGCAGAATCACTTATAAATACAAAGATAAAGAAAATACATATGATTATCGAAGCGTTGTCTAAAACTGTAAGGCGTGTGATAAACGAAGGTAAAAGTCCGCAGTAAACAAGAACTAAAACAGCGTTTGCAATTTTAGTATTTGAGTCTTCAAAATTTTTTGAAAGAAAAACTTCATATGCAAATACTATCATCACGTCTAAAATAAATACCATGTCTACAAGAATAAAATTAAAATCAAAAAGTCCGCAGATGTATGCAGCAACAGGAAGAAGAGGACACAAAACAAGAAGAAGGTTTCTTGAAATTGTTTTTCCGTTGTGAGAAAGCATATTGTTTAATTCAAGTGCTGCAAGAAATGAAAAAAGAACTACAAGAGCAGAAAAGGGCAGGTGATTAAAATAAGGAAGGATTACAATTGCAAGAACAACTGGAATACCTATAAAAAATATGATAAGTCTTTGAACAAGTTTTGGCACTTTATTTCCCTCTTTATGCGTTTCCAAACCTTCTGGTTCGTTTGTAAAATTCTTCGACATTTGATTTAAATTCTTCCGGCGTGTAATCTGGCCAGAGCGTATCTGTAAAGAAAAGTTCAGAATATGCACTGTGCCACATTAAAAAATTACTAAGGCGTTTTTCGCCGCCGGTTCGTATCAAAAAATCAACATCTGGTAATTCCGGAATATCGAAATTATCAGAAATTAATTTTTCGTTTATGTCTTTTTCTGCAGTACCAGAAGAAACGATTTTTTTTACACTGCGGACTAATTCATCACGACCGCCGTAGTTAATTGCAAGAACAACTGTAAGCCCCGTAAAATTTTCTGTTTCTTTTTTTGCCTTTAAAATTTCTTCTGCAACATCAGGAGGAAGTCCTGCAAGATCTCCGATATGTTCGATTCTAATTCCATTGGCTTTGTAAAATTCAAATTCGGCTCTAAGGTGACCTCTAATAAGTCCCATAAGATATCCGACTTCTTCCTGGGCTCTCTTCCAGTTTTCTGTAGAAAAAGTGTAGAGCGTAACATATTTTATATTCAGCTCAGCACAGGCTTTGACAATTTTTTTTGCAACTTCAAGTCCTTCTTTATGTCCGGCAGTTCTTGGAAGACCGCGTTTTTTTGCCCATCTTCCATTGCCGTCCATAATGATTCCGACATGAACAAGAGGCGTTGAATTGTCAGAAGTTTGTGCTGAACCGGACATAAATGTTAGTCCATTATTTCTTTTTCTTTTGCATCATAAATTGAATTTATTTCTGCAATATATTTATCTGTAGTTTTCTGGAGCTCGTCTTCCATCTTCTTTAAGTCGTCTTCGGTAATTTCTCCTCCTTTCTGCTGTTTTTTAAGTTCATCATTACCGTCGCGGCGAATATTTCTAATTGAAGTTCTTGAATTTTCTGCAATACCTTTTGCCTGTTTTACAAGTTCCTTGCGGCGTTCTGCAGTCAATGGTGGAATTGCAATTCTGATTACTTTTCCATCGTTAGAAGGATTAAGTCCAAGGTCTGCAACCTGAATTGCTTTTTCGATTTCAGAAATGAGCGATTTATCAAACGGCTGGATGATAATGCTTCTTGCTTCCGGAATTGAAATTGTTGCAACCTGGCTCAACGGAGATTTTGTTCCGTAATAGTCAACGCGTACTTTGTCAAAAATAGCAGCCGAAGCACGACCTGTTCTGATTGCATTCAATGAATCTTTGAGAGCTGCAATTGTTTTGTCCATGCGCTCTACACTTGTTTGATTTGACATATTTACCTTCCCAAAAGTGATATTTTATTAATTATACCATATTATTGCTTAAATATCAAAAAAAGCGGTATTTCCCTGTAAACCCGACAAAAGCCGGATTTACCGAAAAACAATACCGCTTTTTATTTATGTAAATTATTTTCCAAGAACGATAAGCTTTGTTGTTGCGAAAGAGAGTTCTGCTCCAGCTTCTTTAGAAACCTGAGCGAGTTTTGCAGCAACTGATACTTTATCATCTTTTACGAACATCTGGTCAACAAAGCAGCTTTCTGCAAGAAGTTTCTTGATTTTTCCAGCAAGGATTCCTTCTTTAACGTTGTCTGGTTTTGCAGCCATTTTCGGATCGTTGTCCATCTGTGCTTTAAAGATTTCTTTCTGCTCGTTGATAAAGCTTTCTGGAACATCTTCTTTTGTGATGTATGCAGGTGTAAATGCTGCAAGGTGGAGACAGCAGTCGTATGCAAATGTCTTTACAACTTCTGCATCTGAACCCTTAATAACAACACAAGAAGCTGTCTTAAAGTCAGAGTGAACATAAGATGCTCCTGCACATCCTGCAGGAATATCTACTACGATTACATTTCTTACAGACATGTTTTCGCGGATCTTAATCTGAAGGTCTTCAAGAAGTTTTTTGTGATCTTCTGTAACAGATGTAAGTCCTTTTTCGATTGTTACGTCGAGGAGTTTTTCTCCAAGTGCGATAAAGTCTGTATTCTTTGCAACGAAGTCTGTTTCACAAGTAAGTTCAACAAATACAACTTTGTTATCGAGTTTGCGTACAAAAATACGTCCTTCTGAAGTTGCTCTTTCTGCACGTTTTTCTACTGCAGCAAGTCCTTTTTCTTTAAGGATTTTTGCAGCTTCGGCTTTATCACCGTTTGCTTCGATAAGAGCTTTTTTACATTCCATTAATCCAGCGCCTGTTGCTTCGCGCAATTCTTTTACGTCTGATGCACTAATTTCCATAATTAAGCTCCGGTTATTTATAAAGTTTATCTTCGTCTACAAAACTATCTTTTTCGTCTGCTTCAACATCTTCTTCTTTCTGTTCTGTAGGCTGATAGTTAGAATAGTCAACGATTTCTTCGTCTTCGTTCTTTTTAACTGCGTCAGTCTGTACGCTTTCGTCATCATCACCGAGGTTTTCGATAATCTTAAGACCTGCATCATTGTCTGCTTCGATAACTGCGTTTGCAATGATAGAAGTGAACAATGTAATTGCACGGATAGCATCGTCGTTACCTGGGATAGGGTAGTCGATTCCTTCTGGGTTACAG
>JAEEGL016289088.1_pt1 | contig 77360 bp, 52 predicted proteins | sample 9134231 | NCBI WGS metagenome assembly JAEEGL01 (sample SAMN16246548, study PRJNA631951) | gut metagenome | biome: gut microbiome; feature: rumen; material: fiber-attached | host: Bos | place: Iran: Karaj | collected 2018-10 | reverse complement strand
GTCCTGGAAACCATCGAAGAAGAATACAACAAGCACCCCGAATTCGAGGCTGCCAAGATCGTGGAGCGCATCGTCGAGCCCGACCGTATCTTCACTTTCCGCGTGACCTGGGTCAACGACAAGGGTGAGGTTTGCACCAACCTCGGCTACCGCGTCCAATTCAACGCCGCCCTCGGCGCTTACAAAGGCGGTCTCCGCTTCCACAAGGCTGTTAACGTCTCCATGTTGAAGTTCTTAGGTTTCGAACAGATCTTCAAAAACTCCCTGACCAACCTGCCTCTCGGCGGTGGCAAGGGCGGCTCCGATTTCGATCCCGTTGGCAAGAGCGACGCTGAAATTATGCGTTTCTGCCAGGCCTTTATGTATGAATTGTGGCGCAACATCGGTCCGGATCAGGACAGCCCTGCCGGCGACGTGGGTGTTGGCGGTCGTGAGATCGGCTACCTCTATGGCGCTTACAAGAAACTCGCCCGCGAACACTCCACCGGTGCCCTCACCGGCAAGAGCTACGGCTGGGGCGGTTCCCTCATCCGTCCGGAAGCTACCGGCTTCGGCGCTATCTACTATGTGGAGCGCATGGTGAAACAACAGAACGACAAGATGGAAGGCAAACGCATCGCCCTCTCCGGCTTCGGCAACGTGGCTTGGGGCGCTGCCACCAAGGCCCTCGAACTCGGCGCCAAGGTTGTCGCCATCTCCGGTCCCGACGGCGTGTGCGAACTCCCTGACGGCATCGACAAAGAGATGATCGACTATATGCTTGATATGCGTGCCTCCAACCGCAACAAAGTTCAGGATATGGCTGACAAATTCCCTGGCAAAGCCAAATTCACGGCCGGCAAGAAGGCTTGGAGCGTGAAGTGCGACATCGCTTGCCCGTGCGCTTTCCAGAACGAGCTGAGCGAAGAAGACGCTAAGGAACTCCTCGCTAACGGCGTGAAATACGTTGCTGAGGTCTCCAATATGGGTTGCCAACCCGGCGCTATCGCTGCTTTCCAAGCTGCTAAGATCCCCTTCGGACCTGGTAAGGCTGTCAACGCCGGTGGTGTTGCCACCTCTGGCCTCGAAATCTGCCAGAACGCTGGTCACATCAACTGGACCGCTCCTGAAGTGGACGCCAAGTTGCACAAGATTATGAACGACATTTACGATATGTGCGTTGAACACGGTCGTGAGGCTGACGGTACCATCAACTATGTGAAGGGTGCCAACATCGCCGGCTTTATGCGCGTTGCTAAGGCTATGCTCGCTCAAGGCATTATCTAATCTTAAGATAACTCCTCCTAAAAAAGACCACTTCCCCAAGTGGTCTTTTTTTTTGCGAACTTTTTTATATCTTTGCGTTCCTTTTCACGGGAGAAAACCACATTGATGAAGCTGAAAGAAAACATCCTCACCACCATCCTGAGCAAAGGCCTGATTCTGCTGCTCAACTTCGCCGTCATCGTGCTCACCACCCAGCTGTGGAAAGCCGAAGGCCGGGGTGTCATCGCCATCTTCACCGCCGACATCGGCCTCATCGCCTTCTTCGCCAACGTCTTCACCGGCAACAGCGCCTCTTACTACTTCTCACGCTTCTCCTCCTCCAAACTCGCCACCGCTGCCTACCTGTGGTCGTTCCTCGTCTCCGCCCTCGGCGGCCTGTTCCTGCTGGCCACCGGCCAACTCCAGACGGCCCCCTTCGTGTTCGTGGTCTCTACCCTACTCGGCATCATCACCTTCCACAACTCGCTGTTTGTGGGCGACCAGCGCATCAACCACTACAACCTCATCACCCTCCTCCAGCCTACCCTGCTGATAGTCTGCATGCTGCTGTTCCATTGGACATGGCCCCAGCTCAGCTACAACTGCTATTTTCTGGGCCAGATCGTCTCCCTGACCGCCCTCATAGCCCTGTCCACCCATCTGCGGCGCAAGATGGGCATACATCTCCGCTGGGACTTCGACCGCGACTGCAACCGTCAACTATTCAATTATGGCTGGAAAACCGAACTGAGCAACGTGCTGCAGTTCTTCAACTACCGACTGACTTACTATCTGCTAGCCTACTATCTCGGCAAAGGCTCCGTGGGCATCTTCTCCATCGGGGTTTCCGTGGCGGAGGCCAGCTGGATAGTGAGCCGCAGCGTGTCATTAGTGCTTTTCTCCAACGTGCTCACCCAGGGCAACACGCCTACCTCGCGCCGCGACACGCTCCACCTGGCCCTGCTCAGCCTCGGCGTGTCGGCCGCCTGCATCGGCGCCATCCTATTGTTACCCAAATCGTTGTTTGCCTTCATCTTCGGCCCTGAGTTCGGCGAGGCCAAACGCGTGGTGGCCTTCCTCGCCCCCGGCGTGTTCGCCATCGCCTTCTCCAATGTCCTCGACAACTTCTTCTCCGCCATCCGCCACCTCAACATCCTGCTCGTCCGCTCCTGCGTCGGACTGCTCTTCACCCTGTGCCTGTCGCTGTGGCTCATCCCCAGATGGCAGATGGACGGCGCCTGCATCGTCAACTCCACCGCCTACATTATGGCTTCAGCGGTGCTGTTGATTTACTTTCTGTCAAAGAAATCCCAGAAGGATTTAGAAAAAGCTTAGAAGATGATCCTCTCCATCGTGCCTGTAATCACCTTGTGCAGACTGCTCATTGTGTTATAGGCCGCCGTATGGCGCAACCTCGTGGCCCTGACCACCGTCAGCAGTTTCTGGCAAGCCAACTTGTAATAATGCACAAAGAATGCCGACAGGCCGGTTAGCGCCACATACGCGATGGCTATCCAAAAATGCTTGGAGATGATCCATACCAGCGCCAATAGCAGCAGATACCACACGGGGAAAGCGGCTATGGTGCCCACCACATACTGAACCGAGGAGTGAAGCATCGGGTCCTTCATCTTGTTGGTGAAGAACTTGGTGATATGAGTGGGTACAAAGTTGTTAATATAGCCAAAAAGGAATAACGGCAGCGAGAGCACCATCGACAGGATGCGGAGCACAAGACGGAAAATGGAAAGTTTCCGGTTGATGACCCAGTGGTGCAGGCCGTGCGTGCGCAACAGCGACAGGTACTCGCGGGTCTGCTCCATCAGCGTGTTGAAGGCCGGCTCCTGCTCGTCCTTGAAATGCCGGAGGTTGGCGATGATGGTCATCGCCGCATCCTTCTCATTGGGCAGATAGTGGGGTTTCAACTTCTTGCGGCGCAAATAGGGCTCGCTCATCATATGGGTAAGGGCCTCTATCTCATTGTAGTACTCCGGAATGTCAATGTCGGGGGTAATTTCCTTCACGCGGGCGCGCGCCTTCTCGTTCAGGGCGAGGTAGGCGTCGTTGGGCTTCTCCTTGTAGAGGTCGAAAAACTCCTCGTAGGTGAAGGCCGGACCTGCGGTAACCATCAGGTCGCTCTGGAAATCGAAATAGTTGGAGTAGTGGATGTTGAGAGGGAGCACCTTCACGCCCAGATGGAAATCGTTGAGTTCCTCGGCAGCGAAGGCTATGCGGCAGAAGCCCTTCTTGAAGGTGTTCATATAATGGCCGTGCTGGTGCGTGGCTTCCGGGAATATGACCACCGTGCCGCCATTCTTCAGCACGCGCGCCGCCCGCTCGTAGAGGGCCAGGTTGCTGCGCACATCGCTGCGGTCTCCGTCACGGCTCCGGAACGTGGGCATTATCTTGAGGAACCGGAAAATACGCGCCAAGAAGGGATTCTTGAAAATGTCGCCGCGCGCGATAAAGACGGGCTGGCGACCGTCGCGCCCCAGGGTGTGCAGGATGGCCAAGGCGTCCATCAACCCGTTCTGGTGGTTGGCAATCACAATCGTGGCCTCCCCCTTGGGCGGGATATTCTCCTCGTTTATGATATAGAAGTTCCGATAATAGACCCTGTTATGCGCGAAATTGAGATATTGCAGATATAGCGCATACAGCCAATCGTGCTTGTCAATATTCTCAAAAGAGATCATCCTTTTGTGTTTTTATTCAACTATCGTCATCTCATCGATGAGGTTTTGCGCATTGGCGAACTTATCGACGATAAAGAGGAAGTAGCGCGCATCCAGACTGATGTTGCGGCAACGGTTGACATCATACCAAATGTCGCTCATCGTGCCTTCCCAGACACGGTCGAAGTTGGTGCCTATCAGTTCGCCCTTGGCATTGATGACCGGGCTGCCGGAGTTGCCGCCCGTGGTATGGTTGCTGGCGATGAAGGCCACCGGCAGTTCACCGTTCTTGTTGGCATACCGACCGTAGTCCTTCTTCTCCCACAACTGTTTCAGTTTCGGATCCACTTTGTAGTCATATACGTCGGGGTCCTCTTTCTGGATAATGCCGTCGAGGGTGGTGTAGTGCACATAGTTCACACCGTCGGCAGGATCGAAGCCCTTGACCTGGCCGTAGGTGACACGCATCGTGAGGTTGGCGTCCGGATAGAAGACGCGGTCTTTGTCCTTTTCCATCAACGCCTTCACATAGGTGCGATAATAGGCATCCAGCTGGTCTTCCTCCTCATTGTACTTCGTCCAAGTAACGAGATATTGGCCATAGACAATGTTATACAACAACATTATCTCCGAATTGGCGGTCTTGGCAATCTGCTTGGCGGAGGCATTCTGCACAAACTGTTTGAATTTCTCATTGTCAGTGATATAGGGAGCCGTGGTGCCCATCTTGTCCCAGAGGGCTTTCATCGTGGCACGCACAACAGCAGCATCATTGCGCACATACTTAAGCAGCGGTTCCGGTATCAAGTCGGGGCTCTGCTTGGTGAAATAGTAGGTCATCAGCTCCACAAAACACTCCTCGTCAATAGCGGGACAGTAGCTTTGGCGGAATGACTCGTTGCTTTTGAGCAAGCGCTCGCGGTTGGCCTCGAGCGTGGCGTTGTCCTTATCCAAAGCAGGGACCACCAGCGTGCGATAATAGGGATGCACGCCTTTGGAGATAATCTCCGGGCCGAAGAAACACTCGCTGATGAAAGTGGTGGTTTTCGTGTATATCGCATAGTTGTGGTAGGCGTGACGCATATCCGCGAGCAGGGTGCCGTATTGCTTCTTCCGGTCGTTGTCGCTGTTCACCCATTTTTGGAATTCGGTTTCCTGGGCCTTTTTCTTGTCAATGACATTGCATTCGCGGATGCCTTTGCTCTCGCCCTGCCACTTTTTCCAGCCGTTGGAGATGGAGTTGGCCTTGGCCGAGTACATCAGGCGGATGCGCGGGTCGAGGTTCATCTGCTTTTTCATCGCGTCGAGGCGGATGGTGCGGGCGTCAATGGCGATGGGGTTCTGCACATTGGCCACCACATCCACGCCGTCGGAGATCAGGAACTGCCGGGTGGTACCGGGATAGCCGAACACCAGGGTGAAGTCATTTTCCTCCACGCCCTTGATGGAGATGGGGAAATATTTCTTGGGCACCATCGGGATGTTCTTCGGGGAGTATTTGGCAGGTTTCCCGTCGGGGGCGGTGTAGATGCGCCAGATGGAGAAGTCGCCGGTATGGCGCGGCCACATCCAGTTGTCGCTGTCGCCGCCGAACTTGCCGATGCTCTCGGGGGGCACGCCCACCAGACGGATGTCGCTATAGGTCTCGCTCACAAACATAAAGTACTGGTTACCATAATAGAACGGCTTGATGACCGCCTTGTAGGTGGTGCCGTCCACGGCCTCTTTCGTCACCTTGGCGATATTCTTCTTCACAATCTCCTCGCGTTCCTTCTCGGAGGTGTTCTCCCCCACCCCGTCCAGCACCTGGTCGGTGACATCTTTCATATAAATCAGGAAGGTGACGGTGAGGCCCTCCATCGGGATCTCCTCATCCATACTCTTGGCCCAGAAGCCGTTCTGGAGGTGGTTTTTCTCCATCGTGCTGTGCGACTGCACGTAGGAGTAGCCGCAATGGTGGTTGGTAAGCAACAACCCTTTCGGGGAGATGAGTTCTCCGGTGCAGCCGCCGCCGAACAGCACGATAGCGTCTTTCATACTGTGATGATTGACACTATAGACATCTTCAGCAGTCAGTCTGAAACCCAGCTGCTGCATTTCCGCCTCATTGTAATTCAAGAAGATAGGCAGCCACATACCGCCGTCCGCACGGGCCACTCCAAACAAGGCTGCAAATAACAGGGTGAAAAGGAAAGATTTTCTCATATTACAAAATTTCAAAATTAGGGTGCAAAAGTACAAAAAAATACCGATAGTTTGCGTATGTTTGCATCCTCATAAAAAACAACGAGATGCTTCGTTATCTCTTTATAATACTGATTTTTGCCTTGATGACGGGCTGCACGCGCGCGCCGCAGGCCACTCCTGCTGCCACGGAAGCCCCCGTCGTGGCCGACACCGCGTCCCAGGTTCCCGCCGACTCGCCGACGGAAGCCGCGTTGCGTGCCTTTGGGCTGGTGGATATACAGGAGGTGGACACCTCCATACGGGTGCATCTGATGTACGCCACCCCCGACAACTTCACGGGCGAGGTGCTGTACGACGACCTGCACAAAGCCTTCCTTCTGCCCGAGATGGCCGACAAGGTGGCCAAAGCCCAACAGTTGCTGGACGAGCGAAAGCCCGGCTATCACCTCATCATCTATGACGCTGCCCGCCCTCTGCGCATACAGCGGCGGATGTGGGACAAGGTGAAGGGCACGCCCAACAGCCGCTATGTGTCGAATCCCGACCGCGGCCGCGGCCTGCACAACTACGGGGCCGCAGTGGACATCTCCATCCTCGACGAGCAGGACAAGCCTCTGGATATGGGCACGCCCGTGGACTTTTTCGGGCCCGAGGCGCACGTCACCCTGGAGGACACGCTGATGGCGGCTGGCAGGCTCACCGAGCAACAGGTGGCCAATCGGCGGCTCCTGCGCCGTGTGATGTGCGGGGCCGGACTGCGCACCATACCCAACGAGTGGTGGCACTTCAACCTGATGAGCGGCAACCGGGCCCGACAGATGCTGAAAATCATCGATTAACGTACAAGTGGCTTGCATTGACCGTCGCATCTCTCCGAGATGCCGGCAGCGCGCCACCGTCCCTTCCACCACACTGCGTATGGTGTTAATTGCACTTTGTGCGTGACGCCTCTCCGAGGCTAGTTATGGCACGGTCTCCTGCCCACACCTTATGCCGAAGGCATAACACGCGCCTCAGCGCAGATAACACCACACAAGCGGCAGCGTAGTGTGGTGACGGGAGGGCGAGACATCGGCCAAGGGTATATGCCGGAGGCATAGCACGCGCCTCAGCGCAAGTAACACCATACAAGCGGCAGCGCAGTGTGGTGACGGGAGGGCGAGACATCGGCCAGGAGCGTATGCCGGAGGCATAGCACGCGCCTCAGCGCTGATAACACCACACAAGCGGCAGCGCAGTGTGGTGACGGAAGGGCGAGACTTCGGCTAGGAGCGTATGCCGAAGGCATAACACGCGCCTCAGCGCAATTAACACCATACAAGCGGCAGCGCAGTGTGGTGACCCACGGGCTCAATCGTAAAAAGCATCTCGGAGAGATGCCACAACATAATAATCCGTAAAATCTCCCGTTGTTACCCCATAAAATCACACACTGATGAGCTATACTAACACATCCTATCACATCATCCTTCGTACACACTGCAGCATCCCTGCCATTGCGGAGGACCACGAGCGCGAGCTCTACTCCTATATTCTCGGATTCATAAACAACAAAGGTGCACATCTCTATCGTATCGGCGGTATGCCCGACCACTTGCATCTTTTCGTCTCCCTGCCGGCGACCTTGGCAATGTCCAAGTTCGTCCAGGAACTCAAAATCTCCACCAGCAAGTGGCTCAAAGCCAACCCCAATTTCCCTCTATTTGACGGGTGGTCCAAGGAATATGCAGGCTTTTCCTATAATCTGCGTGACAAAAATATGATAGTAGGGTATATCGCCAAACAGAAAGAGCACCATCAGCATAAGACATTTGCCGAGGAATACAGAAATTTTCTGACTGAGAATGGAATTTCCATCCAAGAGGAGTACTTTCTCAAGGACTGACCGTCGCATCTCTCCGAGATGCCAGCAGCGCGCCACCGTCCCTTCCACCACACTGCGTATGGTGTTAATTGCACTTCGTGCGTAACGCCTCTCCGAGGCTGATGGATGGTGCGGATAGGGGGACTCGAACCCCCACGGCTTACGCCATTAGATCCTAAGTCTAACGCGGCTACCAATTACGCCATATCCGCTTTTTGGGGCGGCAAAAATACAAAAAAACCGATTGCCTCCTTCTATTTTTTGACAAAACGCGCCGTGCTGCCGCCATCAGTCCCCACCACCCGCACAAAATAGGTGCCCGCAGGGAGTCTCGACACATTCACTTCGGCCTCGCCACCCTCCATCCGCGTCTTCTTCAGTACACGGCTGGCAGTGTCGATGATTTCTATGTGCCCAGCAAAACCGGAGTCGCTGAGCCGCACCAGCAGACGGTCGCCCGTGGGATTCGGATAGAGTTTCACCTCCGGACGCTCGTATTCCTCCACAGATGCACTCGGCTCGCCCACCGCCAACGCATACTGGCCGGAGGCGATGAAGTCGGTCTTCAGATACCCGGACACCGGGCTGCCCGACCGTGTGGTATGGATCACCCGCCACGGCTCGGCCGCGCTGGGACGATAGAGGATTTTCATATTGTCGGCCTCGTAACCCTGCGCAAGGGCAAAGTCCAGACCAGTAGATGTGCCCCGCATAAAACGGAATGAGATTGTGCCCTCGGGCGGCGTAGCCCCTTCCGGTGTGGTTTGTGCGTGAGGATTATAGCCCAAATTCACTGTCCAATAGTGGTTGTCCGACATCCTGAAAATGCTGTCCGGCAGATAGGCAGGCTGGTCGGGAGAGACCAAGTTGTGCTCCAAACGCACCAACACCGTGTCGGGGAAATGCGTCAGCCGCACTGTGCAATTAGCGTCCGTGCCGGTCAGACTTTTCCCGTCCACCAGCAAGCCCGTGTAATCCAGCGTGGCGTCCATCACCTTCTCGTAATAGTCCACCATCCCGAACATCGGCGCGAAGGGCAGCGTTACCGCCACATCGCCGAACTCGCCCGAGAAGGTCACGCCCTCCACCGTGAACAGCTCTCGCTGCTGGGAGACGAACGTGAGGTCCAATTTGTTGCTGTTGGCGAAACGGATGGCACCGTGCCGTTTCTGATGCAGATATACCCGATACTGCGCACCACCTTCGTGTACAATGGAGTCGATGGAAAAATGCAGGAAACCGGGATTGTGCACCCACCCGTCATAGAAATCCATCAGCTGAAGGCCCGTAACTTGCGACAGATATTGGAACATCTCCTCGGAACCGACATTGCCGAAGGCATAGTGCTCCAGCAGGCTCTTGAAACCGCTGAAAAAGAGCGAGTCGCCCATATACTGCCGCAGCGTGTGTACCACCAAGGAACCTTTTTGGTAGGAATGCGTGCCGTAGGTTTCCGATAGCGGCACCTCATCGAGAGCATAGTGAGCACCGTCGTTCTGCACGATGTTCCGCAGCGTGGTGCGATGCACGTCGCGCAGATAGTCCAAATAAGCATTCACCGAATCGGTATTATAGAGAATCTCTTGGCACAACGCCTCGGAATAGGAAGCAAAGCCCTCGTTGATCCACATCTCCTCAGGGCGCGCACAAGTGATGAGGTCGCCAAACCAGTGGTGGAAAAGCTCGTGCCCGTAGAGTGTCTCGTAGGCAAGGCCACCCGTGACGGCAAACATCGGATAGGCAATGTTGGTGGCGTGCTCCATCGCACCGCCCGTGAAGTTCACCAGCACATAGCCCACGCGGGGCCAACGATAGGGACCGAACATCCGCTCATAGCCTCGCAGAATCTGCTTGAGGTGGGCAAACGAGCCCGCCACTCTGTCGAGATACGTCGGCTGGGCGTAAATCTGTATGGGGACAATGGCTTGCTGCCCGTGGAAAGTGTCTTCGTACAGACGATAGTCGCCCACCGCCATCGAGACCAGATAAGCCGGTATGATGCTGTCCAGTTGCCACGTCCACTGCTTGTTGCCATCGGGCAGCGTCAAGGTGTCGGTCAGCAGCCCGCCACAAACGGCCATTTTCTGCGGCTCGGTGGTCACGTGGATGGTATAGGAGGACTTGCTCTTGAACTCGTCGAAGCAGGGGAACCAGGCGCGCCCGATGCTGTGCGGCACATCATCCAAAGTGACCCCGATGTTGTACGCATACTGGCCGGTAAAGAAAACGCCGCCCCAGTTGTCGTGCGTGGGCACCCCGTGATAGTGGATATCCACCAAAGCCGTATCGCCCACGGAGACGCCCGCCAGCGGAACAGTCAGTTTGCCGTTCTGATGCGTGAAACTGACAGCGGTCTGGTTCACCAACACGGAGTCCACCGTCAACGCCTCCAGGTCGAAGGTCACCTGCCCTACCGGCAGTTTGGGCGACAAAGTCACAGACGCGTGCCCCACGACGTTATGCGTGGTGAAGTCGGTGACCTCCAGCGAGATGTCGTTGTGCAAGATGTTTATGGTGTCGCTGCGTTCCTGGGCGCGGGACACAACCACTACGAATAACAACAATATGAGCAGTAGGATTTTTTTCATTGCAGTAAATTTATTAGGTCTTTTTTTAATGGGTTGCAAAAATAAAAAAAACAGAGGTTGCTTAGTTTGTTTGAATAAAAGTATTTCTGCCGTAGAATTTTTGAGAAAACCCACGTTATACATTATACTATAATATTGATTGCAAATATGATATAGGAGGAATTATATAAGTGTTGAAATCGGGACCTCCCTATACCGAATCCCCGCGTTGTATTGTTGCTTGATGAACATACGGCCCGAGAATTCCTGTTTATAGCAGTTGCCGTCTTCCGTCACGAAATAGACATTGTCATACTCCTCGTCCCAAGTGGGGATGGTCAGCATAATAGTGCTTTGGCTGAAATTTTGTTTCTTGTTCTCGTCAAGGCCATCGCTGAGAGGATACCAGTTTAGGAAGACATCGCCTATGGGATACCAGCCAGTAACATCATATCGATGTTTCTTGTCACAATAGGCCATATAATTGACCCAGTTGCAGAATTCGATATAATGAATAGAGGGCGGGAGCGTGAAAATAAGGTCGTTTTCACCCTGTATTGTCAGCATATCATCCGTGATTTTGATTTGGTCTTTAGGAACACAAAAATCGTTGTAATAGACTCGGACATATCCTTGAAATTGCTCCTGCGTCATCCCTTTGATTTCGATGACTCTATTGGTCTGTTGGGGGTTCTCTTCACGAAGCAGAAGTGCAGGTCCAGAGGGTCCAAGAGTCTCCGCGGGGCTCTCTTTTAGACGTCGCTTGGCAACGAAGAAGAAGACGTGTACTGCTACTAATACAACAATGGCAATGATGATAATTTTGGTGGTGGACATAGGAAATAATAATCTGTGCAAAGAAACGAAATTTTTGTCATTTGCGCACATTATCCAAAAATAATCTGCGCAAACGTAGTTTTTACTCCCCCTTTGCGCAGAAAATAATGATGCAAGAAACCACTTTACTACAAACTAAAAAAGGCCGGACACCTTTGGGGCATCCGACCTCTTTATATAGAGTCAACAGAATACTATTTCGTAGCGTCGATGGCTTGCTTGATGAGCTGGAACGTGCGTTCGGGATCGTTGTCCAGACCCATAGAGAAGCGGATAAGGCCTTCGCTCATACCCATCTCCTTCTGGATGTCTTCGGGCACCTCGGAGGAGGTGGACTTGCCGGAGTTGCTGAAGAGGGTCTTGAAGTAGCCGAGGCTGACGGCGAGGTAACCCACGCCCAGTTCCTGCATCTTCTCCATAATAGCAGAAGCTCTTTCGGCCGTGCCCATATCGATGGAAATCATACCGCCGAAGCCATAACCGTCGTTCATCATCGACTTGAAGAGCTCGTGGTCAGGATGCTCGGGAAGGCCGGGGTAGTTGTACTTGATACCCGTCTCTTTGAAGCGTTTGGCCAGATACATAGCGTTTTCGCTGTGCTTCTTCATACGGATGTGCAGCGTGTGCAGGTTCTTCTGGATGCTGGTGGAACGGAAGGTGTCCAACACCGGACCGAGCAGCATAGCCGTACCGTCATTCACATCGATCAGAGAGTTGATATAGGCAGCAGAACCGCAGATGGCGCCGGCCACGCAGTCGTTCATACCGTTCACATATTTCGTCATACTGTAGATCACCACATCTGCGCCAAGGCGGGCAGGTGAGAAAATCATCGGGGTGAAGGTGTTGTCAACCAACAACTTGGCTCCAGCAGCGTGCGCAATCTTGGAGAGTTCCGGGAGATTGGCGATACGCAGCAGCGGATTGTTCATCGTCTCAGTATAGAGCACTTTCGTGTTGGGGCGGATGGCCTTCTTCACGGCGTCGAGGTCCTGCATATTCACGAAGGTGACGTCGATGTTGAACTTCTTGAGGTAGTTGTTCAAGAAGGCGAAGGTGCCGCCGTAGGTGGTCATACTGGAGACGATGTGGTCGCCGGACTTCACCTCGTGCAGCAGGGCCACGGTGATTGCGGCCATACCGGAACCGGTGGTCCAAGCCAGCTCGGTGCCTTCGATGGCGGCCAGTGACTGTGCCAGCGAGAGGGTGCTGGGGTTCCAGTGACGAGAGTAGAGGAAGTAGCCCTCGGTTTCGCCGTGGAAGGTGTCGGTCATCGTCTTGGCCTGTTCAAACATAAAGGTTGCGCTATCGCAGATAGCGGGGTTGACACCTCTGTAGGCATCTTTTTTGTCCAATTTTTCAAGATTGGTTGCGGGATCGAATTTTTCCATATTATTTTTGAATTAGATTATTGTTGAATTTTGAGAACGCAAAAGTACAAAAAAATTAGCAATGATATAGGAGTTGACATAATGTTTTGTATTGTTGACTATTGTATTAAAAATCAACAATTTAACATTATTGTTTCGTAATTGCCCATTTCTTCGATTTTTCTAACGCTCCCAACTTCCGTTGTCCGCACAGAAGTGCGGACGCACCAAAACTCCCCTTCTATTGTAGAAGGGGTGGCCGTAGGCCAGGGTAGTAATATACAGAATAGAAATACCTTGGCTGGAATAATACGACAATCATCCACAATTCTTGAAACAAGGATTTCCTGTCCGAAACCTTTCTACAAATAAGGAATTATAATCCATATTAACTACCCCGCCCTTCGGGCACCCCTTCTGAGAATCAGAAGGGGAGTTGGCACCTCGCGGCACTGACGTGCCACGGGTAAACAAGCGATGGGGAAACAATCTCTTTTTCTTTTACGAGTCAGGTGCTATTTCATTGCCAATTTTTTTTATACTTTTGCGCTTCACAAATAAATACTGCTATGATGAAAAACATCCGATGGACCCTGCTTTTAGGATTATTGATGGCCACCCTTACCTGCCTCCGGGCGCAAGTGCCCGACCTGGACGAGAAATATGCGGCGGAACTGCTGAAACCCGGCACGCCAGCCCCCGACTTCACGCTCCAAACGCCCGACGGCAAAACCATACAATTCAGCGATTTCGCCAAAGGCAAATATGTGGTCATCGACTTCTGGGCCTCCTGGTGCCCCGACTGCCGCAAAGACCTGCCCGAGGTTGTCCGGATGTACAACAAATGGAACGCTATGGGCGTGGAGTTCCTCGGTGTCTCCTTCGACACCGACAAGCAGAAATGGACCGACTACCTCGCCAAAGCCGGTGTCCCCTACCCGCAGGTGAGCGAATTGAAGCGGATGAACCAGTCGGAGGTGGCCAAGGCCTACGGCGTGCGCTGGATTCCCTCCCTTTACCTCATCGGCCCCGACGGCAAAGTGCTGGTCAGCACGGTGCTGTCATACAAAATAGAGTGTGAATTAGCAACATCATTCAATAACGACAAGTTAGGCACCACCCACGATTATATGCTCCGTTCGATTGATGGAAGCAAAGGTAAGTTGTCGGCGAGGTTATACCAACCTGATTTGAATCCTGGAGAACGTTGTGACCTTGTGATTATGTGCCATGGGCTTAATGCCGACAAGAACTTTCCTTTGTTGACCGAACTGGCTGATCAATTACATAGGCAAGGCATAGCCACACTGGAATTTGACTTCAACGGTCATGGCAAGAGCGAGGGCCGCTTCTCCGAAATGACCATCCCCAATGAGATCGAAGATTTGGAGCAGGTGTTAGCCTATGCACAGGACCTGCGTTTTGTGGACGACATTGCCTTGGTGGGTCACTCGCAAGGCGCGGTGGTGGCGGCGATGGTGGCGGGCAAGCACCCCGACGACATCAAGGCCTTGGTGCTCTTGGCGCCGGCCTCCTCCGTGCGCGATGACATAGTGCGCGGCAACCTGTTCGGCATTGACTTCGACCCCCTTGATATGCCCGACAGCCTGGTGCTCAACAACGGCATTTCCCTCGGCTACCGATATTTGAAGACCGCCTCCACCCTGCCCATCTTCGAGACGGCAGCCCACTACCACGGCAACGTCTGCATCATTCACGGCAACGGCGACCGTCTGGTGCCCTACACCTGCAGCGAACATTTCCACCAGATCTGGAGCAACAGCGAGTACTATCTGCTCAACTACTACGACCACAACTTCACAGTCTGCCCGTACCGCCCGGCGGAGATCACGGTGGAGTACTTGGAGAGAACGATTAAGAATTAAGAGTTGAGAATTGAGATCCTTCCTTGTGTTTTGTCGGTTCCATATGCAGTGTGACGTGCGTCTGCGCGCCGAAGCGTTCCTTTAGCAGGTTTTCGATATCAGTGGCACGGTCGTGGGCAACACTGAGGGTCATATTACCGTCCATACAAATATGTGCCTCAATGGCAATGCGGTTACCTATGCGGCGAGTACGCAGATTATGAGGCTCGCAGACATCCGGACAGGAACGGATGATTTTTTCAATCTCGTGTTCTGTTTCAGGGGGCAACGAACTCTCCGTCAGCTCATTCATACTGCCGCGGAGCACATCCACAGCCACCTTCACCAACATCGCGCCAACGACGATGGAGGCCAGAGGGTCGAGCACGGTCCAGCGGTCACCCAGCAAGATGGCCCCACCGATGCCGATGGCCGCCCCAATGGAGGAGAGGGCGTCGCTACGGTGGTGCCAGGCGTTGGCCACCACGGCTTGCGAATCCAGACGTTTCCCAGCACGTGCCGTGTACTGATACAGCAACTCCTTAACAACGATAGAGATAAGCGCCGCCCAAAGTGCCAATCGCCCAGGTGAGGGCAACTGTTCCCCTTGCAACCAGCTCGCAAGCTTTATCGCACCTGAAACTATAATACCCATGGCGGCGGCCACCAAAGCAAGCCCCACGAAAAAAGAGGCCATTGTCTCAAACTTTCCGTGACCGTAATCGTGTGACTCGTCCTGCGGTTTTGCACTGACCCGCACAAAGCAGATAACAATCAGGTCGGTGGCAAAGTCCGACAGCGAGTGCACGGCGTCGGCCACCATCGCGGCGCTATGTCCCAAAATACCGGCCACGAACTTGAAAGCCATCAACACGACATTCCCAGCGCTGCCCACCAAGGTGACTTTGTAGATCTCTTTTTCACGATTCATAGGAAACTATCTTTCAAACCATTTCAATAATTTCATCTTCAAACATATAATTTTGCTGAATTTACTCTGCCATCACGGGAAACATCTTCAGCGTGAAGGCCTGCACGTGCAGAATACGGTAGTTGTCCACGATGCTGTACGCGAAGGCGTAAAAACCACCCTATATTAAGGCTTAACTCTCCAGTTCCAGCCACTCCATCTCCTTCTCCTCGAGGGCCTTTTTTGCGGCTTCGTAGGCTTGATACAACTCGCCGCTGGCTATTTCGGCAGCATATCGGTCGGGTTGGGCAAGTTTGTCCTCTATCTCCGCCACCTGCAGCTGCAGGCTCTCTATCTCGTCCTCGATCTTGCGCAGGCGGTTCTTCTTCTTGCGGTCGGCAGCCTCCTGCGCCTTGCGCTGCTCGTAACTCTCCTTGTTGCTGGAGACGGCTTTCGCTTCGCCCGACGTCACCTGCTGGCGCTTCTGCAACTCGTTGAGCGTCTCTATCTTGCGGGCCTCCAAGAAGTCGTACACATCACCCACATAGCCGCGAATCTGCTTGTCCTTGAACTCGTAGGTTTTGGTGGACAATCCCTGCAAAAAGTCACGGTCGTGGGAGACGAGAATCAGGCTGCCCTCATACTGCAGCAGCGCGTTCTTGAGCACGTCCTTGGAGGGCATATCCAGATGGTTGGTAGGCTCGTCGAGAATCAACAGATTGAAGGGCGAGAGCAACAGTTTGGCCAACGCCAGACGGGCCTTCTCGCCGCCGGAGAGCACTTTGACCTTCTTCTCGGTGGCCTCCGTGTCGAACAGGAAACTGCCGAGGATGGTGCGTATCTTGGGACGGATGTCGCCCACGGCTACATCGTCAATAGTCTCAAATACAGTCTTTTCGGGATCCAGCAATTTGGCCTGGTTCTGGGCGTAGTAGCCAATGACTACTTGGTAGCCCAGTTCAAGGGTACCGCCCTGCGGGGCCAGTTGCCCCACTATGGCTTTCACCATCGTGGACTTGCCCTCGCCATTGCGCCCCACAAAGGCCACACGCTCGCCGCGCTCCAAGTGGAAGTCCACTTTGTGCAACACGTTCAGAGCGTCATAGCCAAGGGAAAGCTGCTTGGCGTCCACCACCATACGGCCGGAGTGCGGCGCAGGCGGGAAGCGGAACGAGATGGAGGAGGTGTCGTAATCCTCCACCTGCACGCGGTCCATCTTCTCCAGCATCTTGAGGCGACTCTGCACCTGACGGGCCTTGGTGGCCTTATAGCGGAAACGCTCAATAAAACGCTCGATCTGGGCAATCTGTTGTTGTTGGTTCTCGTAGGCAGCCTGCTGGCTTTCAATGCGTTCCAGCCGCTGCTCCACATATTGCGAATAACTGCACTTATAGTCCTGTATAGTGCCCAGGGTAATCTCGACAGTGCGGTTGGTCACGCGGTCGAGGAAGGCACGGTCGTGGGAGACGAGGATGACACAGCCGTCATAGTTGGCGAGGTAGTCCTCCAGCCACTGGATGGACTCGATGTCAAGGTGGTTGGTAGGCTCGTCGAGCAGCACGATTTCGGGCTTCTGGAGCAGGATTTTGGCGAGGCAGACACGCATCTGCCAGCCGTTACTGAACTCGGCCATCGGGCGCGGGAAGTCCGTCCTCCGGAAGCCCATACCCGTGAGCACCTTCTCGGCCTCGCCCTCAATGATACTGCCACCGAGATGCACATAACGGTCGTTGGCGTCGGAAAGCTGCTGTGCAAGGGTGGCATACTCCTCCGACTCATAGTCGGTGCGCTCGCCCAGTTGGGCCGTCAACCGACGCATACGCTCTTCAATACTCTTCACTTCCACGAAGGCCGACATCGTCTCCTCCCACACAGTCTTGTAGGAGGTCTCGGCCAGCTCTTGCGGCAGATATCCAGTGCGGAAGCCGGTGGTGATGACCATCGTGCCGGATGTGGGTTCCTGCACCCGGTGGATGATTTTCAGCAGCGTGGACTTGCCCGCCCCGTTGTGCCCGACCAGACCGATACGGTCCTTGTCGCCGGCCACGAACGAGACATCGTGGAACAGGAAGTCGCCTGTGAAATTCACCGAGAGTTTATTGAGCTGTATCATATCTTCTAACGGTCAAAAAAGGGTGGAGCCGAGGCCCCACCCTATCATCATTTATAGTTTGGAAAAATTGAACGTTTCAATACGGGGACATTATGCCAAGGCACCGCCGTTCATCATAGGAGGGATGGTCTCCTGCTGGTCCACGATGACACCGTTTTGTTCCTCGAACTTGGAAATGTTGTCGGCCAGAGCCCTCAGCAGGCGCTTTGCGTTCTGGGGAGTCATAATGATACGGGAACAGACGTTGCTCTTCGGCAGGCCAGGCATTATGGAGGCGAAGTCGATGATGAACTCCGTGTTGGAATGGGAGATGATGGCAAGGTTGGAATAGGTTCCTTTGGCAATCTCTTCCGGCAAGTTAATGTCTAATTTCTGTTCTGGCATAATCTTGTATTATAATAGTTTACAAATTTTATTCCTCTTCCTTGGAAGCCATCAGGGATTCGTACTCGTCTTTGGAACTGACCTGGATGTGCTGATAGGAGCGGATACCGGTACCGGCGGGAATGCGCTGGCCCACGATAACGTTCTCCTTCATACCGATCAGGTAGTCGGACTTGGCGTTGATGGCAGCCTCGTTGAGCACCTTCGTCGTTTCCTGGAAGGATGCAGCGGAGATGAAGCTGTGCGTCTGGAGGGCGGCACGGGTGATACCCTGAAGGACGGGCTTACCGGTAGCGGTGCGCGCGTCGCGTGTGCTCACCAACTTGAGGTCCTTACGCTTCAACATAGAATTGATGTCGCGCAACTTCTTGGCTGTGATAATCTGACCCTTGCGGACCTCCTCGGAATCACCGGGATCTTCCACCACCTTCTTATCCCAGATCAAGTCGTTCTCTTCCTGGAAGTCAATCTTGTTGATCAACTCGCCCTGGAGAAACTTGGTGTCACCGGGATCCTCAATCTCCATCTTGCGCATCATCTGACGCACAATGACTTCAAAGTGCTTGTCGCTGATTTTCACACCTTGGAGACGATAGACCTCCTGGATTTCGTTGATGATGTACTCCTGAACCTTCTGGGCACCCTTGATGTTGAGGATGTCCACCGGGGTAAGAGAACCTTCAGACAGCGGGGTACCGGCCTTGACGTAGTCGTTCTCCTGAGCCAAAATCTGCTTGGACGTCGGGATGAGATAGGTCTTGGCGCCTTCGCCATCGTCGTTACGCGGAGTGACCTTGACAACACGGTTACCTCTCTTGAGTTTCTTCTCGAAGGAGACAATACCGTCGATTTCAGACACCACGGCGGGGTCGGACGGGTTACGGGCCTCAAAGAGCTCCGTCACGCGCGGCAGACCGCCCGTGATATCGCCGGACTTACCGAAGGAACGCAGAATCTTGACAAGCACCTCACCGGAGTCAATAACCTTGCCCTCTTCCACAGCCAGACGGGCACCCACGGGAACGTCGAAGCTCTTGAGCAGATTGCCGTTTTCGTCTTCAATGGAAATGCTCGGGTTCTTGGTTTTCAGACGGCTTTCGATGATGACCTTGTCTTGGTTGTTGGTCTGTTCGTCGGTTTCCACACGATAGGTGACACCTTCGATGATGTCGTTGAACACCACCTTACCAGCCACATCGGAAAGGATGACGGCGTTGAAGGCGTCCCAGTCGGCGATGATGTCGCCCTTCTTGATGTCGTCGCCGTGCTTGAAGTAGAGGTTAGAACCATAAGGCACGTTCGAGGAGTAGAGGGCCACACCGGTCTGGCGGTCGATAATCTTGATTTCGGCGGTACGGCCGATGACGATATAGTAGTTCTGGCCCAAAGCGTCGGTTTTCTGCAGGGCACGCAACTCGTCAATGCTCAAGATACCATCGTAAGGAGCGGTGATGGAACTGTTGGCAGCCATCGTGCCGGCCACACCACCAGTGTGGAACGTACGCAGGGTCAGCTGTGTACCCGGCTCACCGATGGACTGGGCAGCGATGACACCCACAGCCTCACCAATCTGGACCATCTTGCCAGTGGCCAAGTTGCGGCCATAGCACTTCTGGCAGATGCCGTGCTTCGACTCGCAGGTAGGCACTGAACGAATCTCGACCTCCTCGATGGGAGAATCTTCAATAATCTGACAATACTCTTCTGTCAACTCCTCACCAGCCTTGATGATAAGTTCGCCAGTCTGCGGATGATAGACATCGTGCAGCGTGACACGGCCCAACAGACGGTCGTAGAGGGACTCCACAACCTCGTTGCCCTTGTTCTTCAAGGCGCTCACAGTCATACCGCGGAGCGTGCCGCAGTCCTCTTCCGTGATGATGACATCGTGGGAGACGTCCACCAGACGACGGGTCAGGTAACCAGCGTCAGCGGTCTTCAAGGCGGTGTCAGCCAAACCCTTACGGGCACCGTGCGTGGAGATGAAGTACTCTTGCACGGAAAGGCCCTCCTTGAAGTTGGACAGAATCGGGTTTTCGATGACCTCGCCACCGGAGGAACCGGCCTTACTCGGCTTGGCCATCAATCCACGCATACCGGAAAGCTGACGAATCTGGTCAGCAGATCCACGAGCACCGGAGTCGCGCATCATATGTACCGGGTTGAAGCCCTGACGGTCCTCCTCGATTTCCTTCATCAAAATCTTGGAGAGTCGGGCGTTACACTGCGACCAAACGTCCACAACCTGGTTGTAACGCTCGGTGTTGGTGATGAAACCCATACTGTAGTTGTTCGTGATTTCGTCGATTTGGGCGTTGGCCTCGGCAATCAGTTCAGGCTTGGCAGAGGGGATGATGACATCGCCCAGGTTGAAGGAGAGACCTCCTTCGTAAGCCATATGGTAACCCAACGTCATAATATTGTCAAGGAACTCGGCACAAACCTTGTTACCGCAGCGGTGCAACACATCACCGATGATGTCACGCAACGCCTTCTTGGTCAACAGCTGGTTGACGAAAGGATAATCGTCGGGAATCACCTGGTTGAACAGGACACGGCCAACGGTAGTATCGATAACGCGCCAGTCGCCCTTGCCGTCCGTATTGACACGGCACTTGATGATGGCGTTGAGGTGCGCTCTCTTTTCATTGTAAGCAATCACAACCTCCTCGGGACCGTAGAAAATATGTCCCTCACCCATCACGTGGTTGTCACCCTTGGAGGGAAGTTCTTTGGTCATATAGTACAGACCAAGGACCATATCCTGGGAAGGCACCGTCACGGGCGCGCCATTGGCGGGGTTGAGGATGTTGTGAGAGGCCATCATCAGCATCTGGGCCTCCATAATGGCGGCATTGCCCAGGGGCACGTGCACAGCCATCTGGTCACCGTCGAAGTCGGCGTTGAAAGCCGTACAGCAAAGCGGGTGCAGGCGGATGGCCTTACCCTCGACCAAACGCGGCTGGAAGGCCTGGATACCCAGACGGTGCAGCGTAGGAGCACGGTTCAGCAATACCGGGTGACCCTTCAGGATGTTCTCGAGGATTTCGTACACCACAGGATCTTTGCGATCGACAATCTTCTTGGCAGACTTCACCGTCTTCACAATACCTCTTTCGAGGATCTTGCGGATGACAAACGGCTTGAACAGCTCGGCAGCCATATCTTTCGGCAGACCGCACTCATTGAGGTGCAAGTCGGGGCCGACAACGATAACGGAACGGCCGGAGTAGTCAACACGTTTACCCAACAGGTTCTGACGGAAACGACCCTGCTTACCTTTCAAACTGTCGGAAAGGGACTTGAGGGCGCGGTTGGACTCCGTCTTCACAGCGCTCGACTTCTTGGAGTTGTCGAACAGGGAATCGACGGCCTCTTGAAGCATACGCTTCTCATTACGCATAATCACGTCCGGAGCCTTGATTTCGATAAGGCGTTTGAGACGGTTGTTGCGGATGATGACACGACGGTAGAGGTCGTTGAGGTCGGAGGTGGCGAAACGGCCGCCATCCAACGGGACCAGGGGACGCAACTCAGGCGGGATGACCGGGACGACCTTGACAATCATCCATTCCGGTCTGTTCTCCGCACGCTTGCGGCTATCGCGGAAGGCCTCGAACACGTGCAGACGCTTCAGCAAATCTTTCTTACGCTGCTGGGAGGTCTCACGGTTGGCGCGGTCGCGCAACTCGTATGACTCAGCGTCGAGGTCAACCTGGCAAAGCAGGTCGTACAAAGCGTCGGCACCCATCTTGGCGACAAACTTCTCGGGATCGCTGTCGGGCAACATTCTGTTCTCGGCAGGAAGGTTGTCCACAATCTCGAAATACTCCTCTTCGGTCAAGAGGGTCTTGCGCTTGATGTTGTCGCTTTCGGCAACACCGGGTTGGATGACCACATACTTTTCATAGTAGATGATGGCATCCACCTCCTTGGAAGCGAGTCCGAGGAGAGCACCGATCTTGTTGGGCAGGGACTTGAAGAACCAGATGTGGGCGACGGGCACCACCAACTGGATGTGGCCCATACGCTCACGACGCACCTTGCGCTCTGTGACTTCCACACCGCAGGCGTCGCAAACCTTGCCCTTGTAGCGGATTCTCTTGTATTTTCCGCAGTGGCACTCCCAGTCCTTCGTCGGTCCGAATATTTTCTCACAGAAAAGACCGTCACGCTCCGGCTTGTAGGTCCTGTAATTGATGGTCTCAGGTTTCAGGACCTCGCCGTGCGACTGGTTGATAATCGTATCGGGCGAAGCCAGACTGATGGTTATTTTCTGGATTTCTTTTCTTGTATTATTGTCTTTTCTAAAAGCCATAATGGACGGTTAGTTTTTTAGATTGTCTTATTCGAATTTGATATCCAATGCAAGGCCGCGGAGCTCGTTCACCAACACGTTGAACGACTCGGGGATACCGGAAACCGGCATATTGTCGCCCTTGACGATGGCTTCATAGGCTTTGGATCTGCCCATCACGTCGTCGGACTTGACGGTCAGGATCTCTTGCAGGACATTGGATGCGCCGTAGGCCTCGATAGCCCAGACCTCCATCTCACCAAAACGCTGGCCACCGAACTGGGCCTTACCGCCGAGCGGCTGTTGCGTGATGAGGGAGTACGGTCCGATGGAACGGGCGTGCATCTTGTCGTCAACCATATGATGCAGCTTCAGGTAGTAGATGTAGCCGACGGTTGCTTTCTGATGGAACGGCTCACCCGTCTCACCATCGTACAACTGCGTGCTGCCATTCTCCGGAAGACCGGCCTGACGCATATATTCGTTAATCTGGTCAAGGGACGCACCGTCGAAAATCGGCGTCGCGAACTTGCAACCCATCTTCTTGCCTGCCCAGGCCAACACGGTCTCATAAACCTGGCCCAAGTTCATACGGGAAGGCACACCCAGCGGGTTGAGGACCACATCCACGGGACGGCCATCCGCCAAGAACGGGAGGTCCTCCTGTTTCACAATCTTTGCCACGCAACCCTTGTTGCCGTGACGACCGGCCATCTTGTCACCAATGCGCAGCTTGCGGGCGTTGGCGATATAGACTTTAGCCATTTGCACAATGCCGGAAGGAAGGTTGGCACCGATGGTGGCATCGTTAATCTCGCGGATTCTGCGGGCTTCAATACCACGGTACTTCACCATATAGTTATGGATGATGGTACGCACATTCTCGTTCACCGTCTTGCCATTGTCGGTCTTGGGGTTCACCCAGTCACCGCAGGAGACCTTGGAGAAATCCACGGCTTGCAGCAACTTCTGCGTGAACTTGCCGCTCTTCGGGATCCACACCTCGCCGGAATCCATATAGTTGTACACATCCTTGATGGCCTGTTTGCCTTCCAGAATACGGTACAACTTGATGACCGCCTTCTCGTGGAGGCTGTCCAACTCGGCTTTGTACTTCTCTTCGATGGCAAGCGTGATGTCCTTGTCCTTGGCACGGCTTTTTCTGTCTTTGCCCATACGGGTCATCGACTTGGCGCCAATGACCACACCCTTCATAGATGGGGGTGCCTTCAGGGAAGCGTCCTTGACATCGCCGGCCTTGTCGCCGAAAATGGCGCGCAGCAACTTCTCCTCCGGGGTCGGGTAGGACTCGCCCTTCGGCGTGACCTTACCGATGAGGATGTCACCTTCATTGACCTCGGCGCCCACGCGAATCAAACCGTCGGCGTTCAGGTCCTTGGTGGCCTCCGTGGAGACGTTCGGGATATCATTGGTCAGTTCCTCGATACCGATCTTGGTGTCGCGGACCTCCATAGTGAAGGACTCGATATGGATAGAAGTATAGAGGTCGTCGGTGACTGCCTTTTCGGAAATCACGACAGCATCCTCGAAGTTATAGCCCTTCCACGGCATAAACGCCACCATCAGGTTGCGGCCCAGGGCCAGCTCGCCGTTCTCGGTGGCATAACCCTCCGTCAACACATCGCCCTTCTTCACCTTCTGGCCTTTCACCACGATGGGGCGCATATTGATACAGGAGTTCTGGTTCGTTCTGCGGAACTTCAGCAACTGGTAATCCTTGACGTTGGAATCAAAGCTCACCAGGGCCTCAGCCTCAGAGCGCTCATAATCGATTTCAATGTGGGTGGCGTCCACGGAGGTCACCACACCATTGCCTTCCGCCACGAGCACCACGCGGGAGTCAACGGCCACCTGGTGTTCAAGGCCGGTACCCACGATGGGAGCTTCAGGACGCAACAAGGGCACTGCCTGGCGCATCATATTGGAGCCCATCAAGGCACGGTTGGCGTCGTCGTTCTCCAGGAAGGGAATCAGGGAGGCGGCGATAGAGGCAATCTGGTTGGGGGCGATGTCGATCAAGTCAACATCCTCGCGCGGCAGGATCGGGTAGTCGGCCAAACGACGCACCTTCACCTTGTCGCCCAGCAAGCCGTTCTCGTCCATCGGAGTGTTGGCTTGGGCGATACGCATATTGTCTTCCTCTTCAGCGGTCAGGAAAATAGGCTGCTCGTTGAACTGCACCTGGCCATTCACCACACGACGATAGGGGGTGACGATGAAGCCGAGGTTGTTGATCTTGGCGAACACACTCAAAGAGGAGATAAGGCCGATGTTCGGACCTTCAGGGGTCTCAATCGTACAGAGACGGCCGTAGTGGGTGTAGTGCACGTCACGCACCTCGAAGCCGGCACGCTCACGCGACAGACCGCCAGGACCCAGGGCAGAGATTCTGCGCTTGTGCGTGATCTCTGACAAGGGGTTCGTCTGGTCCATAAACTGGGAGAGCTGGTTGGTGCCGAAGAAAGAGTTCACCACGGACGAGAGCGTCTTGGAGTTGATCAGGTCCGTCGGAGCGAACATCTCGTGGTCGCGCACGTTCATCTTCTCACGGATGGTGCGAGCCATACGGTTCAGGCCCAGACTGAATTGGTTATATAATTGCTCACCCACGGTACGCACACGACGGTTGCTCAAGTGGTCGATATCGTCCACTTCCGTCTTGGCGTTGATCAACTCAATCAGGTAGCTGATAATGGAGATGATGTCCTCGTTGGTCAACACGCACGTGTCCTTGGGGATGTTAAGGTTCAATTTCTTGTTGATACGGTAGCGGCCCACTTCACCGAGGTCGTAGCGCTTCTCGGAGAAGAAGAGTTTCTCCAGAGTGGCGCGTGCGGTCTCCTCGTCGGGAGCTGCCGTGCTCTTGAGTTGCAGGTAGATGTACTCGATGGCCTCCTTGCCGGATTTGGTCGGGTCTTTCTGCAACGTGTTGAAGATGATGGAGTAGTCCACCATCTTATCGTCTTTCTTGTGGAACAGCACCGTCTTGATGTTCGCATCGGCGATCATATTGATGTGCTGTTTCTCGAAGATGGTCTCACGATTGATGATCACTTCGGTACGTTCGATGTTGGAGACCTCACCGGTCTCGTCATCGACGAAGTCCTCATACCATTTCTTCGTCACGTCAGCGGCGAACTTCTCGCCGATGAACTTCTTGAGGTTGGCCTTGGTAGCCTTCACCTCTTGGGTGATGTCGAAAATGGAGAGGATATCTTTGTCCGTCTCATATCCAATGGCGCGCAACAGGGTGGTCACCGGCAGTTTCTTCTTTCTGTCGATGTACGCGTACATCACGTTGTTGATGTCGGTGGTGAACTCCATCCAGGAACCCTTGAAGGGGATAATACGGGCGGAGTAGAGAGGGGTCCCGTTGGTGTGGTACGAGAAGCCGAAGAAGACGCCCGGGGAGCGGTGGAGTTGGGACACCACGACGCGCTCAGCACCGTTGATGATGAAGGTGCCGCTGGGGGTCATATAAGGGATTTCGCCAAGATAGGCGTCCTCCGTGATGGTTTCGAAATCCTCGTGCTCCGTATCGTTGCAGGACAATCTCAATTTTGCCGTCAGGGGAACGTGATAGGTCAAACCTCTTTCGAGACACTCGTCCATCGTATAGCGGGGTGCGCCGATGGAGTAGTCGAGAAACTCAAGGGTAAAAATGTTTCTGGCATCCGTGATGGGGAAATTTTCTTTGAAGGCCTGGTATAATCCCTCTTTCTTACGATCTTCCACATCCGTGTCGATCTGGAAGAAGTCCCGGAATGATTTCAGCTGTATGTCAAGGAAATCGGGGTATGGCACCGGGCGTGTGGATGCAAAACTGATTCTTTTGTTGTTGTGCGTTGCCAAGGCAGTTGATTTTTAATTGATATGAAACGGTTTAGCGAAAGGTGCCCAATGATGGGCGATATATACAACAATAAGTACAAGCACTTCCACCGTGGTGGAAGTGTTGTACTATTGAGGGGATTATGAAGAAATTTATTTAATCTCGACTTCGGCGCCAGCCTCTTCGAGGGACTTCTTCAGGGACTCAGCTTCGTCCTTGGAGATGCCTTCCTTCACAGCCTTGGGAGCACCGTCAACCAATTCCTTGGCTTCCTTGAGGCCGAGGCTGGTGAGTTCCTTCACGAGCTTGACGACTTGGAGTTTCTGAGCGCCGGCGGCTTTCAGGATCACGTCGAACTCAGTCTTCTCTTCAGCGGCGGCAGCGCCACCAGCGGCGGGACCAGCGGCCACGGCAACTGCGGCGGCTGCGGGCTCAATGCCGTATTCGTCTTTCAAAATTTGAGCTAACTCGTTAACTTCTTTAACGGTCAAGTTCACTAATTGTTCTGCAAATGCTTTCAAATCTGCCATAATTTTATTTTTTTAATGTTTTTACTAATTTGTTGTTTTTACTAAATTTGTTTTATTCGGCCTTTTCGGACAAAGTTTTGACAATGCCGGCCAATTTGCCACCACCCGACTGCAATGCGGAAACCACATTCTTGGCAGGGGATTGCAGCAAAGCGATGAGATCGCCAATCAACTCCTCGCGGGACTTGATGTTGCACAGAGCTTCCAGCTGGTCGTCTCCCAAATAAACGGTCTCCTCAATGAACGCCGCCTTGATGAGGGGCTTCGCGTTCTTGGCGCGGAACTCCTTGATCAGCTTGGCGGGCACGTTGCCCGTGTTGCAGAGCATAATGGAGGTGGCACCGTTCAGGACGGGATAGAGCTCGGAATAGTCTGACTCACACTGGTCCATCGCGCGTTTGAGCAGGGTGTTCTTCACCACTTTCAACTTCACATCGCGCTTGTTGCACAATCTGCGCAACTGGTTGACTGTACTAACCGTGAAACCGGAAATATCGGTTACATAAACGTGGGAATAGTTAGTCAAGTCCTGTGCGATTTCTTCGATAATTTGACTTTTCTGTTCTTTTTTCATACTACTAACTAGACTTTAGATTATAATGTAACGGACTTCGGATCCACCTGTACGCCAGGGCTCATCGTTGTGGAAAGGTATATGCTCTTGATGTAGGTACCCTTTGCGGAGGTCGGTTTCAGCTTGATGATGGTGCTCATCACCTCGCGTGCGTTGTCGGTCAGCTGGTCAACCGTGAAGCGGTTCTTGCCGATGGAGGTGTGGATGATACCATACTTGTCCACCTTGAAGTCAATCTTACCGCCCTTCACTTCCGTGACAGCCTTGCCGATTTCCATCGTCACCGTACCGGACTTGGGGTTCGGCATCAAGCCACGGGGACCCAAAATACGACCGAGGGCACCAATCTTCGGCATCACGCTCGGCATAGTGATGATGACGTCCACGTCGGTCCAACCTTGCTTGATCTTCTCAACGTATTCGTCCAATCCCACATAGTCGGCGCCGGCTGCCTTGGCTTCTTCCTCCTTGTCGGGAGTACAGAGGGCCAGCACGCGGACCACCTTACCGGTTCCGTGGGGCAGCGTCACGATACCACGCACCATCTGATTGGCCTTACGAGGGTCAACGCCCAGACGGACGTCGATGTCGAAGGAGGCGTCAAACTTGGTGTAGGTAAGGTTCTTCACCACCTGCACTGCCTCTGGCAAAGCATATACTTTGTTCTTATCAAATTTAGCAAAAGCCTCTTTGCGTTTTTTTGATATTTTTGCCATTGATTCTTTGGTTTTACTTGTTATTAATTCTTTTCAAAGGGGTTTTGACCACCTTTCACCACAACACCCATACTGCGTGCCGTTCCGGCCACCATTGACATAGCGGACTCGAGGACGAAACAGTTCAGGTCGGGCATCTTCAGCTCCGCAATGCTGCGCACCTGGTCCCAAGTGATGGTGCCCACCTTGGAACGGTTGGGCTCTCCGGAACCTTTCTGCAACTTGGCGGCTTCCTTGATCTGCACGGCCACGGGTGGCGTCTTCGTGATAAAGTCGAAGGACTTGTCCTTATAGACTGTGATCACAACGGGAATCACTTTGCCCGCAAGGTCTTGCGTTCTGGAATTGAACTGCTTGCAGAACTCCATGATGTTCACGCCCTTTGAACCCAAAGCGGGTCCTACTGGCGGTGACGGGTTGGCGGCACCTCCCTTGATTTGTAATTTGATTAATCCAACTACTTCTTTTGCCATTGTTTAATAATTAAAAATGTTGGTTTGTAACTTGCCGGAGCTATATTTTCTCAACTTGCATAAAACCCAGTTCCAACGGGGTCTTACGGCCGAAGATTTTCACCATAATCTTCAGCTTCTTCTTCTCGGTGTCAATCTCTTCGATCACCCCCGTGAAGGTGTTGAAAGGTCCGTCAATAACTTTCACCTCCTCGCCTACCAGGTAAGGCTTCAACAAGGACTCATCTTGAGACAAGAGCTCGTCGAACTTGCCCAACAAACGGGAGACTTCGTCAGGACGAAGCGGTTTGGGCTGCTCGTTCTTGTGCTTGCAACCCACAAAACCCAACACCCCGGGAACGTCCAGCAAAGTCGTGAAAACCTCGCCCGTCATCGCCGCCTCTACGAAAATGTAGCTCGGATAATAACTGCGCTCCTTCACAACCTTCTTGCCGCTCTTCGTGGTGTGGTAAACCTTCTCGGTCGGAATCAACACATTCGTCACATAATCCGTCAGATGGGAAAGCTCAACCTCGGTCTCGATGTTCTGCTTCACCTTCTTCTCCGTGCCCGTGACGGACTTGATCACATACCACTTGCGTTCAATCTCAGACATAACCGTTATTTTCGATATAACTCCAACGTTTAAAAGAAAACTAAACAGCCGGGAACATCAATTCCATTCCCAGATTGAAAATAGCATCCATCAAAAACACGATTAACGCGATTATAAGGGAAGCAATGGACACTACCACAACACTATTTCCAAGTTCCTGCATGGTGGGCCAGCTCGTCTTGTGAACCAACTCCTCATACATCTCTTTAAAATAATTCACTATTTTCATTTTCTTTCTATTTTTTATTTTTCGATATTTTTAGAGACATTTCGTCTTTTTTTTGCAAAAACCCAACCACACTACCAACGTGCTCTTGTTGATAAAACCAAATTTCAACCTGTTGTAAACCAGTTGTTTACCACAAATCAAAACCCATCGCCACAATCACTTCTGCCGATTTTCCAACAAGTTGGCAAATATAGAAAATTTTTCATTCCATTCAACAGGGTGATAAACTTTTTTTTATCAACACTTTTTCAGATTTTCACACTCACATACGATATCCTCTTCCCCTCCGACAACCACATCTTTTCATAGAAGGTCTGCACCTCTTTCAGGATGGCGTCGCAAGGCTCCCCGTACACGTCGTCCACCTTCGACAACACCGGCCACCCCTGCTGCGGGGCGGTCTCCAACACATACTCATACAACTCCCGGCTGTCGGTTTTCAGATGGAGCGCTCCCCCACCCTCGCGCATCACCTCGCGGTAATAGCCGACAAAACGCGGCGACACCAGCCGACGACGCTCGTGCTTCAGCTGAGGGTCCGGGAAAGTGACCCATATCTCGTCCACCTCGCCCGGCGCGAAATAGTACCCTATCCGGTCAATCGTGATGCGCAAAAAAGCCACATTGCCCATCCCCATCTCCAGCGCGTCCTTGCAGCCGCGCCACAGACGGGCACCCTTGCGGTCAACGCCTATATAGTTGCGGTCGGGCTGGCGCTGCGCCATCGCAATCGTATATTCCCCCTTGCCACAACCCAATTCTAAGACAATAGGGTTGTCGTTGTGGAAATAATCCTCGCGCCAGTGCCCCTTCAAGGGGAACTCCACGCCCGCACAATCGTACTTCGAACGCTGGAACAAGTTGCCGAAGGTTTCGTTCTCGGCAAAACGCTGTAACTTATGTTTAGCCATTAATGTAGATTTTGAATTTGAATGTAATGATAATAGGTCCCTTCCATCTTCATCAGTTCCTCGTGCGTGCCGCGCTCCACGACACGACCGCCCGTGAGCACCACTATGTCATCGGCCCGTTGGATAGTGGAGAGCCGGTGAGCGATGACCACCACCGTCCGGTTGCGCATTGCCTCGTCAAGGGCTTGCTGCACCTGATGCTCCGACTCGGTGTCCATCGCCGAAGTGGCCTCATCCAGAATCAGAATGGGCGTGTTGCGTAAAACCGCACGGGCAATGCTTATACGTTGGCGCTGCCCCCCCGACAGGTTAAGTCCACGGTCGCTCAAGCGATGTTGCAAACCGTCTTCCAGACTGTTCACGAAGTCATCGATATGGGCGACACGAACCGCCCTCATCACCTCCTCCTCCGTAGCGGGGTAACCTAATGTTATATTATCGAACAGCGTGGCGTTGAACAATACTACATCTTGCGACACCAGAGCGAACAAGGATCGGTACTGCGCAATGTCGTAGCGCCGGATATCCACACCGTCCAACTCTACAGATCCAGATGTGGGATCATAGAATCGTTCCAGCAAGTCCACCAGCGTGGTTTTACCCGACCCAGATGGGCCAACCAATGCGACCATCTTGCCTTTACCAATCTGGAAATTAATGTCGGAAAGCACCTCCGCATCGGCATAAGCAAAACTCAAATCCCGAATAGTAAGGGCGTCATTGAAGGAGTCCACCGCGACAGGATGTTCAGGCTGAAGAATAACCTCGTCAGCCTCCAGCACCTCATTCAATCTGTCCAAGGCCGCCTGTCCCCGCTTGTAGTTGGAAAAGGCTGTGGAGAAATTGCCAATAGGTGTAATGAGCTGAGGAAATATGGCGACGTACGTGATAAAGAGTTCCGGCGAGAATGTGGAGTTTGGAGACAAAACCATTGTCCCTCCAACCACCAAGACCACCATCACAATACAGACACCGAGAAACTCACTCAACGGCGAAGCCAAATCGACACGTCGGAAAATGCGGGTCTGTGTGTCCGAATACTTGTCATTGAATTTCTGGAACTGTTCCTCAGCCTTCCGCTGCGCGTTAAAGCCTTTGATGATACGCAATCCCGAAATAGTCTCTTCCACTTGAGAAATCAAGACTCCCATACGCTGCTTGGAGTTTTTGTTCTCCCTTCTGAGCACTGAGGAAATCTTGGCTATAGCAAGAAAAGGCAAGGGCAAAATCAGGAAGACATATAGCGTTAACCGTGGATTGATGTAAATGAGGAAAGCCAGGAATAGCAGAATAGTGATGGGCTCCGTAATGAAATGACGCAGTGCGTTGAGTATGGTGAATTCAACCTCTTGCGTGTCGCCCACCGCTCGAGAAACAACATCTCCCCTGCGTTTAGAGGAAAAAAAACTCAACGGAAGTGTAAGAATCTTATAGTATAACTTGTTGCGCAAACGGTAAAGCAAATCGCTCCGCAAGGTCGCCATAAACCATTGCGTCAAATATGCAAAAAGTGTCTTCAGAAAATAGAGCAAAATGGCAAGTGCAATCAGCAGGGTGATGGAAGTGGAGAGATTGCTGAAGTCGAGGTAAGCATCCAGCTTCGAAACCACAAATGAGGAAACAGGGCTCAGATTGGACAGCTGTCCGGTAAAGAGCAGTTTACAAAAAGGTTCTATCAAAAGATAAACACAGAAAGTCAGCAGGACGGAAAGAGCGTTGAAGAGAAACACCAACAACAGACTTCCGGCATACTGCCTTACCAATTGCGAAAGGAATGACTTTCTGTTTGACATTATTTATATCTGTAAAAAAAGACAATAAAAAAGGGAGTTGTGTTGTATCGCACAACTCCCTTGTATTGTATAGTCAATCTAATTACTTAGAGATGACAAGTTTCTTAGAGAGGGTCGTATTCTCACCCTTCACCTGGATGAAGTACACGCCAGGAGTGAGGTTGCGGACCTCGCGGCTGTAGATGTACTCGGAACCATCGAGAGTGACATTGTCCTTAGCGACAATCTGACCAGCAATGTTGACCACATTGATGGAGGTCACACCGGTGACACCATTGATGCGAGCGTTGACAATGCTGTTGGTCGGGTTCGGATAGACGAACATAGAAGCATTGTTGGACTCAACATCGTTAATACCAGTAGTACCAGTGGTGATCAGGGAGAAGCCACCAGAAGAAACGGTGCTGCTACCAGTCACATTGATGTTGAAGATATCAGTAGCCAAGGTGTCATAAGAGGTGCAGTGGAAGAAGTCGAAACCACCCAAAGTGAGAGCAGCTGCAGAATCCAGGTTGTAGTAATAATAAGCATAGTCATTATAAGAGTTGTTCATCACAACCAAATTATAATGAAGCTCATACTCACCAGGCTGCAGGAACTGGTTCACAGTTCTGTTGATCTGATTCTCGGTTAAGAAGTGCAGGAAGAAGTAGTCATACTTCGTTGAGTTAGGAACTGCGGTTGCACCAACACCCTTCGGGAAGTGGTTGCTTGCAGGCGTCAACGGATTAGACTGTGCATAGTTGAACTGAGAAGTCAGAGCAATCGGAGTGTGACCAGCATCAGGCATCAACATTGTGTAATTATCCGTAATAATGTACTGGTTAACACCAGAGCCAATAGGCTGGATGAAAGTACCAATCTGACCATCATTAAGGAGAGTATCGTTACGATAGATGTCGAAGGTGACGAAGACACGCTTTCCTTCAGGATCGCCGCAAGGATTGGAAACCATCCAAGAGTAATCCGTCTTAGGATCAGTGGTCTGAGAGGTGATAGTGTGGGTCTCAGTACCGCTAGCATTCTTGAAGACGAAGCGCGGCTTGTCGGAAGCCTTGATAGTGACAACCGTATCAGAAGCGAAGGCGTAATCATCGGTGGTGACATTATCAGCCGTCACAGAGACACAGTTGTTGCTATCCGTAACAGTCAGTGTGAAGGTGAACAGAGAGTCAGCCGTGAGACCGAGCGAAGAGGCATCAAAAGTGTAGCTCTTTGAAGTAGCACCAGTAATATCATTGCCCTCACCGTCCTTCCACTGATAGGAAATGTAGGTATAGCTGGAAGTCTCCGTCAAGGTAGTTTGACCATCCAAGCAGATGATAGTGTCGGAAGCGATAGACGGAACAGGCAACGGGTAAACCGTCACAACAGTGTCAAGCGTATCAGCACCGCACTTGTTGTAAGCAATGTAATAGAGAGGAGCACCATCGATAGAAGCAACGGCAGGAATGGTCCAGTCGGCAGTATCGGTAGCCATCCACCAGAAGGTAGTAGCGGTAAGACCGTTGAAGGTCACACTAGGATCAGTCGGCTTGGTGAAGAGAGCGCCTTCGCAGACATCCAGCGTACCATCGGTAATCGGAGCATTAATTACAGGCTTGTCGTTGACAGTAATCTTAACTTCGAGAGAATCCTTTCCGCAAGGAGCGACAGTGTTGCTCGTAGCCTTCACGAAGAAGGAGGTACCGACCGTATCCATAGCAGTAGGAATACCATAGATGGAATTGTTAGCAGCATCGAAGGTGAGACCTGCAGGAAGCGAACCAACGATAGAGAGGTCAGCATTAGCAACATTGAACTTGATGGTGTCGATGGTGTCAAGACGACAGAGAGTCTGAGTCAAAGTGTTGGGATCAACCACAGAGAACTTGACAGTGTCGTTCACAATCACAACAACATTCACAGTCTTGGCGTCGCAAGCCGGGTTCTTGTCGCTGGTAGCCGTGATGGTCATACGCATCGTGTCAGGAGCAGCCACAGGAGTACCGGAAATCGTGGTACCGCTCAGAGCAACACCAGTGCTGTTACCGGTGAGAGAGAGCGTAGCGTTAGCAACCGTGATGTCAATGTTGGTCATAGGATCACCAAGACAAAGCGTTTGCGTAAGAGGAGTAGCAGACAACTTGACAGTGTCGTTGACAACGATGGTAACAGTATCCTTCTTAGCAGGACAAGCAACCGTGTAGGTAGCAGGGCTGTTGCCTTGAATAGCGACTTGATAAGTACCGGCAGCAGTCGGCAGACCATGGATCGTGTCATTCTTAGTACTTGCAGAAGCACCCAGAGCTGTAGGAGCCGTGTAGGTAAGAACAGCATTCTGAGAAGTAACGATAATGTCAGTCATCGGGTTGCCAAGGCAGATGGTGTCAGTCTTAGGAGCGACAGTCATCTTGACCGTGTCATTCACGATAATAACAGCATCGAGTTCCTTATTTCTGCAGTTAGGAGTATTCGTACCATAAATCTTGAATCTGATAGTGTCGGCAGCCACCGGGGTACCCTTGATCTTGTTACCAGTCAAGGTCAGACCAGCAGGCAGTGTAGAGGTGGAGATAGTACCATGAGCGATAGTAATGTTGATATCCTTCATAGTATCGCCAAGACAGAACTCCTGATTCAAATTGGTAGCAGTGAGAGAAACGGTATCGTGGACAACAATCTCAACGGTAGCCGTCTTATCACCACAGCTATAAGAACTAGCAGCGGTAACAGTAATAGTATACGTACCGGCAGCAGTCGGAGTGCCCGTTATCTTACCATCGGCAGCAGAGAATGCAAGGCCGGTAGGAAGCGTGCTGGTAGTAACCGTAGCATTGGTGGAAGTGATAACGACATCGGTGATAGCATCGCCAAGACAGATTTCCTGAGTTGCAGGAGCAACAGCCAAGGTAACGGTATCCTTAACGATAATAGTATCGTAAGCCGTAGCGGTAGGACACGGAGAACCGGTGAACTCGTTTTCAGCAGTGATAACCACATAGAAGGTGTCAGCGGAGGTCGGAGCGCCCGTGATCTTCATCGTAGAAGGATTGAAGGTCAGACCGGAAGCAGGAGTGATGACAACGCTGCTCGTGGTGAGCGGCTTGGCATTCGTAGTGGTAATCGTAATATCAGCAATGCTTTGACCAAGACAGATGACCTGATTCTTGTTGGTGGTATTGATCGTAATCTCACCATTGACAATCACACCCATCGTGTCGAGCGTAAGGAAGGCAGGATCAGAGCACTCGTTCTTGGCAACGAAGCGGAATGCATAAACACCCTTCAGAGTAAGAGGAGTACCAGGAGTCCAGACATTCCAAGAAGTGGAATCAACATTCTTGTACTCAATCTTGCACTCATTGGTGGTGGTGCCGTGCCAGTTCACATCAGCAGTGGTGAGCGTAGGAACGGTAGGAACAGAACCAGCGCAAATGGTGTCGTTCTTCATAGTAGGAGCAGCAGCCAGCGTAGGAACGTTGGTAACCGTAAGCGTGACAGGAGTACTGAAAGTAGTGTCACAATTGTTAGCACAATAAGCATAGATCTTCTGACCATTCATACCTTCAGAAACAGGAGAGTTGATGTTGAAGGCTGTGCCAGCAGTGATACAGTTATTAGTGTCAACAACGACAGAGGCGTCAACGATACGCCAACCGTGCTGCACACCGTACAATTGAGTGTAACCGTCACCAGAAGCGAGGATGGTCTCACCGTCGCAGATGCTGGCAGGAATGGTAGCCGTAACGGTCAGGGAAGGAACAGCAGAAATCGTAATGATGTAAGTCATAATGCTGTCACATCCATTGAGAGCTGCGAACGTGTCAACGAGTGTATGGACATTCGGGCCAGCAGCCGCGAAGTTCATGACAGAATCAAGACCACTGATGTTGTAATGATAGGTGTAGGTACCACAAGCATCGATTTCAACCGTATCCTTGAAGATCGGCTTGGAAATCACGTTGATGGCGTCGGTGGTAGAACAACCGTTGTTGTCAGTGATCGTCACGCAGAAGGACTTCGTCGTGTTGGCAGGAATAGAATTGGCAGGAACAGTGAACTGAGCGTCAGTGGTGTTCACACCATTCGTCCAGACGTGAGAAACAAGACCTGTAGGATCAACGCCGATGAGGATCTCCTCATTCTCGCAGTTGAAGAAGTTGTTCGGGTCGCGGGTGGTCCAAGGAGAACCGTTCACCATGAAGTGGACAACAGGCAGAGAGTCAACGCAGACATAGAGGGTCTGGATGGCCTTACAACCGGTAAGCACGCTGGTAACCTCGACAGTGTAGGTGCAGCAGTGAACCATATCGGTGAGAATCTTGCAAGTGTCAGCGGTGGACAGGATAACGCCAGCAGGACAATCGTTGTACCAAACATAGGTGAATTCAGTATCAGCAGCCAACTTAGGCGTAACAATAGCGGTCAGAACACCGTCGGCATTCTTACAAATACGGGCAGGACCATTGATAGCAACATCAGGAGCCTTATCATTGTCAAGACGAATGATAGCCGTGCTGTCGTAAGTACAACCAGTGAAGGTATCCTTAACAGACACAACGTAAGTACCAGCATCCAAACCAGTGAAGACATTGCTGGTGTCATAGGTGGCACCACCGTCAATAGAATAGAGGTAACCGGTAGGATTAGGATTAGCATTGACAATGTTGTTAATAGTAATAGAACCGTTGTAGAGAGTGGTGAAGCAGAACTGGTTAGGAGTCGTGTCAATATCATAGGTAAGATCATACTGAACGTGAGGAACATTGATCATATTACCATTGAGAGTATCATAGACACAGTTGTTAACAGTATCTCTGATAATGACAGTGTAATTGCCAACAGCAACACCAGTGAAGACATTGTCAGTCTGATAAGTAGCACCACCATCGATAGAGTATGACAAAATAGCGGAAGCTGCAGAAGAATGAGCGGCAACAGTAATCGTACCAAGCATCAAATCAGCGCGGCAGCTGTAGTCAGGAGTGGAAACAATCGAGTCGATCGTAACCGGTGTCGGGACGAACGGCACAAAGACCGTATCGTGTTGGATACAACCCGTGGTGGTATCGGTGATGGTAACAGCATAGTGACCGTCCATCAACGTGTACTTCGTGTAGTCAATAGGCTCGAAGTGGTCAACATCATAACCATAGTGGGTAGAATCAAGATAGGTAAACACATATTGATACTGAGTACCCTGAGGTTTGTTGATACGGATTTGACCGTTACCCGGCTTCGTGAGCGTCCAAACGCAAGTGCTGTTTGGAACGATAGTGAAGTCCATCGGGAAGAATGCGCTGTCAAGCACCGTGACGTTTTGAGGAGTGGTAGCGCAATGATAGTTGGTCATAGCATACACGGAGTAGGTACCATTGTCGAGACCGGTAATGGTAGAACCAACTTCAACACCATTCACGAAATAGGTGAAGGAGGAGTAGTTGACATTGGTAGCAGTGTCAAGGCCAATGATTGCACCATTCTTCATAGAATCGCAATGGAAGTTAGCCGTGGAAGTGTAGACAATAGAAGGATAAGTGAAGTCAGTAGCAACAGTGGTATCCTTCTGATAAGTACACTGGGTAGCGGCATTGTACACATAAACAGTGTAGTTGCCAGTATTCAAGTTGGTGAAGGAAGGCATCGTGTCACCAGCTGCATTCACAAGCGTGTAGGTAGCAGCAGCGGAGGTGACGGTGATGGTACCCGTACCGATGGTGTCATTACAATCGAGGTCAGGAGTAATGGCCAGGGTGAACGGGAAGACAGGTTTACGCATTTCAATCACAACGGTGGTGTCGCGATAACAATTCGTAATATTGTCAAGTTTTCTGACGATATAAGAACCTTCAGTCAATTTGTTATAGTTGGCAGCATCAACAACAGTGCCGAGGGTATCCGTAACCGTGTAGGTGAAACCAGGAACAGCGGTGATAGCAATAGAACCGTTAGCAACAGTGCAGTTGGTGCGATGGTTAGCAACAACCTCATTGTTAGCAAAAACAGGAGCAGCAGAGCTGTCAGGAACGATGATGGTAGCATCATTCTCGCAACGAGTGATCGGGTTGTAGATATGCAAATTGTAATAACCACCAGGCAGCAAATCGAAGGTGCGGTGAGAGTTGTTACCACGCCAAGTGATGCCATTCAGGGTGTATTCATACTTAGGATCAGTATTGTTCAGTCTGACAACACCATTGAAGGAACCGCAAGTAGTGTTCGGGGTAATCGTCATAGAAGGAACCGGAGGAGTAACGCGGGCGTCGTTGATGACAACCGGACCAGCGGTGTAATGACAGTTGTAGTTAGTGGTCACTTCAACATAGTAGGTGTCTTGATACAGATAGTTGAACCAGAGGTCGCTCTCAAGAGTGTGGTCATAGATGTGGGTCTCATTACCGCAGGTATCGAGAGAACCATCATCAAGGGTATTGACATGCATAGCCACGTGATAGGTGTAACCATCAACAGGATAGACAACGTCAACAGTACCGTGCCAAGGAGCAGTACAATAATCATTATGAGTATAAGGAGCAACCGTAAGGACGGAATCAAGATAAGCGGCAGGAAGAACGGTGTCTCGAACGACATTGGCAACTGCAATAGCAGCGGTCTCACAACCGTGGATGGTGTGGAGGTCGTAAGCATAAGTACCGTGGGCAACCGTGTCGGCAGTGGTGTAAGGCAGAGCGTGCCATTCAGTCTCACCGTTCAGACGGATGCTGTCAATTTCACCGTTCACAACAGTAATGGTGATGGAACCATTGGCGTGAGCGTCATCGCAATAATTGTTCGGAGTAGTGGTAACCAAAACGTCAGCGGCAACAGGCTTGTGATAGACAACGAGGTCGATATCGTCAGTAGCCTGGCAACCCATAGCATCGGTAACCACAACTACATTATGACGGTTTGCAGTCTCTGTAGGATTCACATCCAGAGTGTTGGCAGTGGTAGTGTTATTCCAAACCACAGTGTAAGGAGCAACACCGTCAAGGGTGGTAACGCTCAAAGTGGTGGAGTAAGGATAGCAGCTGCTGTCAACAGTAGCGGAAATAGTAGTGGAGATACGCGGCTCGGGGAAGCAAACCTTAATGGTATCATAAGCGGCAGGACCGCACTTCGGAGCAACCGTGATAATCACATTGGTGTTCACGCCAATGAGGGTACCAGCGGCAGGGTTCTGCGTGACAACAGTGCTGTCCATATTCCAGCAGTTGTCGGAAACAGTAGAAGCAGTGTAAAGATGCGTGTAATCAGGAACGCTGATCTTACAGTTAGGAGCGTTGATGGCAACCGTGTCAGTAGGCATATTCACACTCAAAACAGGAGCAATCGTGTCAAGTGCGTGAATCGTGTACTGGGCGTTGGTAATACAACCCATCGTGTTGGTAACCGTAGCGGTAGCCGTATAATATCTGTCACAAATGTTCTCATTCACAGCAATGAAGGAGAAAGAATTGGTGGAAGTGTAGTCAATAGCTTCACCAGTCCAAACGTATGTGAGAGTGTGATCATAAGAATACGGGAGGTTGTCGATGGCCTGAGCCTCGAGCAGATAGTGACCGAAGGTCGGGCAAACCTCGTAAGGAGCAGCGTGAGGATAATCATCATTACGGGTATCTTCAACAATGTTCACAGTAGGAACAGGGAAGAAGTGGATAGCATTGGAAGTATCGGAAGCGACACAACCATAGATATCGGTGATAGTCATAATGAACTGGGAAGAGGTGTAGTAAGCACCGCCAACCAAAGCGTAAACATTAATGACAGTAGGATCAGAAGTGTAGATGATACCGGACTCCTCGGGTTTCGGATCCTGCGACCAAGCATACTGATAAGGACCAAAACCGTTGTAGATCATAAGAGTGTCGAATGTAACAGTGACAGTGTCGTAGTTACAGACCTCATAGTCAGGAGTGAGGGTAGCGCCGTGGGCGATATTGATAGCAGCGGGTTTGTAGAGTCTGGCGACAGCAACTCTGTCGGAGACATTACCACACTGGTCAGTAACAATAACAGTAATCGTAACAACATCGGTGTTGGCGAAGATGTCAAGGTTGCCGTCAGCTACTATATTGGTATTTTCAACATAGAAACGAATATTGTTGTCAGGAACAGTAGCACCGCAAGCGGTAGTGATTGTGTGGCTAGCCTTGAAAGCAGCGAGGATCACACTACGAGGAGGCATATTGTCTTTACAATCATTGTTCAGAACGCGGACAGGAAGCAAAGTGTCAATAGGACCAGTAACAACAGGTTTCGTATTGTTGATGATGGTAACCGTTTGCTTGATGGTATCAGAATAGTTACCGCATTCGTCAGTCACATAGTAATTACGGGTGACAACAGTCGTACAAGGAGCAGCGCTGGTGTTCACAGTAGAGAAATAATGAATCTGCTGAACATTGCTACAAGGATCGGAAACGACTCTGATAGCAGAAGTGGTACCAGTATTGCTCACATCAGCCATAGTGTAAGGAGCAGTCCAAGAAGCGGCAGTGGTGTCGCAACCGTAAATGGTGCGGGTAGCGTTGGAAGAGTTTCTCCAAGCAATGTCAAGACGAGCGTGGTCTTCGCCCTTCACCGTGAAAGTACGGGTAATGGTAGCGGTACAACCGTGAGAGGAAGTAGCAGTAGCCGTCACAACATAAGTGTCGGTAACGTCACAACCAGGAGCCGTAACCGTGATGTTGGCGGTAGTGTTGGTCATCGTGGTGCCATTCTTCTTCCAAACATAAGTCCAAGTGACAGTGTTAGCAGCGCCAACGCCAGTAGTGGCATTCGTATTGGTAACAACGAAATTGCTGTGAAGAACATTGCCAGTCTTGTGCGGGCAAACCACACGGACAGTATCTTCAGCTTGGCGAGCCAATTCAGGATTAGCCCAGAACTTGAAGATCACCGTAACACCATTATCAGAATAGGTGTGCGTGGAGGGTGCGTAGGAGAAGGCCGTGTAGGTCACAGTCTTGTTGAAGTTGTCATTGTAGATGTCGTGAAGGTTCACCGTATAGGAGTTGGTGACAGCGACAGGGGTACCGGTAGCAGAGGTGCCCGTGAACCAATGAATCTCCTGAGCGCAATTGTTGATGGCTGTGTTGTTCAGCTTAGCCTTGATCACCTGCGTGGAAGTCGGGGTGATTTCGCTATTACAATATTGATATTGTGCATTGGTGTTGTCCAGAACCGGAGGAATAATCGGGAGCACCGTAACAGTGAAGGTGTCCGTGTAACCGGTACAGGAAATGTCAACGCCAGGGATAGTATCATAGGTGTTCACCTGATACACATAATAGGTAGTGGTACCCACGACGGCCACATTGGGCAGGGCGGGCGTGGTGGTGAAGTTGCCGGTGTTACCTTTTCTCCAATATCTCTGATAACTCAACAGGCCCGGAGCGTCGGTATGGACAGCCGGGGCGAGGGATTCGATGTTGGCAACGGTAAGAGGCTCGTTTCTGCAAATGATAGTGTCGTGTGCAACGATGTCAGGAGTAATACGGGTCTGGAAATCGAGCAGGTCGATGGAGTCCACTTGCCAATGGCCGCAAGTATAAGTGCCGAAAAGCACATTGTACATACCGGTCTGGGAGTACATAGCTTGAGGGGAACCATACAGATACTGATCGCGTTCGCAAATAACTTTCTGGGAATTGGTGTTCACAAGGTAGTGGATAGAGTCTTGGGCCAGAAGGGCGCCGCAGCAGCTCTGGTGACCGCCGATGACACCGTCTTGGGCGTCACTGCTCCAGATATTGAACTCAGAACCATTGGTACGCTCGCGCAGACCAACGACTAAAGAGTAGTTACCAACTTGTTTCCAACGGAGACCGATGCGGGTCTCAGCATTAGCGAAGAAATCCAGGTAGAAGAAATCGAGATGATAAGCGTGGGCCAGATTGACGTGGCCTTGAGCGGAGAAACCATAGTCGGCATAAGGATAGGTTGCGTCAACAACCATAGAACCGGGATAACCGCCGACGCAGTTGTTCGCCACTTGGTGACAAACACCATTACCATAAACCGGACCGCCTAACCAGCGGTTGTGGGCCGGGGTGGCATTTATGTCATCCGTGTTGGCGAGTTGGGTGAATTTGGTGTAGATGAACACATCCACGTAATCGGACAAATCAGCATCCTGTATGAGCTGACCATTGTTGTACAACTTCCATTCCAGAGACACTTTCGTGTTGCCGGGGAGATTGCACGTGTTGTCAAATCTCACACGATACCAGTCCGTACGGTCACCGATGATCTGGTTGGTGGAACCGTTGGTCACGCTGATGTGGTTGACCGCATCAACACGGGACATCGTGTTGTAGAGCACGAGAGGATTCCCGTGGCCCGGAAGAAGTGCTGAATCGCCAGGAGTGATCCCCAAGTTGGAGATGTCCTGAACAGTGTCTGGCTGCATGTTCTCCAACCAGAAACAGCAATTCGTTGTCACCTGTGACTTGGCAGTAAACCCTGCCAGAACAAGCAACATGCTTAAAAAGCAAATCGATAATAGTTTTTTCATACTGTTACTTTTAAATTGTTATTGATTATATTATTTCTTTTTTTCTCTTATCAGTCTGTCTTAAAAGATTATACACTATTATACATTTCACTAAAATTTCAACTTGCAAAAATACATTTTTTTTTTACACTTTACCCTTTCCCATCATTTTTTTTATTTTTTTTTCTGGGGAAGGTCGCAAATTGAAGCTTTTTTTAGTGGTTTCCACTCTTTATATTTACCTAATTTTATTTATATATGCCTATTTATCAATTATTTACATTAAATTTCCTCTTGACAATTTATCAACAAGGGTGTTTGAATTTTTATACTATCCCGCCAAAAATAAGTTACAAAAAAAACTCCTCCCCCCAACAACAACACCCCCATAGTACAAAAAAGTCCCGCCAAAATAGCGGAACTTACTTCTATACATATATGTATATATATACAATTTGTCATTAGTCTCCGATCTCAAGTCTTAAATCTTAAGTCTCGAGTCCGAGCTCAGCTACCGCACAATCTTGAACTCCGTCCGGCGGTTAGCCGCCCTACCCTCCTCCGTGCCATTATCGGCTATGGGCTGGCGCTTGCCATAACCGTGATAACTCAACCGTGCGCTGTCGATGCCGTGTTGGACGATATAGTCATATACTGCCTTGGCACGGTTCTGCGAAAGCCGGTCATTATACTCGTCACTGCCCTGGTCATCCGTGTGGCCGCCAATCTCAATATTCACTTGGTTGTGTTGTAGGTAGTCCACCAACCGATCCAGTTCCTCAAACGACTCCGGCTTCAAGTCGCTGCGGTCAAAGTCAAAGAAGATGTTCTTCAGCACCACCACCGTGCCCACTTCCGCTTGCTGCAACTGAATGTCCTTCAAGTAGGGCTGCAAAGAGGTGTACGACTTCTCGACCTGGAAGTTTTCGGAGTAGAAGGGGTAACCCTTTGCCGAAACGTTCAGCAAAACATTGCTGCCAGTCTGAATACAAGCCAAGTACTCGCCCGTCTGCATATCCGACTTGGCCGTGTACAACGGTTGGCGCGTCATCAGGTCCACCATCTCCAGTGAAGCCTCCACCGGCAAACCCGTTTCCTTGTCGGTCACCCTACCCTTCACATAAGTAACCGGGTTGGGACGGATATTGTCATCCAAATCAAAGCTATAGAGATCCAAGCCGCCATATCCTCCATCCTTGTCGGAGGCCATATAGGCCATTGTACCCGCAGCATTGATGAAAATGTTGATTTCATCGGCGGCGGTATTGATGGGATAGCCCAGATTCTGGGGCTCACTCCAGGTGCCGTCGGGCTGAAGCGTGGAATAGTACAGGTCGTAGCCGCCCATACCCACGCGACCGTTGGAGGCGAAGTACAGGGTACGACCGTCACTGTGGATGAACGGGGCTGCATCATCACCGGGAGTGTTGATGACTGCACCCAGATTTTCCGGAGCAGTGAAGGCGCCTTCTGCCGTCATCGTGGTTTTCCAGATGTCCATTCCGCCAAACCCACCGGGGCGCGCGGACACAAAATATATAGTCTTGCCGTCAGAAGCCATTGAGGGCTGTGACTCCCACTCACTGGTATTGACCGGCGCGCCAAAGTTACGGGGTCTCGACCACTTGTCGCCAATTTTCTTGGACCAATACAGGTCGCAACGTCCCATACCATAGTCGGTGTTGCACATTGTATAGAGCAGATAGAAGCCATCGGGGGAGATGCACTGCGCCCCTTCGTTGTAACTGGTCCGAATGGGCGAGCCGAACGCCACGCGGGGTTGCCAATCCTGGGCTTCGCGCTTGGCATAGTACAAATCCTGTTCGGTGGCACAGAAGGCGCACACCGTCTTCTCATCCCTCGGGCGAGTGACGGTGAAAACCAGCGTCCCGTCGTCTGCCGTGATGGAAGCCAGGGATTCATCCCACTCAGAATTGACCTTGTCACCCAAATTGACCGGCTGGAAACGGACGGGGCTCGCCATTGCCTTGATGGCAAACTGGCAATTGGCCATTCCTTTCTGGGCATCCGACAAGACATCCGTATATTGCAGGCCCTTTTGCATAAATTTCTCGTAACAACTTAACGCTTTTTCATACTGTTGGCATTTCGCCCCTTCATTGGCAGCAATGTAGTACAACAAAGGGTCCGGTTCCCCTATCAGCTCAATGGCCTTGGTATAACACCGGAATGCCGAATCCGACTTGAGCGTGAAATTATAGATGTCGCCCATCATTATATAGATGTCGGAATAGGAGGGATCTTTGGCCTTCGCCTGATTCAAGAGGACAAGAGCCTTGTCGAACTGCTGGCTGTTGATGAGTTGCTGGGCTTTGGCACACATTGAAGCGGCTTTGGAAGGCTTTTGCGCCATCAAAGATTGAGGTATTATCTGCCACAAAGACAACAATAATATTATATATACTATTTTATAATATACTCTCATTCTATTCGGATTGTTTGGATTGTTGCCAGTATTCTTCCATTTGTTCCAAAGACATATCGGTCAATTTGACTCCTTGTTCCTTAGCTTTATCTTCTATATATTGAAAACGACGTATGAACTTCCGGTTGGTCTTTTCCAAAGCGTCATCGGGATTGATATGCAAGAATCTGGCATAATTGATCAATGCAAACAGCACATCACCGAATTCATCCTCCATTTTGTCAGATTGTTTCTCCACTTCCGTCCTGAATTCTGCCATCTCCTCTTCCACTTTTTCCCAAACTTCATCCTTATTGTGCCAATCGAAGCCAACGCCATTGGCTTTTTCCTGAATTCTATAGGCTTTGACCAATGACGGGGCACTTTTAGGAACGCCGCCGAGTACCGATCTATTGCCCTCTTTCTGTAATTTTATTTTTTCCCAATTTTCGTGAACTTGCTGTGCATCCTGTGCCTGGGCATCCCCATATATGTGGGGATGCCGACGTATCAACTTGTCGCAGAGCTGATTGAGCACATCTGTAATGTCAAAAAGTTTCTCTTCAGAAGCGATTTTTGCATAGAAAACCAGATGAAGCATCAAGTCGCCCAACTCCTTGCACATATCTTTGTAATCCTTGTCCACGATAGCTTCGGAGAGCTCATAGGTCTCCTCGATGGTCAAGCATCGCAAGGTGTCAAAAGTTTGCACGCTATCCCACGGACATTTGGCGCGCAACTCATCCATAATATCCAGCAACCGCTGGAAAGCAGCTAATCTAACATCCATATTTTCAAAATATTATACAACAAGAAAGCCTGTCTTAGTAGGCGCGGGCAAACAGCACGCGCTGCTTGGAAGGCTTGCCTGTAAGGATGCACTTGCCATCCTCCAGAGGATTGTTGAAAGGAATGCAACGGATCGTAGCCTTGGTCAGTTCCTTGATCTTGTCTTCGGTCTCCGGAGTTCCATCCCAATGGGCATACACAAAACCGGGCTTGTTGTCAAGCAGATCCACAAACTCTTCCCAAGTATCAGCCTTGCGGGTGTTTTCCTTTTGGAAATTGAGGGCTTTCTCAAAAAGATTCTTCTGTATATCCTTGAGCAGCTGTTGAATATGCTCCAACAAACCGTCGAAGGAGACCGTTTCCTTCTGGAGCGTGTCGCGGCGTGCGACTTCCGCCTCGTTGTTTTCCAAGTCACGGGGCCCGATGGCGATGCGGACCGGTACGCCCTTCAGTTCATACTCATTGAACTTCCAACCGGAACGCTTGGTGTCATCATTGTCGAATTTGACGGAGATGTTCGCTTCTTTGAGTTTTTGCAACAGCGGCTGTACTTTGTCGGCAATTGCCTGGCGTTGCTCTTCACTCTTGTAAATCGGAACTATAACAACCTGAATAGGAGCAAGATTCGGCGGAAGCACCAGACCATTGTCATCGGAATGCGTCATAATCAGAGCACCAATCAAACGGGTGGAAACACCCCAAGAGGTAGCCCAGACATATTGTTCTTTGTTTTCTTTATCCAGATATTTCACATCGAATGCCTTGGCAAAATTCTGACCAAGGAAATGGGATGTGCCGGCCTGCAGGGCCTTGCCGTCCTGCATCAAAGCCTCGATACAATAGGTGTCCAGAGCACCGCCGAAGCGTTCATTGGGGGATTTTACGCCCTTTACCACAGGAATTGCCATAAAATTCTCCACAAAATCGGCATAAACGTGCAACATACGCTCGGTTTCTTCCACAGCTTCCTCGCGAGTGGCGTGGGCGGTATGGCCCTCTTGCCACAAGAACTCGGCCGTGCGCAGGAAAAGACGTGTGCGCATTTCCCAACGGACCACGTTGGCCCACTGGTTGCAAAGGATAGGCAGGTCGCGATACGAGTGAATCCAATTTTTATAGGTATCCCAAATAATAGTCTCCGAAGTGGGGCGGACAATCAGTTCCTCCTCCAACTTGGCTTCCGGATCCACCACAACGCCTGTGCCTTCGGGATTATTCTTGAGACGATAGTGCGTCACCACGGCACACTCCTTGGCGAAGCCCTTCACGTGGCTGGCCTCACGGCTGAAGAATGATTTCGGGATGAATATCGGGAAATAGGCGTTCACGTGCCCAGTATCCTTGAACATCTTGTCCAAAGTGGCTTGCATCTTTTCCCAGATGGCATAGCCATAAGGTTTGATAACCATACAACCTCTAACGGAGGAGTTCTCAGCCAGATCGGCTTGTTTCACAATGTCATTATACCATTGCGAGTAATTTTCTGCTCTTGTACAAAAATTTTTAGCCATTGATATTTTTTCTATGTTGAATTAACTTTTTCGTATTTTTGCCGTCTATTAAACTGTTTGCAAAAGTACGAAATTTAAAGACATAAGGAGGATACTATGAAAAAACTATTTTCAATTGCTTTATTGTCAGCAGCTTGTCTGCTAACAGCCTGTTCAACGGGCTCTTATGCCTATTATGATGATGTCTACACTACGTCTCAGGACCAGCAGTACAAGGCTCCTGTGGCGCAAAAATCCACTACAACAAAAGCCAATCAAGCGAGCGACAATGTCATACAACCCGATTCCATTATATATGAATATGACGAGAACGGCACGCTGATTGACACCAAAACCTACTATCCTGGCATCAGTGAGCCGCTCATCGAGTATGCTGAGACTAGCGCTGCCCAGCCGGCCACATCCACGGGCAACACCTATATCACCAACAACTATTACGATGAGGACGATTACTATGACTACTATTACACCTCCCGCATCCGCCGTTTCCACCGCGACCTCTACTGCGGATGGGGGTATTATGATCCCTTCTACACCAATCTCTATTGGTATGATTACAACCCATATAATTGGGGTGTAAGCATTTATATGGGTTATAACTGGTGGTGGCCTAGCTATGCATACCGTCCATATTATTATGGTTACGGCTGGTACGACTACGGTTTCACATACGGTTGGGGTTGGGCTTATCATCATCCTTACCATCACCACTATTGGGATTACGGCCACGGATGGTGGCATCACAACCACTGGATGGCCGCCAACTATTATCACAACAACTATGACCACAACAACACGTTTTATTACGGGCATCGCAACAACGTAGGTCCCTCTCTGGGTAACAGCAGCCTTGGCCGCGGCGACCGTCCGAGAGACTATGACCATCCGGGCGACTACGGCAACAGCGACAACAGCAACCGTTACTCCGTAGTAACCTCATCTCCAGCCAGTTTCAACCAAGAGTACAGCGCTTTGTCTGCCCGCTATTCCGTATCGGGAGGCAACACAGGCAATGCTGGCAACAGCACTACCGTCTCGCGTTCTTCCGCAGCCAAAACGCCCAGCACCTCTTTGGACAAGCCGGAGCGCCCGACCACTGTCACGCCCGCAACAAACGACAGCAGAACTGAGAGCCGTCCGGCCACGACTACGACTGTAACGACCCCGGCCACCAACAACCGTCCGGCAACGCCCGCCACCCCGACTACCAACAACCGTCAGGTTACGCCGGCAACCACACCCACCACTAACAGTCGCCCCACCACAACCACGACTCCTACGACCAACAGCCGTCCTGTCACAACGACCTCATCGCCGGCTCGCACCTCCAGTTCCGCCACTACCACGCCGAGCTCCAAGCCTAACAATACGACCACGGTGACACGTGTTGTCACGCGTCCGTCCTCTTCCACGAACTCTAACGCAAGAACCTCAACTCCAAGCAGTTCCAACACCCCGTCTTCTTACTCAAGACCTGCCTCTTCCAGTTCTTCTCAACCCTCCAGGCCAAGTTCTTCCTACAGCCGTCCCAGCTCTTCGAGTTCCTCCTCGAGACCTAGTTCCTCGAGCTCGTCGCAACCGCGTTCCAACTCTTCCTACTCGAGCCCAAGCTCCTCCAGCTCTTCTTACTCGAGACCGAGTTCCTCCAGTTCCTCGTATTCCAGACCCAGTTCTTCGAGCTATTCTCGTCCCAGCTCATCCTCATCCTCTTCCAGCAGATCCAGTTATTCTGGCTCTTCATCCAGCAGCCGCTCGAGCTATTCAGGATCCTCCTCTTCGAGCAGATCCAGCTATTCGGGTTCCTCCCATAGCAGCTCCAGCAGCTCATCACGCAGCGGAAGCTCCTCTTCCGGAAGTTACGGTGGCAGACGATAAAACATCATTTTTAACAAAAAGCATTGGATAAGAAAATGAAAAAATATTGGATTTTACTGTTATGTTTCGGCCTTTTCGCCTCCTCTTTTGCCCAAGGCGACTACGAAGCATTCCGTTTTTCCCAGATTGACTATATGGGCACCGCACGCTATTTGGGCGCCGGCGGCACATTCGGCACCGTGGGCGGCGATTTCTCCGGCTTAAGCACCAATCCTGCCGCCATAGGATTGTACAAACGCCACGAGGTTTCCTTCACCCCGATGATGCTCTCCTTTTTCAAAGACAACACCACCTACTACGGGACCAGCAATTTCACGCAAAACCCGAAATACACTGTGCCGCAATGCGGTCTTGTAATTGCCACTTCCATTGACAATTCCAACTGGAAAGCCTGGCAATTCGGCTTCGGCTACAACCGGATTATGGACTATAACAACACCTTCCGTGCCGACGGAACCCCAGACGCATCCTTCATCAGTCCCATCTTGGCCAATGCCAACGGCATCAATTACAACCAGTTGACCGCCGATGCTATGCTGGCGTGGAATACCTGGCTGATTGACACACTCAGAGGCCAAACCGACCGCTACTTCTCGCCGTTCAACGACGCCAACCTCAACCAAACCGCTATTGTCAAGCAGTCCGGCGCAATTGACGAAATGAGCTTCACCTTCGGTGGCAACTACAACGACAAACTCTATCTTGGCATCTCTTTGGCCATCCCCTTCCTGGACTACACGGAGCAGACTGTTTTGACGGAATCGCCCGCCGATGCGGAAGACTTAATGGGCATCACCTCTTATAAAGTGCGGACCACCCAGCGCGACCGTGGCGCAGGCATCAACGCCAAAATAGGTGTTATCTATCAACCCATCAATTTCTTAAGGCTGAGCGCAGGCATTCAGACGCCCACCTATTTCTGGAAAATCAGAGACTACTACAATAGAGAGATGACCTCATACTGGAACATTCCCGGCATCTCTGACAACCAGCATCACGAATACACATACAACTACCAATTCGCGCTTTCCACACCTTTCCGTTTCAATGTCGGTACCGCTTTCCTGATCAACAAACGTGGGTTCATCTCTGCAGAATACGAATTTAATGACTATAGAATGGCCACGCTCTACGCCAACGACTACAACTTCTCTGATGAAAACAATATGATCCGGGAGAAATACGGCATTTGTCACTCTGTCCGCGTGGGCGGCGAGGTGAACTTGACACCCAAGTTCGCGCTCCGTGCTGGTTATAACTTCAAGTCATCGCCCTACCTCAACAGCAGCGAATGGTCTGAGGGCTTCAACGGCAGCGCGCACTACGGTTCCATCGGGTTCGGATACCGCAACAAGTTCCTGTTCGTGGATTTGGCCTATATCCTCAAGTTCTCCAAAGACAACTACACCCTTTACCAACCCACCGCACCTGTACAAATCAAGAACACGACGCACAGGGTGGCCGCTACCATCGGATTCAAGTTCTAACCTGAGGAAATGAGGAGATTCATCCTTATACTGCTAACCATAGTCGCTCTTGGCTTTTCATACGCCCAAGAGCGACCTTCTTATATACTGCCGCCTTGCGACGATTTCACCGTTGACCTGCACGGCAACCTCTATCTATGGAAAGATGCAGTATTGGAGAAGCACTCCGAAACCGGAAAAGTATTGGCCCAATACTCCAACCCCTCCTTGGGCACCATCCGCTCCGTGGATGCCAGCATTCCCTCCAAAATCCTTGTTTTCCATCAAGAATCCGGGACGCTGGTTTTATTGGACAACACTCTTTCACCAGCAGGAAACGCCCTCTCTTTGTTCGATCACAATCTCTATTCCATCACATTGGCAGCATTTGCCGGCACCAACCGCATCGCTTTGTTCGATGACGCCGCGCAACAACTGCTGCTCACCGATTTGGACCTGAACATTGTCAACTCCACCCCTATCGATGCGGGGTCCGACTTTCATCCTGCCTTGATAGATGTGTCTCTCGACAAGAACATCCTATTGTCAGACTCACTTTTGGGCATCCTTTTCTTCGACAAATTCGGCTCTTTTGAAAGAAAACTCCCCTTAACAGGCGTGAAATCCTTACAAATGCAAGGCGAGCATCTATATTACCTGCAAGAAGGCAACCTATACAATTACGACCTGTCGGCTTTGGACATCATCCTCGTCGCGAACGGGCTCTCTGGTGTCAAGGCGTTCCGGCGCACCAATTCCACATTATACCTTCTCAATGACAAAGGGGCCCTGATTCAGCGACCCGTGTTGAGAACAAGAAGATAAAACAAGATGAAAAAACTTAAAACATATTTGACCATTGTGTTGATGGCATTTTGCAGCATTACTGCGAACGCCACTTACCTCTTGATTCCTATGGATATGGAGCAGGAGAACCATCTGAAGGCTTACGGCATCGCTTATTTTGCTGTGGCACACCAAGTGGATATGAGCTGGCTGCTCAATTACCGTGGGGGCAGTTTTATGTGCGCCTACAACTCCTCCATTGAGGACGAGTGTGTCATCCGAGGAGTCTCCTATCAGGTAATCGCAGACATCCAGGCGCAAGGTATCTTGGCAGAGGTGTCGGCCACAGAGAACAATATGAATGAGATTCGACTGACCAAGGAGCCGAAAATCGCGGTATATTCGCCGAAAAACAAGCTTCCCTGGGACGATGCCGTCACCTTGGTGCTGACCTACGCCGAAATTCCCTACACTGTTTTATACGATGATGAAGTCATCAAAGGGGAACTGCCCAAATATGACTGGCTGCATCTCCACCACGAGGACTTCACCGGCCAATACGGGAAATTCTGGGCCAACTACCGAAACGCCGCCTGGTATCAGGAGGATGTCAAGGAGCAGGAGGAGCGTGCCGCGCAACTGGGGTACGCCAAGGTCTCCCAGATGAAACTGGCCGTGGCCAAGGGCATCCGCGACTTTGTAGCGGGCGGCGGGTATCTGTTTGCGATGTGTTCCGGTCCCGACAGCTACGACATCGCGCTGGCGGCCGAGGGCGTGGACATCTGTGATGTGATGTTCGACGGCGACCCGATGGACCCGCAGGCCCAAAGCAAGCTCAACTATGACAATTGCTTCGCCTTCACCAACTTCAAGATTGAGACCAACCCGTATGTGTACGAGGTTTCCGACATCGACGTGAACCCCACGCTGCATATGACCAACAAAAGCAACGATTTCTTCACGTTGTTTGAGTTTTCTGCCAAATGGGACCCTGTTCCGACAATGCTGTGCCAGAATCATCTCTCGGTAATACCCGGTTTTATGGGACAAACGACAGCTTTCCGCAAGGAGTTAATCAAACCCACGGTAACGATAATGGGAGAGTCGGCACAATTCAACGAGGCGCGCTACATCCACGGGGAATACGGGAAAGGAACGTGGACCTTCTATTCCGGGCACGATCCTGAGGACTACCAGCATCTCATCAACGATCCTCCCACCGACCTGAATCTCTTCCCGAATTCGGCGGGTTATCGGCTCATTCTGAACAACGTATTGTTCCCGGCAGCCAAGAAACAGCAGCAGAAGACCTAAACAATCCCCAAGGTTTGTTTGATTTTGGAGGTCAGAATATCGATACCCTTTTCGTTATGGCCTCCAACTGGAATAATGATATCGGCCATCCGCTTTGATGGCTCGATGAACAGTTCGTGCATCGGTTTGACAAACTGTTGGTAATGCACAATGGACTTGTCGAGACCGCGTCCGCGTTCAATGACGTCGCGTTGGATAATGCGAATCAGGCGCTCGTCGGCATCGGTATCGACAAAGACTTTCAGGTCGAGTGTTTGGCATAGCGACAAATCCGCGAATATCAGAATACCCTCAATAATCAGCACGTCGCAGGGTTGGACAGGGATAGTTTCCCGGCTTCTCCCGCAAGTGACATAGGAATAGATTGGCATCTCCACGGGATTGCCCATTTTCAGTTGGTTGATGTGTTCAATCAACAACGGCCATTCAATGGCGGAGGGGTGGTCGAAATTGATTTTCTCCTTCTCTTCCTGAGGCAGGTTGCCATTATCCTTATAATAGGCATCCTGACTGAGCACGCTGACGCGCTCTTTGGGGAGGCTTTGAATGATTTTTTTCACCACGGAGGTCTTTCCTGAGCCGGATCCACCGGCAATGCCAATGACTAACATATATATAGTATAATATTAATGGTCCGCAAAAATACACAAAAGAATTGGATTGTGGGCATAGTTTTTATAAAAGAAAGAAACGGGAGTTTGGGAGCGGGCAAAAAAAAATCACGCGACTTGCGTGATTTTGGAAGTTGCCCCGATAGGACTCGAACCCATACAAACAGAACCAGAATCTGCTGTGCTACCATTACACCACAGGGCAAAAGTTTGAGCGCGCAAAAATAATAAAATTTTTGAAACGCGCTCAAACTTTAGAAAATTTTTTTTCAAGCTACAAAGAGCACCTCGTACCAGAGATATCCGTCCAACACAACTTCCTTATAGTAAACGTTATCCACCTTGTAGTACACTCTTCCTTCGAGTACGATGGTCTGGTAGTTGCTGGGCAGTTCTGCCACCAAAGCTCCGACCGGGGGTGCCACAACGACGTAGTCATTACGTCTCGGCAGGAAGAAAGTGCCATCATCATAGTAGTAGGTAACATTTCTGTAAACAACCACCACAGGTCTCCAGGTGTGGAAGATGGAGTGCGCGATGACGGCGCCGAGCGGGGGTCTGCAGATCACATAGTAGCCGTTGAGCATCGTGCAGAAGACACTGTTGTAGTAGTAGTAAGGAATGCCACCATAGTACACCGGACGGATGTGGTGAGGGACACTCATATGTCCGCCGAAGTTGTGGTGATTGGGGTGCATAAACGGGTTGTGGTTGTAGTGACCCAATCTTTTGTTGTCATCATACCCCTGCGGAGCCGGCTGAGGCTGTGCTACACCCTGACCGTTGTATCCTCTCTTGGCTTCTGCAGAACTGTTGGTGGCCGTGCTGGCGACCCCAGCGCTTTGACGGGCAGACGTGGACGTAGAACTTGCAGGCGTAGCGGTGGTCGTTCTGCTCACCGTAGAGGATGAGGAGGTCGGCTTGCCATCTCTTGCACTTGTAGAAGTCGAAGAAGAGGTCGGCTTCACCGTAGTAGAAGATGCTGCAGAAGAGGCAGGTCTGCTGGCAGAAGAACTGGACGTTGCCGTTTGTCTGCTGGCACTCGAACTGGTACTACTGGAGGGTTTGACCGCTGCCGAGGGAGTTGATGATGACGTGCGAGACGTATTCACAGAGGAGCCGGAAGCCGAAGAAGGACGAGAAGTGGTCGTCGTGGAAGGGCGTGACGTGCTGGTCGTGGAGGGACGAGAAGTGGTCGTCGCGGAGGGACGAGCCTGACCCGCCGAAGTAGGACGATCCAAAGACGTCTGAGCTCTTTGATAGTTAGTGTTGGCTTTACTCATCTGAGTATCACCTTTTCTTTCCTGGCGGGCTGCCGTGGTTTGGGATTTGCCAGCCGAGGAAGAGGAGTTGGTTCTTGAGACCGGTGCTTGTCCCATCACATCTACTGCTGAGAGAGCCAGCAAGCTGATGATGCCTAAGGAAATGACTAACTTTTTCATTGCTGTAGTTTTTAATTGGTTAAACAACGCTCATTAAGACGTTAAAAAAACCTAAACGTTTAAGAACTACCGGGAGACCACCATTTTTTTCTCGTAAATCAAATTATCATTCTGACAAACAACTATATATATACCATTGTTCAAAGAAGAGACATCCATCTCGCAGGATTCCTGGTCTCCAAAAGTTCTCTGAAGAAGCATTCTGCCAGCCATATCATAGACTCTTACCAGCGTTTCACCGGAAGTTTGGGGCATCTGCAAATGCACCTTGTCCTTAACAGGATTAGGGAACAACTGCACCTGGCCGGGAACATGTTCTGAAATGAAGCTTCCGTCATCGGAAGTCCAGCGGAACTTGAACCCATCACCTGAAAGGTAATTGTCCGTGTGGAATGAAATGTTCACTTTATGTGAGGATATTGTGAAACTCTCGGGCAGCACATTTCCTGAAATCTCCTTGACCAAATTTGAGGGACTAGTACTCAAATCAAAGAAATAGAGCTTGTCCTCCGGACTCATATCCAAGGAATCGAACGTAAAAGTGATGGAGTTCGCACCCAAGATGTTCAGCACCCACGTGCATTCCATATTCGGGGCATACGGGGCCAGGCCGCTACCATCAACAATAGACCCGCTGTCAGCCATAATCAAGCCCGAGTTGCAAATCTGAATATTTCTGTGGAAGTCATAGCTCAGCCTCCATCCGGAAGCCGTAACCGAATCATCCGAGACAAACACAATCAGCAGGCTGTCGGTGTTAAAATTATAGGTAGTAACCTCCGGTTTTGAGCCGGAGAGAGAGAGCAGCAAGCTATCGTTTTTGTCATAGATAGACAATGAATCCTGGCCTTCTTGGGTGTCGAATGCCTGAATATTAATGGTAACGAAGTTCGCGTTCTCGGCGGCAATCAAGTAGGAGCAGTTGGAATTATTGGCATAGTCCAGATTTCCGCTTCCGTCCTCAAGGGTGCCCGACTCGGCGTGGATTTCGCGAGTGGTGCAGTAATAGGGATACTGGGTTTCAGGGGGATACAAGCCGAAGATGGCCGACTGGCCGCTGCCATAGCCATTTACAGGGTTGGACCCGCTAGAACGGACGGTATAGTAGCCGTTGGAGGTACCACCCCAGCCGAAATTGAAGTGCATCAGGTTATCGCTATTATAGCCATCACATACAAAGGCGTGACCGCCTTCGTTGGAATAGCCAGAATAATAGACGGGCCGGCCGACATTGAGATCGTTTTTCAGTTTCTGGATCCACTGGGTGCTGGAGTAGTTGTGTTTGGACTGGTAGTTGCAGCCGGTTTTATATCCAAAATAGGTGACCATAGCATTGGGAACATCGGAGGAATAGGCGCCTGAGCCATCAGCCGCATAATGCATATCAACCGAGGTTGCGCAATGGAAGATGAGTTTGGCAACCTCATTGTTGTAATGGTTCAATTGGTCTTCCATTGCCTCGTAACAGTAGCGTTGCTGGCTGAAATCCACGAAAAAGTTGCCATAGTCTGTATAGTTGGTGTGAGAACCAGAGCCTTGGGTAGGATAACGGTAATAGTAGAGAATCATTGCCATTGCGACCGCCACACAACCGTTGGGGGTGCGGGAATTATAGCCGCCCGGGGATTCGTAATCAATGGGAGAGTAGGCATTATAGTATTTATTCTGGTTCCAACGGGCAGTGATAAGCGGAGAAACCACCTCAACTGTTTCATCGTTAACGCCCCTGTCTCTTAACGCATTCCATTGCGCTGCGACATCGGGAGCTGCCTGCTGTTCACTTTCCCTGACGGCACGAATGTCGTTTTGGTATTCTTCCAGGAGGAAAAGGGCGCCGGGAGCGGCAGTGGCATAATCGAAATTGCCGTCAAAGGAGTAAGCTAAGACGGGCTCCACGGCATCATCGCCTGCAAGCACCAGAAAGCCGTGGTCGAAATTCAGAATAGCCAGCAAGGGGTGTTGGGCGTCACCCAAAAATTGCACATCCTTCAGGACGGAATTCACTGCCGCAGGGCACAAGGTGGCGGCCTTTTGTCGGAAAGCCATCTCTCCATATTGAGACAAGTATCTCTTTTCCACTGGATTGGCGAATGCCAAAACATTCGTAATCAAAAGTATCAGCAGGAGACTGACCGTTTTACAAGTTTTTATCATACCTCTAAAAAATAAGGTGGCAAAGATAAAAAAAATAAGGACACCTTGGTGCATCCTTATTACAGTAATAATAATCCAAAATAAGAGAGCATTAGAGTAAAGGATCCATATCCGCATCATCCTTTTCCGCGGACGAGAGATTCCCGATGCTTCGCTGTATGGAGGAAATCAACGAACCAATCATCTTGGTCAATTCCATCAGTAAATTACGCGAATAATCATAGTCCTCCGGGGAGAACACGTCCATACGACGAGCCAACTCGGTATAGACGACACACTCTCTCACCGAACTCTTCGCAAGTTTCATATAATACAGAAACTGCGATTTGTTACGGGAGGAGCCCTCCGCTGTTTGCAGGGCAATAGCATTGGCCGAACTCAGGAAAGAGTCGCGAGATGAAGGTGCAAAACCGCCAGCGGTGAACGCCATTGTTTGGTGCAGCCAGACCGCATACTCCAAGGCTTTGGCATAGATTCTAAGGTCTTCAAATCTGAAAAAACCGGCATTGTTTTCAAGTTCCATAATAACAGTTTTTTATTAAGTTTTCAAAGCACAAAGATACAATAATTTTCGACACAGACTATAGGGCTTGGTTTTTTTTTGCATTGAAAACAGAGAAATCTGCATTGGCAATAATTTTGTATTTTTGCCCTCACATTTTCGACCTTATGCAAAAACCGTTGGCAGAGATATTGCGTCCGCACACACTGGACTCATACGTCGGTCAGGAGCACCTGATGGGCAAGGGGGCCGTGTTGCGCAATGCCATCGAGAGCCACAATATCCAGTCGATGATATTCTGGGGTCCTCCCGGCGTGGGCAAGACCACTCTGGCACTACTCATCGCCGAGCAGACGGACTCGGACTTCTTCCTGCTGAGCGCCATCAACAGCGGGGTGAAGGACATCCGCGACGTCATCGAGAAAGCGAAGAAGTCGGAGCGGCGCGCACTGCTTTTCATCGACGAGATCCACCGTTTCTCCAAATCCCAGCAGGACTCCCTTTTGGGGGCCGTGGAGCAGGGCGTGGTCACGCTGATCGGCGCCACGACGGAAAACCCATCTTTCGAGGTCATCTCCCCCCTACTCTCCCGTTGCCAGGTTTATGTACTGAAGAATCTCTCGCGGGAAAACCTGGAGCAGATTCTGAAAACGGCGACCGAGTACCAGGAAAAACATCTGGGCTGCAAAATCGATTTGCAGGACACCGAGGCCCTGCTGCGCATATCCGGCGGCGATGCCCGCAAGCTGATCAACGCCATAGAACTGGTAACCTGGATGATCAAGCCAGTGGACGGCGTCATCACCGTCACCCGCGAGGCTGTGATGCAGGTCATCCAGCAGAACCTGGCCCTGTACGACAAGAACGGCGAGCAGCATTACGACATCATCTCCGCGTTCATCAAGTCGATGCGAGGCAGCGACCCCAACGCGGCGGTCTATTGGATGGCGCGGATGCTGATTGCGGGGGAAGACCCCTTGTTCATCGCCCGCCGGATGGTCATTTTGGCCTCCGAGGACATCGGCAACGCCAACCCAAACGCCCTGCTGCTGGCCAACAACTGCTTCCAGGCGGTGAATGTCATCGGGATGCCGGAAGCGCGGATTCCGTTGGCACAGACGGCGGTGTATCTAGCGTCATCACCCAAGAGCAACGCCGCCATTATGGCCATTGACACGGCCTACGCCATCATCAAGCAGACCGGCGACCTGCCCGTGCCGTTGCACATCCGCAACGCGCCCACGAAGCTGATGAAGGAACTGGGCTATCACAAGGGCTACCAATATGCGCACGACTTCGAGAACAACTTCGTGGAGCAGGAATTTATGCCCGACAAACTGAGCGGGGTCAAGATATACGAGCCGCAGGACAACCCGCGAGAGAACGAGTTGCGAAAATATCTGCGTCGTTGTTGGAACGACAAATACAAATACGTGCTGCTGACGATAGTGGCGCTCTGCTGTTTTTTTTTCTCCGCACGGGGACAGAACTATCATTTCTCGCAGTTCTATGACCAGCCCCTCACACTCAATCCCTCATTGACGGCCGCCTACGACGGACTTTTCAGGGCCTCAACCGCCTACCGAACGCAATGGTACTCCGTAACCGTGCCGTTCCAGACCATTGGCGTGGGCGTTGACGGGGCCGTGTACAGGAACAACCGGCGGCAGGAGTTGCTGGGAATCGGAGGCTCCTTCACGGCGGACAAGGCGGGCGATTTGCACTACACCTCGTTGCAAGCGATTGTAACCGCATCCTACATTAAATATATAGGGCGGCACGGCAAGCACAAGATCGGCCTCGGGATGTACGGCGGACTTCTGCACAATGCCATCGATTACAGCGGGGCACGGTGGGACGAACAGTTCATTCACGGTATGTACGACCCCTCGGTGCCGGGCAGCGAGCAGTTCAGTCAAACGCGGCAGTTTTTTTTTGACATCGGGGCCGGGGCGTTCTGGAGTTTCACGCCCAACAAGAACAACGTCTTCCAGGTAGGCGTCAGCGCCGCGCACCTCAATCGGCCGAAAGAGACCTTTGGCAACGACTTCACCCAGCTGCCCATCAAGTATAACGTCCATTTCCTGTCGCGCATCGGGCTCAACTCCAATCTGGCGTTAGAGCCGTTGTTTTACGGCAGTTGGCAACGCAAGTTCAGCGAGTACACCTTCGGCACCAACATTGAATACTTCCAACGGAAGAACAGCTACACTACTGTCTTCTCGGTTGGCGGCGGCCTTTTCTACCGTTGGAACGATGCCATCGTGATGAACGTCTTCTTCAACTTGCAGAACGTGCGGTTGGGGGTCGGCTACGACATCAACGTCTCGAAGTTTGTGGCAGCCACGCACGCCCGCGGCGGTATGGAGCTGACCTTGTCGTACATTTTCAAGAAGAAAACCATAAAACGAATCGGCAAGGAGCCTTGCCCATACGACTTGATGTAAACTATGGGGGCAAGAACATCCAATATCATCCTTTTGTTGCTTTGCTGCTTTTCGGCTTTTGCCCAGGTGGGCAAGATGACCGAGGAGGAGCGTGAGCAGCAGCGCCGGTTCATCCGTCAGGACACCTTGCCCGTAGTGGTGGAGGCCTTGCCCGACGAGGTGAACACCCATTTCTCCGAATATTGCGGGCAGTTGTTGTCCGACTCCACCTTTTTGTTCACCTCTATGCGTGCCAACGTGGACGAAGACATCGAGCATCTTTTTGAAACCAGTTGGTATTGTGACATTTACGAATCCAGGCTTTTGCCTAACGGCGATTATGCCCCGGCAGAGGCGCTACCCGCCATCGTCAACACATTCAAGACATTCAACAGCAACTTCTGTTTCAACGAAAAACGCGATTTGCTGATATATTCGCGGTGCACGCGCAATATGTATGGTGAGTTACGATGCACGCTTTGGCAAAGCCAGCGCAAAGGGCAATCGTGGAGCAAACCCAAGAAACTCCCCTCCACCATCAATGCGGAGGGCGCCACCACGCTGCATCCCCATCTTGTGGATGGTGACGACCACGACGTGCTCTATTTTGTTTCAGACCGCAAACAGGGTGTCGGCGGATTGGACATCTGGTACTCCATTCACAAAGACGGGCATTTCCAGTCGCCTGTCAACGTGGGCGGCAGCATCAACAGCGAGGGAAATGAAGTGACGCCTTTTTACGACAGGCAGAAAGGAGTGCTGTATTTCAGCTCTGATGAGCATCTGGGCATCGGGGATTACGACATCTTCTACTGTCCGGGCGCCTTGAACCGTTGGGGCGAAGTGTCCAATATGGGTGTTCCCTTCAATTCCGGATACAACGATTTCTACTTCAACCTCAACGCGGATGGGAAGAGTGGGTATTTGTCCTCCAACCGGCCGCACGACGGGATGGACGATGCGGACACCTGCTGCAACGACCTCTTCCAGTTCCATTGGGTGCTGCCCATTGACACAGTGACAATTCCGCCTGTGGACACCCCCAACATACACGAGAAAATAGCCTCCACACTTCCCATCATCCTCTATTTCCAAAACGACCAACCCGACCCGCGCTCGGTTTCCGACACCACCGTCACCGAGTATCCGGACCTGTATGCGCAATATATGAGCGACAACGCCCTCTATGTGCGAGAAACGGGGCGCGGACTTACCGAGGCAGAGCGCAAAACGGCCGAACAGGAGATGAGGAGGTTTCTGCGCGACTCCGTGGCCACGGGCTACGAGCGTCTCCTCCGGCTGACAAACTACCTGCGCGAGGCCCTTGCCAACGGCGACACCGTGGAGATCACCATCAGCGGCTATGCCAGTCCGCTGCACAACAGCGACTACAACCGGCATCTCTCCTCTCGCCGTATCTACAGTTTGCTCAATTATCTGCGCAAAACTGAAAACGGGTTCTTCATTCCCTATTTGGATAAAAAAAAGTCCGGGCTTATCATTCATCTTGACCCGCAGGGCGCAGTACAGCGCAGTTTCGCAACCCAGGAAACGCGGGAGACCGTGTATGGTGTGCAGGCCGCCAAAGACCGGAAAATCATCATCACTGGCGGAACAACAACCAAACAGTAAAACCATTCGCATCGTATGATCAAAATACTTTTCATCTGCCACGGCAACATCTGCCGCAGTCCAATGGCCGAATTTGTAATGAAAAAGATGGTGGAGGATGCCGGAGTGACTCATCTTTTTGAGATCGCCTCTGCCGCGACCTCCACGGAGGAAATCGGCAATCCCGTCTATCCGCCTGCCCGAAGAAAGCTGGCCGAGCACGGCATCGGCTGCGAAGGCAAGACCGCCCGCCAGATCACGCGGGGCGACTACCGCCATTACGACTGCATCATCGCAATGGACCGCAACAACCTCCGCAACCTGCGACGTGTCATCGGAGAGGACATTGACGGGAAGATCTCCCTGATGATGGACTACACCGACCGGCCGGGCGATGTGGCCGACCCTTGGTACACGGGGGATTTCGAGGCCACTTGGAGGGATGTGCTGGAAGGATGCCAAGGACTTTTGCGCCAGTGTCTTGGGAAATAGGGGCGACAAAACGTTTTTTTCGGAAGGATATCCTCAAAAAATTCATTTTTTTTGAGTATGTTTGCACCCCGAAAAAGAAACCATCCAACTATGCGCAACGCTCGTATTTTCGTAGAAAAAAAACCGGGTTTCGATGTCGAAGCCGTCAGTCTGAAAGAGACACTCAACCATAACTTCAATCTCAACATCCGTCACTTGCGCCAGCTGGTCGTTTACGATATCTTCAACGTGGACGATATTTTGCTGGAGCGCGCCAAGGTGGGCGTGTTGTCGGAGCCCGTGGTGGACAACCTGCTCGAGGAGTTCCCTCTGGAGGGGCTGACCTATCTGGCAGTGGAGTATCTGCCAGGCCAGTTCGACCAACGTGCCGACAGCGCGATGCAGTGTCTCTCTTTGCTTGATCCCAAGACGGAAGTGGTCATCAAGAGCGCCAAGCTCTATGTCTTCGATGCCGACCTCACGCCCGAACAGTTCGCGCATATCAAGAAATACTGCATCAACGAAGTGGAGGCCCGCGAGAAGGATATGGGCAAGCTGGAGCTGACCGAGAATCCCGAGGTGCAGGAAGTGCCCATCGTGGAAGGGTTCACCCAATGGAGCAAAGAGCAGCTGGAGGCGTTCCGCGTCGCCCAGGGGCTGGCAATGTCCTTGGAAGACATCGCCTTCATTCAAGAATATTTCAAGAATGATGAGCATCGTGACCCGACCGACACGGAAATCAAGTTGTTGGACACCTACTGGAGTGACCACTGCCGCCACACCACCTTCGAAACCGAGTTGACGAAGATCACCTTCACGCCCTGCGGACTGCAGCATCAGTTGCAGGCTGCATACGAGCAATATCTTTCTATGCGGAAAGAGCTGTACGGCAACCGGGAAAAACCGCAGACCTTGATGGATATGGCTTCCATCAACGGCAAATACGAGCGCAAAGCAGGCCATCTGGACGATATGGAAGTTTCCGAAGAAAACAACGCCTGCAGCATCTATATCAATGTCGATGTGGATGGCAAGATCGAGCCGTGGTTGCTGATGTACAAGAATGAAACACACAACCATCCCACGGAAATCGAGCCTTTTGGCGGGGCTGCCACTTGTGTGGGCGGCGCCATCCGTGACCCGCTGAGCGGGCGCAGCTACGTCTATCAGGCCCTGCGCGTCACGGGCGCGGGTGACATCAACGCCCCGATGAGCGCCACTTTGGAGGGCAAACTGCCGCAGTCGGTCATCTCCAAGAGCGCGGCGGCCGGCTACTCCTCCTACGGCAACCAGATCGGGCTGGCCACCACGCATGTGCGTGAAATCTATCACGACGACTACAAGGCCAAGCGCCTAGAAATCGGCGCGGTGGTGGGTGCGGCCCCGGTGAGTCACGTGCGCCGCGAGTCACCGCAACCCGGCGACATTATCATCATGTTCGGCGGGCGCACCGGCCGCGACGGTATCGGAGGCGCCACCGGTGCTTCCAAAGAGCACAACGAGAAGTCGCTCGACACCTGCGCTGCCGAGGTGCAGAAGGGCAACGCACCCGAGGAGCGCAAGATCCAGCATCTCTTCCGCCGTCCCGAGGTGACGCGGCTGATCAAAAAGTCCAACGACTTCGGTGCGGGCGGCGTCAGCGTCGCCATCGGCGAGTTAGCCGACGGACTGGAGATAGACCTCGACTCTGTGAGAACCAAATACAAGGGCCTTAACGGCACGGAGGTGGCCATCAGCGAATCGCAGGAGCGTATGAGCGCTGTGGTGGATCCCAAAGATGTGGAAGCCTTCTTCGAATACTGCCGTCAGGAGAACATCGAAGCCAACATCATCGCCAAAGTCACCGACACCAACCGGCTGACAATGAAGTGGCGCGGCAAGACCATCGTGGACCTCAGCCGCGACTTCATCAACACCAACGGCGTACGACAAAAGACGGAAGCTATCGTCAACGCCATTCCCGACAATGTGCTGGAGGGCCAACCCGTGACGGGCGCAACGATGCAGGAGAAGATGCTCTCTATGCTCGCCAACCGCAACGTCGCTTCCCAAAAGGGTCTGATCGAGATGTTCGACGCCACCATTGGCGCCACCACGGTGCTGATGCCTTTCGGCGGCAAGCGCCAGCTGACGGAGACGCAGGCCTCCGTGCAGAAGCTGCCTGTGCTGCACGGGCACACCAACACGGCCAGCGTGATGGCCTTCGGGTACAATCCCTACATCGCTTTGCGTTCGCCGTTCCACGCCGCCGTGTTCGCCATCTTGGAATCGATGTCGAAGATTGTGGCCACGGGCGCAGACTACAAGGGAATCCGTTTCACCTTCCAGGAATATTTCGAGAAGATGGGCCACGAACCGACCCGCTGGGGCAAGCCCTGCGCCGCTATGTTGGGTTGTGTCTGGATGCTCAAGCAGTTCGACCTGGCCGCACTTGGCGGCAAGGACTCTATGAGCGGCACTTTCAAGAACCTGCACGTGCCGCCCACCTTCGTCTCCTTCGCCATCACGACGGAAAACGCCAAGAACATCATCTCTCCCGAATTCAAGAAAGAGGGTCACTACCTCTATTTCATACAAAACAAGATTGAAAACAACCTGCCCGACATTCAGCAGACGAAGAAAATATTTGACTTTGTACACCAGAACACGCTGAACGGAAACATTGTGGCGGCGTTCACCCCGCAATACGGCGGCATTGCCGAGGCATTAGCCAAGATGAGCTTCGGCAACGACCTCGGATTCGACATCCGCACCGACCTCAACCTGTTCGACTACGCCTACGGCAGTTTCGTGGTGGAGACCACCGAAAAGCTGGATGCCGATTTCGCCATCGAGTTGGGCAAAGTCGCCCAGGATTTCATCATCAATGGGGAAAAGATCGACAAGGAGGCTTGTCTGAAGGTATGGCGCGGCGTCTATTTCAATCTCTACCCGGACCAGGCCGACAACGAAACCCAATCCACGGGTGCGGAGTTCGCCGTCAACAGCCAGTGCGCCCCTGTGGCCAAGTGTCCGACCCCGGTGGCCCGTCCGAAGGTCATCCTGCCCGTGTTCCCGGGCACCAACTGCGACTACGACACGGCCAAGGCGTTTGAGGACGCTGGTGCCGAGCCGCGCATCTTCGTCTTCAACAACCTCAACGAGACCGAAATCAACCGTTCCATCGACGAGTTGGCGGCGGCCATCGACGAGTCGCAGATAATGGCCTTGAGCGGCGGCTTCAGCTCCGGCGACGAGCCCGACGGCAGCGGCAAGTTCATCGCCACGGTCTTGAACAATGCGAAGATCAAAGCCGCCGTGAACGGACTTTTGGCGCGCAAGGGACTGGTGCTGGGCATCTGTAACGGCTTCCAGGCGCTGGTCAAATCGGGATTGCTGCCCTACGGACGGCTGGGAGACATCACTCCGGACTCCCCGACATTGTACCGCAACAACATCAACCGCCACATCTCGCGCATCGTGCGCACGCGTGTGGGCACGGTGGCATCGCCGTGGCTCACCTCCTTCCAGGTGGGCGACGTTCACCAGATAGCCGTCAGCCACGGAGAGGGCAAGTTTGTGGTCAACGAAAAATTGGCCAAGGAGTTGTTCGAGCACGGCCAGGTGGCCTTCCAGTACTGCGACGAGCAGGGCAATGTGAGTATGGATCCTGTTGACAATCCCAACGGCTCGTTCTACGCCATCGAGGGCATCGTCTCGCAAGACGGACTCATCCTCGGCAAGATGGGCCACAGCGAGCGCAAGGGTGAGAATCTGTACAAGAACATCGACGGCAACAAGGAACAGGACATCTTCCAAAACGCCGTCAACTACTTCCGCCAATAGCCAACCACCAAAAACCAAAAACCAAAATCCAATAGCCAACAGCCAATAGCTAATAGCCAAATTTAACGACGCCTTATGGAAAAAACAGAGCTCTCGGTTGCCGACATCCACGCTGCGGCCCAGCCTTCGGAGGCTTTCTCTCTGATCTTGAAGGAGAAGGAGGGCGAGCGTTATGTGCCCGTCATCATCGGGATGAGCGAGGCGCGTGCCATCCTGGTGGAGCTCAACCAGTCGCCCACCCACCGGCCGCTGACGCACGAGCTGTTTGTCTCCTTGGCCGACCATTACGGCAGTTTATTGGTGGAGGTCAACATCGTGCACTACGAAAACGGCGTCTATTTTGCCGATATGGTGATGATTGGCAGCGACAACAAGGTCTTCCATTTGGACGCGCGGCCGTCGGATGCCATCGCGTTGGCGTTGAAATTCAACGCCCCCTTCTTTATGGACACCGCCATCTTCGAGGCCAATTGTATGGTGGACAAAAAGCGCGAGGAGGAAGATGAAGAGGGAGAAGATAATCTTTTCAGCGAATACAATGAGTTGGCGGACGCGCTTGAAGAAACGGGTGGCGAGCCGTTGCCGGAGGCCTTCATCGACTCCAAGTTGAAAGAGATGAGCGAAGAGGAGCTCCAATCCTTGTTGGACGGGGCGGTGGAGAGCGAGGATTTCGAGTTGGCGGAAAAGATACGGCAGGAGATGGAGCGGCGTGGTTCTCATCCCCGTTAGGGGATTCATATCTGTAGCCAAGGAACGATCCCGACCTGCCACAACCCCGTTAGGGGTTACATATCAATATGTTACAATCCAATAAATGTTTTTAATGAATCCCCTATCGGGGATTTCGGAACTCGCGTGGGCACCCGTTTTCTACAGAGATGTGTCCCCTAACGGGGACGGGCGGAAGGTGCTGCCGCCACACATATCGCGTACGTGGAGACCAAGGCGGGAATCAGCGATGTGAAGTTTATGGTGCGGAAGAATTAAGAATGAAGAAAAATGAAACGATGAAAAACGAAGGATGCCTTGGAGGAGAATGGAATAAAATGTATTTTTGCCGTGTTGATAAAGGGAGTGTCTTTATCGTAAAATTGCCAATGCGTGCAGTCCTGGTAATTCCAAGAAACAGCCCGATTTATTCGGGCTTTTTTCTTAGGTCGAAGGCTGTCGGCAAAAATGGCCACTTTCCCTTTGCTTTTCCAAGATCCCCCTTCCCAACCCGCGCAATCCTTGGAGAAAAAAATCATTTTCCGTGCAACATTTTCCCGGCGAATTCGTCTTGTAATATGGATAATGTTAAAAATCGCGAATATGACAAGCCGTCCTTACTCCCCCTATTTTACTAATACAGTGAGGTTTACAACATTTTTACTATCAACCCTATTTTTCCTTCTTGCCAGCACCATCGCCTCCGCCCAAGGTGAGTGGAAGTGGGCGCATTACTGGACGGGCAGCGGTGGCGACTTGAACAATGTCTTCAATAATATTACAAATACTGCCTTTGATGAGGAGGGCAATGTTTACGTATATGGCACGATGGGTGGCAATGTCAGGTTAGACGGGGAAATGCTTATGTTTTCAAGTAATTCGGATGTGATAACTACTTCAGAGCATTCTATCTTATTGGCCAAATTTGACACTTTGGGAACAATGCTATGGTATAAAGTGATAAAGTGCCAAGGCGACTATTGGTCCATTCCTAAATGGATGACTGTGAAAAACGATAGGATATATATTACCGGAATAACGGGTATGTGGACCGATAGATATTACTGGTTGTATTACATAGACACTTTGATAACGAAAGAAGATGTGTTGAGTTTGCCTGCTTCGGAAAGGAAACCGCCCTACAAACGCAGTCGTTGGACATTCTTTTCCCAATTGGATTTGGACGGAAACCGAATAGAAGACCATTTCGTGGAAACATATACAAGGGAATATCATGAGAGCGGTAATAATTACGTTCGAGCCGTGAAACCTTTAACTACGGATGAACACAAATTTTTATCACCTATGCACGTGGATGATGCGGGAAATGTCTATCTGTTCGCACGTTTCGGTTACGCGGGGAATGAGGAAGACCCCTACACCGTAGTCATAGACGGGGATTCCTCTAAAACGTATGACCTTTTTTTGCCTGGTAGCAGCTGTGGCAGTATGAGCTTGCACAATGTGATGATTTACAAATTTACACCAAACTGGGAGTTGGATTTTGCCAAGCTGATGGTGCAAAACACCGAAGGAATTGCTATCTCTTGGGAATATGCACACGACAGTATCAACCCTCAATACGACATATATCCAGAATGGTTGTCATGCGACCAGGATGGTAATATGTACGTTTCTGGCTTTGTGTACCTTCCCTTATCTGTTTACGGAGCATCTTTGCATCAGTATCCCGTTCATATATATTTTGACAGTTTGCATTATGCAACTATAAATGATAGAAGTGGCACAAAAAGATTGAATTTTATCATAAAATACAATAGTACAGGTGATGTTGTATGGTCTAATCAAATTTTTACTATTGGAGACATTGAAGGTCCTTCATATTCTTTTGCGGAATGGAGAGGAAGTTGCATTGACAATGACCATCTCTATTTATTGGGATCTGCCGCCTATAATTCAGGTTCTTCCGCTAAAATTTTTTTTGATGATGAGAGCAATTTCTTGCAAAGGTTTGTTTCTGATGGTAGTATCAGTTTTTTTGTAGCCTTAGGCAAAAATAACGGTCAATACATTTCTCAAGGAATTGTTCCTGCTTTTGAAGCTATGGCAAGCAAGACCCCTGCCATTATCGGTAATAGAGTGTTTGCAACTGCTTCGTTCAACAATTCAGGTAATATTTTATTGACCGAATGGCGAAATGACGGACTTGTTATTAATAAGGATACGATTCATTGTGTTGATTCATATGTTTATTATTCTCAGGGTGTTACGACGGATAACAATGCTTGCCTTTTGCTGTCAATTCTCTCCTATTCACCAGTTTCTTTTAGTAATAATATTGTTGCCAACTGCAACAATCAACCCAATAGCAATGCTGTTTTTGCGCTATATCATAATCCTGAATGGGCAACACCTTTCATTCCCGACGACACAGTGGCTATCGATGAGTATTACCAGAAACGTGAGAACAGCATCTATCTCTATCCCAACCCTACCGACGGGAAAACTGCTGTGTGCGGCTACCTGTGGGACTATCAGAATGTAGAGCTTTTTGACTTGCGGGGCAGGAAACTGGATGAATATGCGGCTGCCCGAAATTTCGACTCAGGACCAGTCTTTGACCTCTCCCCTTACCCCGCCGACACCTATATCGTGAAGATCAACTTCGACCGAGGAGTGAGCGTGGTGAGGAAGGTAATTAAGAATTAAGAATTAAGAATGAAGAATGAAGAAATAAGGACTATGGATCACTCTTATGCAAAAACTTTTTGCATAATGGGGCGGTTCAATGCCCGCTCCAACTTGCATAACGTTTCCAAAGTAAGATTCTCCTCGCCCTTTAACAGTTTAGAAACATATTGTGGGGAACAGCCAACAATTTCCGCCAACTGCTTTTGGGACATATTCAACTCTTCCAAAGACAGGGCAACTACGATGGCGATTTTCCGCGAATAGCGGAGCCAGTCGCGGTTTGCCCTTCGCCATTCCGCTTTCTCTCGCCATTTTGAGGACTCAGACGAAGAATGCTCTTCCAAAAACGCTATTTGTTCTGCTGCGGTTTTCATTTCTTATGCTTTTTCTTTAATGAAATCTGTAAAACTTTCGTCATCAATCACATTATTGGCAACCAGGTACTGGCGCACTTTCTCCATCTTCACCAGTTCTTTAAGCGTATGCTCCCGTTCCTGCATCGTACGTGTCAGTTTTATCGCTCCACCAGTAACAACATATATGCCCGGATTCAGTTTTATGGCATAGATTCGCAACCAACTGGCATGTTTTGGGCGGTCCTTTAATCGAGCCTTTTCTCTTCCCAATTTCATTTCAGAGGCCCTGTTGTTCTCAAGCGGACGATAATGTCTTCAAATGTCATCATAATATTTGTTTTTTTATCGCCGCAAAGATACACTTTTTTTGAATAATCAACCTACAAGTTGATTATTATGATTTAAAGGATGTCATTTTCATCAAGAAGACGATAACACTTTCTCCTATTTGGCAACAAAAAGGATGCTTCCTTATTAAATAGGACACATAATCTACAACGATTGTGCAATCACGAGGGCGGAGGCGAAGGCGAAGAAGAGATTATAGCCACCGCAAAGGCCGTCTATGTCAAGCATCTCGCCAGCGGCATAGAGGCCGGGGAAACGTACCAGCGCAAACTTGTCATCCACCTCACTAAGATCAATGCCTCCGTGACACACCTGGGCGAATTCCAATCCGTAAGGTTCCACAATTTCCCATTTCATTTTTTTAACATCAAAAGGATGCTGCTCATACCAGGCGGCCAATTTGGGATGCAAAATGCCCTTCAGTGAACCGAAGTCCCTTTTATACTGTTCAATATCCACCTCACAATCGGGAAGCAGGTTGAGTTCTATCTCACAATTCCGTTTGTCGGCCAAGCGGTTGTAAAAGGCGGACAGATTGAGGATGACGATGCCGGAAATACCGTCATCTTTAAAGGTCACTTCCCCTTTCTCCTTATGAATCAACTCATTATTATGATACAAGGCCGCATCCACCTTCACGCGGCAGCCCGAGAGCCGGCGGGGATATCGGGCCAGTTTGAAGCCCACCAAGGAGGGCTCCAGCGGGCGGATTCTCAAGTTAAAGTCTGTTAAAAAGGCATTATGGCGTTCTTGGCGTGCCTGGGGCAAGCTGGTCGGCGAGCCAGTGACAAGCACTACGGCATCGAAGGAAACGGGATAGTCGTTGATATGCCATTGCGACCCCTGGCGGGAAAGTTTCCTGACCTCATATTCCAATTCCGTATGGAGATTCGGTACGTCGGGCGACCAAAGGACATCGACCACGGTTTGGGAAAATTGCGTGACGGGATATACCCTACCCTCCTCATCGGCGGTGAGCAGCAGTCCCATTGCCTCGAAAGTCCTCCATAATTTCTCAGGACCGACCTTATTCAGCAGGGAGCGTATAAAATCGGGGTGATTATAGCATTCCGGGGTGACGTTTTGGTTGAAGAGGTTGGCGCGACCGCCACCGGAGGCGCGCACCTTGAAGCCCACCTTGGCCGACTGCTCGAAAAGGCAGGTTTGCATATCGGTCCTGTCCGCCAACAGCTTGGCGAGGAGAAGCCCGGAGGCACCGGCACCGATGATGGCTATGCGTTTCATTCCGCGTCTTCTTTTAAGAAACGGTGCAACGATTTTTGCAATTCCGGGAACAGCTTGGGGCCGGAGACCACAATCTCGCCGCCGAAGAGCCAGTTGTCGCCGCCGGAGAAGTCGGAGACGAGGGCGCCCGCCTGCTGGCAGATGAAAGTGCCGGCGGCCACGTCGTAGGGTTTCATCCCATACTCAAAATAGCCGTCGCAGCGCCCGCAGGCCACATAGACGAGGTCGGTGGCGGCGGAGCCCAGGCGGCGCAGCCCGTGTGTATGCTGCATCGACCACTCCATATAGCGCATAAAGGGTTTCAGGATGGAAAAATCTGAATAGGGAAAGCCCGTCGCGAGCAGTGAAGCGTCGAGATTGGGGCAGTCGGTGACGCGGATGGGCATACCGTTCATATAGGCCTTGCCGCCCTTGTAGGCATAGAAGCACTCGTCGCGGCCTATTTCGTACACCACGCCTATCACTATCTCTTCGTCCTCGCGCAGCGCGATGCTGATGGCCGTCGGGGGCAAGCCGTGGATGAAATTGGTGGTGCCGTCGAGCGGATCCACAATCCAGTTGTAGTGCTCGGCCAGCACGGTTTCCGTCTTCTCCTCGGCAATAAAGCCAGCCTCGGGCACCAGTTCCTTCAGGCGGGCCACGATAGTTTTCTCCGACTGTTTGTCAAACTGGGTCACATAGTCGTGCACGCCTTTGGCTTCCATATTGACGGTGTCGAGTCGCTGACGCTCGCTCCAAAGCCAGACGCCCACTTTCCGGGCCAACAGACATACCTGTTCACATATATTCTGATAATCCATAATCCTTATTTTTCTTCCAGAAAATCCCGCACCAGGTCAATCATCTCCTGCTGGGCCGTTGCCAGATCATCATTCAAAACAATCTTGTCAAACTGTGGGGCAAAGGAGATTTCATATTCGGCCTTGTCCAGGCGTTTTTTCAAGGTCTCTTCCGTCTCGGTGCCGCGTTTTTTCAGACGATTCGCCAGTTCCTCCATTGTCGGGGGTTCGATGAATACCGAAAGGGCCTCGTCGCCGTAGAATTTCTTGATATTGAGGCCGCCGAGCACGTCCACATCGAAGATAACGGCTTGCCCGTTACTCCAGATGCGCTCCACCTCGCTTTTGAGGGAACCGTAGAACTGGTCGGTATAGACCTCCTGCCATTCCAGGAACTCGTCGTTGGCGAGGCGTTCCTTGAATTGCTCGGGGGTGAGGAAATAGTAGTCTTTCCCGTCAATCTCATAATCCCGCTTGGGGCGGGTGGTGGCGGAAATGGAGAACTTGAGGGCGGGCACTTGTTCCAGGAGGTGGCGCACGATAGAGGTTTTGCCAGCGCCGGAGGGGGCGGATACGATGATGACTTTTCCTTGCATAACACGAGATTTTCAAGGCCGCAAAGATACTCCTTTTTTTGCTATTTTTGCCGCCCTTTCAGAAAACCGTCTATGAAACACTTTGAAAACACATTCCACAAGCAAATCACCATTGACTCCTACATGGTGGATGAGAAACGCCGCCTGTTCCCCACCTTTCTGTTTTTCCTGATGCAAGACGTGGCTGTGCGGCACGTTGACCACATCGGTGTCGGTTGGGAGTATCTGCACCAGTTCAACATGTTCTGGGCGTTATCGCGCATCGATGTGGAAATCCTGCGCCGCCCGGAATGGCACGAGACCGTGGAAATCTCCACATGGGGCAAGAAGCACAACTTCCTCATCCAGCCGCGTGACCATATCGTGGAAGGCTTGGATGGCGAGGTTCTTGTACGCGCCACCTCCAACTGGGTGCTGCTTGACACAGAAGGCAAGCCCCACCAATTAGACGAAATCGAGTCGCTGCTCCGCAACCAGCACGACCTGCACGCCATTGAGCGCCCGGCCACGCGCCTGCGCGCCAGTGCCGTCACAGACGACGAGCCCGTTTTCCACCCTGTTCTCTATTCGCATATCGATATGAACAGCCACGTCAACAACTCCTATTATGTGCAATGGGCCATGAACGAGTTCTCGCCGGAATTCCACAACCGGCACGAGCTTTCGCTCATCTCCCTAAACTACCTGCAACAGATGCGCAGCGACGACAGTTATGGCATCTACCGCAAGGAGGTCGCCCCGAACGATTTCCTCCTCTCTATCGTCTCCAAAAGCACCAAAGAGGAGGTTTGCCGCGTGCGGACCGTCTGGAAAGAAAATCTGTAAAAAGCGTTTAGCGCAGCGTATGCAGATGCCACACAGGGCCGTGCCCGTGCCCGATTTCCATATCGGAGCCTTGACGGATGGCCTCTGTAAGATAGGATTTGGCCGACCGGACCGCCTGCTCCAGGGACTCGCCTTTCCCGAGGAAGGTGGCGATAGCCGACGACAGGGTGCAGCCGGTACCGTGAAGATTACCCGTCTCTATTTTCGTATCGGAGAAGCGTGACAGTTGTCCGTCGGCAAAGAGGATGTCGCACATCTCGCCGCCCTCTAAATGGCCGCCCTTCACCAGCACACCCATATGATGTTTCTGGGACAACTCCATCGCTGCCGTTTCCATCTCTTCGACAGTGCCCACCTTTCTGTCCACCAGCAGGCTCACCTCGTGCAGATTGGGGGTTATCAGCGTGCTGAGCGGGAAGAGTTCCTCCTTGATGATATCCACCGTTGCTTCCTCCATCAGGCGGCAGCCGGAGGTGGAGACCATCACGGGGTCATAGACCACGATGCGCGGCTGGTGGCGGCGCAGGCCGTCGGCGATGGCGCGCACGATGGCGGGATCGTTGACCATACCGATTTTCACGGCGTCCACGTGCAGGTCGGTCATCACAGAGTCGATTTGGGTGGTGACCATTTCGGGCGTCACGGGCATCACATCCTGCACGCCCATCGTGTTCTGGGCTGTGATGGCCGTGATGACGGAGGCAGCGTAGCCCCCTAATGCGGAGATGGTTTTGATGTCGGCCTGTATGCCGGCGCCACCGGAGCTGTCGGAGCCCGCAATGGTGAGGATAATGGCGGGATTTTTCATCTTATAGGCTGTTTATGATTTGTAACAATTGTTTGAAATGCAGAATACGTTCATCACCTTCACGGCTCCAGATGTCGCCCAACAGGGCCACGCCTCCGAAACCGAAGGATTTGACCTCTGGAATGTTGTCGGCACAGATGCCGCCGAGGGCCACGACCTTTTCGTCGATAAGACCACGCAAACGGGCGTCTTGCAGCTGTTCGGCAGTGAAGTGCGCGCCGTAACCCTCCTTGGAGATGCTGTCGTAGATGGGACTCAGGAAAACATAATCGCACGAAGGCTTCCACTCCTCCACCTCCTGCAATGAGTGGCACGAGCGGCTGATATGACCGTGATAGCCTTTCGGAGGCATTGGATTACGCGCGTTAAGGTGGATGCCCTTCAAACCATACTGCTCTACCAGTTCAAAATGTTCGTGCAGGACTATTCGGTTCCTGAAAGGCTCTGACACAGATTGCACCAGCGACTCCATCTCATCTGCTGAGGAATGGGGTTTGCGAAGATGCAGGATCTCCAAACCGGCTTCAAGCAGGGCATTGATATGAACTGCTTCGTCAGGAAGAAAAAGAGGCGATGTGATAACAATCAGTTTCATTACAGCGTATTAAAAGGAAAACAGGTTTGTCTCCATCGTGCGCAGATCGATGGTCCAGAGTTTGCCGACGAGGGGCTCGCCAATGCCTGTGATGAGTTTAATTGCCTCTGTTGCCATCACACTGCCCACAATGGCCGGTGTGGTGCCGAGCACACCCTTGTCGCGGATATCCGTGGGCTGCACCACCGAATCTTCAGGATATAGCATCCGATACGAGCGGGGGTTGTCGCCGGCGCTGAACACGGACACTTGCCCCTCAAAGCCCTTGATGGCGCCGAAGACATAGGGTTTGCCGGCGGCAAGGCAGGCATCGTTCAGCAGGTAGCGGGTGGCGAAGTTGTCGCAGCCATCCACCACAATGTCATAGTCGTGCACCATCTCCGTCACATTGTCGCGCGTCAGGCGGAACGGGTAGGTATTGATCTTCACGTCGCTGTTGAGTGCGTGCAGGCGGCGGGTGGCACACTCGGCCTTGGAAAGGCCCACCTCCTCTTCGGTGTAGAGAATCTGCCGTTGCAGGTTGCTGATGCTCACCACATCGTCGTCCACGAGGCCTAAAGTGCCCACACCCGCGGCGGTGAGATAGATAGAGGCGGGAGAGCCCAAGCCTCCCACGCCCACCACGAGCACCTTGGCGTTCATTATCTTTTGCTGGCCAGACTCACCAAGCTCGGGCAGCACAGTTTGTCGAAGGTATCTTTCGGTCATTTCCATTTGTAATCAATTGAAAATTTGCAATAATAATTCTGTTGTTTTCCAAACGTTTCCACCGCTATAGAGAGGTGAGAAATTCGGACAACACCACTCTCTCATACGAGGCGGCAAAGATAACATCTTTATCCTTACGTTTCGACAACGCACCCAGTCTTCGCGAATCGGCTTCGGGGTGGTTGCAGTGAGAAAAATAAACATTTTCCTTGAGCAGCCCCGTTAGGGGCAAGAGCTCGGTAGCCAGGGGTTAAAGCGCGAGGAACTAGCGCGGCAACCCCTGGAAGGGGGACGGTGCGCGGGAAAAATCGCGGCGCGGGAGAACCATGAGACGAGGTTGTGCGTTGTTCGCCGCGAAAAGGGAGTGGTGTTCGACGAGCCTGCGTGAGGGATTGAAACGGAAATGATTTTGGCGAGAATGAGTGTCATTGCCAGTCGGAGATTCCGCCATCTCCTATCGTCGGCGGCGGAATGGTGGTGGGTTCTAAGCCAAAATCATTGTAGTGGAAAGCCCGACGGCGCGGCGGCATTTGAAAGTGTGTGTGCGAATGTGACGTGAATCTGACGCCGCGCCGGCACGCCCAAATAAAAAAAATGATGCAGAGTGCCATCGGGCATAAAATTCCCTAAAACAGTGACGAAAAGAAATTTTTGTATTTTTGCCGCTGGAAATCAATAGGGGAACAGTCCGTACAGACGTCCACAATTCGGTGATGACCTTTTAGAGAGCCGACCTGTCGATTTCTTTTTTTTGTCTGGATTTGCAATGTCCACTCCTGATATTACCATTTAATCTACAAAGGAGACCCAAAACAATATGAAAAAACTCTTCGCCATAGTTTTCCTGACAGTCTGCGCCTGCCTCCCGGCGTTTTCCCAAAACACCGAATATTCGCGGAGCGGCAAAGATGGCGTTTGGTTTGAGGTGCGGAGCGACACTTTGAATCCTTGCCGCTATACAGAGGACAACAAAATCTACCAGGAAAACCGGGTGTTCATCTACGGGTTCCACTACTATGACCCGCAGGGCAAAGAACGCTATATGCGGTACGAACGTATTCCAAAACAGGGATATGAACTTACGGAAACCGGCGACACCAGCACATACATTTATTATAAGGCGGATTTTTCCTTTTCGGATGTCTTCAACCCTAAAGACTCCTGCGTCAATCGTTATGAGGTGGAAGTCTTATGCACAGCTAAGCCTTTCAGGAAAGAATATAATCAAACGGTAGAGGCTTTTTACTTCTTGTATGATGACCAGCAATCGAGATGGCCATTGTCGTATTCCGGCATCGTGGAAAACGAACGGAATTTATGGATGCATCCCAACCGGGATTGTCTGTTCAGAGTTCTCGAAATTAACCCGTTCCCGTATATCCAATATCCTGTTGAAAAAGGGAAGATCTGGAAGTGGAAGCTCACTATCGGTGACCATTGGGGCGACGAGCGTTGGAAAACCTGGACGGGGAAAATCGTCAATAAATACAAGTACAAGATCACCAACACGGATTGCGAGGTGGTCACGCCGATGGGCACGCTTTCGTGCGTAAAGGTGGAGGCCGTGGCCAAGAGCCGCATCGGAACCACCCGTCTCACAGCATACTATAACGACACTTACGGCTTTGTGAAGATGGACAACACCAACATTGACGGCTCGCGCTTGGTTGTGGATTTAGTGGGGACGAATTTCTGAGGTGTTTTTTTCCTCTCACGCTGATCGGCTTCCGGGTGATTGCGGTGCGGAAGAAACATTGATTTTTTTTTTGCAATGAAATTGTATTGAAGAATTCAAAAAATTATATACCTTTACGGCAGAAAATGAAATAGAAAAATGGAAAAAGATTATTCTGCAGAAGACATTAAGAAACAGGAGGTTAACGAGCCTCAAGCTCAGTACAATGCCTCTCCTTGCAGTGATTTCCGCACAGTCAATGAAGACGAACTGGCGGAATGCATCACGCTCGAGGAGTGGGAATCCGAACTGACGCAAATCATCCATGCACACTATCAATCCAACCATGAAAGTCATAATCAGCCCCACTGTAAGAATTAAAATCAACG
>JAEEGL011376755.1_pt1 | contig 77368 bp, 92 predicted proteins | sample 9134231 | NCBI WGS metagenome assembly JAEEGL01 (sample SAMN16246548, study PRJNA631951) | gut metagenome | biome: gut microbiome; feature: rumen; material: fiber-attached | host: Bos | place: Iran: Karaj | collected 2018-10 | reverse complement strand
TCTAACTCATTACTATCTTTAATATCAAAGTTACCAACTTTAATTCTTTCTAAATTAGACATTGACATTGGTATATTCATTTCTTTACTAATATCATTGATTAAACTTCTAATAAATGTCCCTTTTGATACTTTACAATAAACTTTAAAATAATATTCATTTTCTTTTTTATAAACATCTAATAGTTTTATATCATAGATACTTACTTCTTTTTTAGGAAGTTCTACCTCTTTACCTTCTCTTGCATATTCATATAGTTTCTTACCATTAATCTTTTTTGCTGAATAAAGTGGTATTTCTTGAAGATATGTTTTTTTGAAAGATAATATTACTTTATCTAATTTTTCTTTATCTAAATCATTAATTTCTTTTTCTTCTATTAAATTACCCGTTATATCTAAAGTATCATAGCTTTTGCCAACTAATACTTCGGCAACATATTCTTTATCCATATTATCTAAAAGTGGTAAAACTTTAGTATATTTATTTACTCCTAAAACTAATACTCCAGTTGCTAATGGATCAAGTGTTCCAGAATGACCAACTTTCTTTGTTCCCAGTTTTTTACTCACAATATTAACAACATCTCTACTAGTCATATTTTTTTCTTTATTAATAACTATTATTCCATTCATAAGTTTCACCATTTAAAGTATAAATTAAAATAAAATAAAAATAAAGAGGTTAAGCCTCTTTATTTATTTCTTTAATCTTTTGTTCTATTTTCTCACCATAAGCGATTGAATCATCATATTTAAATGTTATATCTGGCATTTTTCTAATATCTATTCTTTTTGATAATTCTAATTCAATAAAATTAGCTGCTCTATTTAAAGCTTCGATTGTCTTTTCTTTTCTATCTTTATTTAATACTGTGAAATAAACAGTTGCAAAACTGAAATCATTAGTTACATCGCACCCTGTTAAAGTTACAAATTTAATATCTGGATCCTTTATATCTTCCATAATAATATAACTTATTTCTTTAACAAAACTACTTGCTACTTTTTTGGCTCTTACATTCATCTTTTTATCTCCACTTCTTCATAAGTTTCAATTATATCTTTTTCTTTAATGTCTTGATAATCTGCCACTGTAATACCACAATCTAAACCTTTTTTAACTTCGTTAGTCTTATCTTTTCCTCTTTGAAGTGAACCAATCTTACCAGAATAGATAACTACACCATCACGAATGATACGCGCAAGACTGCCATTTTTAATTACACCATTAGTAACATTACATCCTGCAATATTACCAACTTTAGAGAATTTAAATATTTGTCTTACTTCTGCTTCACCAGTTACTTTTTCTTCATATTCTGGATCAAGCATACCTATCATAGCTTGTTCTAATTCTTCTGTTACTTTATAAATGATATCATGAAGTCTTAAATCAACATGATGCTCTTCGGCAAAGTCACTAATTTTATTATTTGGTCTAATATTAAAACCAATAATAATTGCTTTAGATGCATCGGCTAATAAAATATCACTTTCCGTAATGGCTCCTGTACCACTACTTATAACATTAACTCTTACACCTTCAACATCAATCTTCTCTAAGCTTTTCTTAACAGCTTCTTCGCTACCCTTTACATCTGCTTTTAAAATAACATTTATTTCTTTAACTCCAGATTTTATAGTACTGAATAAATCTTCTAAAGTCATACCTTTACGATTATGATTTTCTTCTTTACTACGATTAATTCTTTCTTCTGAAATCTTTCTTGCCTCTTTTTCGGTTTCAAATGCCATAAATTTGTCACCCGCTACAGGCAAAGTAGTAAGTCCTGTTATCTCAATTGGTGTTGATGGAAGTGCTGTTACAATATTTTCTCCTTTATCATTCTTTAATGTTCTTACTTTACCATAGTTATTACCAACAACTATTGGGTCTCCTAATCTTAAAGTTCCATTTTGTACTAATAAAGTGCAAATTGCTCCAACATTTTTATCAAGTCTTGCTTCAATAACAGTTCCTGCTGCATATCGATTTGGATTAGCCTTTAGTTCTTCCATATCAGCGACTAATAGTACATTTTCTAGTAACTCTTTAACACCTTCACCAGATTTTGCTGATATCTTATTAACTAAAGTATCTCCGCCCCATTCTTCTGGAGTAAGTCCATTTTCCGTTAATTCTTCCATTACTCTATCTATCTTAGAATCTTTTAAATCAATCTTATTAATGGCTACGATAATTGGTACTTTAGCGGCTTTAGCATGGGCAATAGCTTCTTTAGTTTGAGGTTTTACACCATCATTAGCGGCTACAATTATAATAACTATATCCGTAACACTTGCACCTCTTGCACGCATTTCTGTAAATGCTTCATGTCCTGGAGTATCGATAAAAGTAATCTTTCTATTATCAATATCAACTTGATATGCTCCAATTGCTTGAGTTATTCCTCCAGCTTCTTTTTCTGCTACATGACTTTTTCTAATGTAGTCAAGAAGAGTTGTTTTACCATGGTCAACGTGTCCCATAATTGTTACAACTGGTGGACGAGGTACTAAATCTTTTTCATCGTCTACTAGTTCATACTCTTCAAAATTAGATATGTCACGAGTTTCTTCTTTCTTTAAATTTTTACCATAATCAACAACTAACATTTCTACTACATCAAATTCTAATGATTGATTAAGGTTTGCCATCATACCTAATCCCATTAATTTCTTAATAATATTATTAACAGAATCATTAACAGCCTCTGCTACCTCTTTAACAGTCATACCTTGATGATATAGTATAACGTTGTCTTCCTTAACATTCTTTTCTAATTTTTCTTTATGTTTATAAATAGCTTTTTTATCTTTTAAGAACTCTCTATTTTCTTTTTTGATAATTGGTGCTTGTTTTCTTATTTTTTCTGTTTTAACATCATTATACTCTTCTTCAATTAAATCACTTTCCAAAGCTATAGCTTCTGCTTTTTCAATTAAATCAAAGTCATCTTCTAAATCAAGACTATTATCTAAGTTAATAATATCCTCTTCACTTAGCATATCTTCTTCTTTTTCTACTTTAATATTTAACTTTTGGCATAATCTTAAAATAGTTTCTACTTTTTTATCAACATCTTGTGCGTATTCTAAAACACTCATCATATAAAATCGCCTCCTTGTTATTTTTTCTTATATCTTACAACCTCTATATCTGATTCATCTAATAATTCTTTGGCTAATTCATCAGAATAATCACTGTCATATACAATTCTTTTTATCTCTGCATTAATAATCATTCTTGCGCAAATAGAACATGGATAAGTATTAACATAAATAGTTCCACCTTGTATCTTTGCACCATGAACAGCTGCTTGAATAATAGCATTTTGTTCAGCATGTACTGCTCTACAAAATTCTTGTCTAGTACCAGATGGAATATTATTTAATTCTCTCATGCAACCACCTTGTTCACTACAATGTTTTAATCCTTTTGGAGAACCATTATAACCTGTCGATACAATAATATTATCAACTGTTATTACTGCTCCAACATGTCTTCTGCAAGTTGATCTTAGAGATACATCTTCTGCTATATTCATAAAGTATTCATCCCAACTTAATCTTTTGTTTTCCATACTATTCACCTTCTATTATATTAATTAATTTATCATATATTTCATCATTAATAGTTGTTTCTAAATAATGATCTAATGCCTTACTTTGTTTAGCTTTTAAGATAACATCTTTATCTTTTTTTAAATAGGCTCCATGACCATTCATTTTACCTGTTAAATCAATTTCAACATTTCCTTCTTTAGTTTTTACAACTCTTATTAATTCTTTTTTAGGAAATTTTTCTTTTGTTATAACACAACTTCTCATTGGAATCTTTTTATTCATGGTAAACCTCCTTTAAAATTTATTCTGATTTAATATTAATTCCCATTTCTCTAGCTTGTTCACTATTTTTTACATCAATCTTATATTTAGTCAATCTAGTTGCAAGACGAACATTACCACCTTTTTTACCAAGTGCTAATGAGAAATCATCACCATCGGCAATAACTAGAGCTTCTTCTTTCTTAGGATCTAAGATAAATACATGTAAGTTTTTAGCTGGTGCTAAAGCATTTTGAATAAATCTTTCTTTATTCTCATCATATCTTACTAGGTCAATCTTTTCACCATTTAACTCACTTATAATATTTCCAATACGTGAACCTTTTTCACCAATACAACATCCAATTGGATCAATATTAGCATATTCTGAATATACTGCTACTTTACTACGTACTCCCGCATCACGGGCAACACCCCAAATCATAACAGATCCATCTTGTAATTCTGGAATAACTGATTCAAATAATCTCTTAACGAAATTAAAGTGTCTTCTAGAAAGTAAAATAATAGTTCCTTTAGAATTACTATCTACTTTTGTTACATATACTTTAATACTTGAACCCATTTCTATTTGTTCACCAGGTATTAATTCTTTTTTAGGTAAGATACCATTTGTTCTACCTAAATCTATATAGTAATTATCAACATCTTCTAAGGCTACTGTTCCTACTACCATTTCGCCTTCTTTATTATTAAACTCATCAATAATACTATTTCTTTCTGCTTCTCTTACTTTTTGTACTACTACTTGTTTAGCAGTTGATGCTGCAACTCTTCCAAAGTTTTCAGGATGAATTTCTTCACCAATAACATCTTCTCCAAGTTCTAAGTCTTTATTAATTTTCTTAGCATCTTTTAGTGATATCTCTGTATTTTCATCTTCTACTTCTTCTACAATAGTCTTGCAAGCATACATCTTAATATCACCAGTTTCACGATTAATTATAACCTTAGCTTTTTCATCACCCATTTTTTTATAGGCAGATGCAAGTGCTAATTCCATCGTTTCAAATATAATATTACGATCAATATGTTTTTCTTTTTCTAAATGATCTACTGCTTTTAAAAATTCTTCCCCATTCATTTTTTTATACCTCCAAATTGTCAAATTATAACACAAAAAGTGGGTATTCCCACTTCGATGTCCGAAAATATTATAACATATTATAGTTATTTTACAAGAACTTTATTATCAAATTATCAAAACAGTCTCAACTTTCAATCCTGCGTGCTTTATTTTGTGCTAATTATTTGCTATAATAAAAAATAGAATGAGTAACGGATGTGATTATTATTAAAAAGTTCATAGATGTTTTAAAAAATTTTTTACTTATTGGCAGTTACTTGATATACACTATATTTGCATTTATACCAATATTAATCTTTAACTTAGATATGAATAATTTACCTGATAGTACTAAACACTTATTAACAGTATTTTCCGGCATCTTATATATGATAATAATTATTATTATCTATCGTAAAAGTTTAAAAAAAGAGCTAAAGGAATTTAAAGATAAGGGCCTTAGTCTTATAAATAGGAACATTAGATATTACTTAATAGGCTTGATAGTTATGATGTTTTCTAATATATTTATATCAATTATGATCAATAGAGGTGCCGCTGTTAATGAACAAATTGTCCAGGAAGAGTTACATAAAGCTCCCCTATATATGATTTATAGTGCTTGTATCTTTGCACCATTCATTGAAGAAATATTGTTTCGTAAAACTTTAAGAAATGTTTTCCCAACTAATATTGTTTTCATCATTATGAGTGGATTATTATTTGGTTATATTCATACACTCGCTAACGCTACTAGTCCAACAGAACTTTTATATATAATTCCTTATGGGGCTGTAGGAAGTATGTTTGCACTGATGTATGTTAAAGAAGAAAATATTTTTGTACCAATTTTATTTCATGCGTTTCATAATACTATTTTAGTAATTATGTCGCTTTTACTGCATTAAATGAGGTGATTATATGGCAAGTAGATTAGAAAGAACTGAAAAGAAGTTAAAAGAAGAAAAAGAAGAAAAAATACAAGAGCAAAGAGAAAAAGCTAAAGTCAAATTTAAAAAGTTGTTATGGGGACTTTTACTATTATTTATTTTAACTATAGTTTATGCTTTTACAATTGAACCATATAGATTAAAAGTACACGAACATACTGTTACAACTAACAAAGATATAACCGAAAACTATAATGGCTTAAAAATAGTTCATTTTAGTGATCTTCACTATGGTAGTACTATAATGGAAAATGAGTTAAAAAAGGTTGTAGATAAGATAAATGGTTTAGAACCAGATATTATTGTCTTTACAGGAGATTTAGTTGAAAGAAAATATACTTTAAAAGATGATGAAGTTAAGTTACTAACTCGTGAATTAAAAAGGCTTAAATCTAACTTAGGTAAATACTCTGTAATTGGCAACCACGATGAAACAAACAAGTATTTTGAACAAATAATGACTGATAGTGATTTTGTTTATTTAAAAAATGATTACGATCTTATTTATAACTTAGATAATAGCCCTATCTTAATTTATGGAACAGATGATTTAACTATTGGCAAACCAAGTATGGAAAAACTAGATGATGAAAGTATTAAAGATGTAAATTATCGAATAATTCTAACTCACGAACCAGATTATATTTATGAATTTATTTATAAATATGATTGTGATTTAATACTTGCAGGTCATTCACACAATGGTCAAGTAAGACTACCTTTAATTAAACCAATTGCCTTACCATATGGCAGTAAGAAATTATATAAACCTTATTACAATATCAATAATAAAGATATTTACATATCTAATGGTATTGGTACAAGTACCTTAAAAGTAAGATTTAATAGTGTTCCTAGTATCAATTTATATAGAATAAAAAAGAAATAGCAATATTTCTTTTTTTAACATCTTATTAACAATGGCATAAAATAAATTGAAAGGAGACTTTTATGTATAATAATTTTAGACGTCCACCACAAAACAATAATTTTAATGGGGGCTTTATTTTACCATTTGCAGCAGGATTATTAGCAGCGCCTTTAATATATAGACCTTATCCATATAGATATCCTTATCAATATCCAATTTATAATACATATCCTATTTATTACTAACTATTTTTAGTTAGTTTTTTATTGGTAATTTAATAGTTACTTCTGTTCCTTTTCCCAATGTTGACTCATAGTTTAGTTCTCCATCATGGGCATTAATTATCTCTTTAGATAGACTTATCCCGAGCCCAGTTCCTTTTTCTTTAGTAGTATAAAATAGTTCACCAATGTGATCTAAGTCCTCTTTCTTTATACCTACTCCATTATCTTTTATTTTAATTATAATATTATTCTTTAGTAATTTAGTAGTAATGTGAACACTCTTTTTATCTTTTGATGCTTCAATAGCATTTTTAATAATGTTTACAAGTGCTTGTTTCAATCTATCATAATCACCATATATTAATACTTCATCATCATAAATATCCTTTATTAACTTACATTTGTTAATTTTAAATAATGATATCATTGAATCAGTTACATCTTCTAATAGCAAGATAATATCCATAATATCTGGCTTTATTTTTATCCTTGAATAATCTACAAAATCATCCATGATAACTAAGGATCTATTAAGTTCTGACTTTATAATAGTACTATATTTTTCTACTTGATTGGGATTATTATAATCCATCATGTCCAAATATCCTTTGCATACCGCAATAGGATTTTTTATTTCATGAGTAATTTTAAATAAAGAATTTTTAATTATTCTTTCATTTTCTAATTCCTTTAATACTTTATTTAGTTCGATTGCTTCCTTTCCCTTTTTTAAAACAAATAAAATACCATAAGACAAAATATAAAAAATAGTCATAGCTAAAAAGATTATAAAAATGGTTTTTAAATCACCATAATTATTAATTCTTAAAATATGAACTTCAAATGCTATGATTAATCCCTTTAGAATTGAAAAACAATTAATAATAATTTCTGATGTCAGTTTTTTTCTTAAAAAATAAAGAAAGAAAACATAGTAAAACATATATTCTAGAAGAACCAAGTATAAGTTAAAATCAAATGATAAATGATAATACAAAGCTAATACTAATGATAAAATTAAGGATAATCCTTTACTTTTTCTTAAAAAACTCATAAGAAGTGGAATATTAATAAAAAGTAAATAAAACATATTGTCTGGTTCAATAAATTTTGCCGTTAAATAGAAAGATGATAGAATCGCTACTTCATGAATAATATCTTGTTCTTTTTTATTTAGATTATTATTATAGGCAATACATATTATTGATATTAGTAACGGAAAACAAATAAAAACAATTGTCTTAATAAGATAATAAAATATTTGCATGCTATCACCTTCTTTCTTTTAATATAACAAAATAGTATGTCGTATTTTGTCGAAAAAAAGAAAAAAAGCGATTTTTTTATCGCTTCATGTCGTCAATATACTTTTTTAACTGTTTAGAATTAGATCCAAGTATAATTTTAAGTTGATTATCTATCTCTACTATTCCTCTAGCTCCTAGTTTTTGAATAGCTTCTTTGTTTACTTTAGTTATATCTTCTAGAGTAACAATAAATCTAGATAAGTTATATTCAACATCTAAAATATTATCTTTACCGCCAAGATATTCAACTAATTTATTCATATCTAACTTAACATCTTTTTTATTAGCTTTGATAACCGCTAACAACAAAATAATAAGTATAATGGCAATTATAATATATTCATATTTCATTTTATCACCTGTAAAAATTATACTATAAAGATGAGAAAAAAGAAAGTTTTATATTAAATTTTAAAAATACATATCATAAACTATATTGTATAGGTATTAATAAGACACCAAAGAGAAATATTTAGAATATCTTATATTAGAACAAATAAAGGGGTGGAATAATATGTCAAATAACAATTGTTGTATAAGTGATATATTGAATACTATTGTCATTCTACAAAATAATTGTAATAAAGTGGAAAATATCCAAAATACTTGTGATAGTCCCATTTTAGGAAGACAAAATAGCTGTCTTTCATATAACACAAGACCACTAAGTTTATATAATTGTACTGGTTCTGTACTCTCATTTCCCTACTCTACAACTTATGAAGAAGAAAAAGTTGTAGGTACTTCATCAGTACTAAGAGTTGAGAAAGTTGATGGATGCTCTTGCACTTGTCGTGTATTAGCTCCTAATCCTGATCAAACCTCACCTAATCCTTATGTTACAACTAATGATTTTGTTAGTATAAATTTAGATTGTACTTGTGCTATTAGATGTTTAGCTGATACATATATCAGTTGTTTATAAAGGAGGATAAATGGAAAATAATAACTGTTCTGGCTTAAGTAACATCTTATGTACGATTATTAACTTACAAAAAAGAAGTCAAGTAATTGATGATACACTAGACTCTTGTGATAAACCTTTTTTAGGACCTTGTTTAACAAATGGATGTTATAATACAAGGCCTATTACATTATATACATGTTGCAATAATACTCTATTAACTATGCCATATACTTTAAATGGCACTGATGATACAAGTAGTGTTTTTAGAGTTGAGGCTCAAGAAGGTTGTTGTTGTACTTGTCGTGTATTAGCACCTAATCCTGACACAGAATCACCTAATCCTTATGTTGCTACTAATTCTTTTTTCACAGTTAATTTAGATTGTCTTGGGGCAATTAAGTGCCTAGATGATACTTTTGTAAGTTGTATATAAAAAAAGCACAATGCTTTTTTTATTTTGATAAAACAATTATACTTATTATCTCTTTAATAGGTATAACATCATTATCTAATGTTATGATACTATCCCCTATCTTACCGGCAATTTTAGTATGATATTCTTTAACTTTCGTTTTTATTATTACATCTATTTTAAAGATATAAGAATAATTAGCAAATAACTCATCAATTGTAACTTGTTTACCAATATTTTCTTTATTTTCCAAAGAAGAATAATAAATATTATTATTCACTTCATGTAAAACATTCCCTTTGTATAATTTTGGCAAATCTTTTCTCATATGTTCATCCATCCTCCTAATATATAATATGAAGTGAATAATTAGATTAATATTAATACATAAAAAAAATGCATTAAATGCATTTTTTTACTTAGCTTCAGGTAAAGCTGTATAAGTACTACTATCGAAGGCTAAAATTGCCATGAAGATAGTACTTAATAAAACTAATCCAACAGCAAATCCAGTACTCTTACCAAAGCTCTTAGATAAATTAACGTAAGCTTTGATTGCGAAAACTAAGAAAACAATTGAACCAACGAATGGTAAAAGTAACCATAAAATATGTAGTGGATTAACTCCAGAAATTTGGAATAAAACTACAATATTGTAAATAGGAACGATTGCTTCCCAACCATTACGGCCAGCTTTCTTAAATACTTTCCACATACAAACGATTGAAAATACTGCAACAACTAATGAAAATATTAACATTGGTGTGCTCATTCTGAAAGCTTGTCCCATAGCATAACCAGCATTGTATGCATCGCTATAAGTTCCATCCATATATCTATATCCTCCTTATATTTAAATAATATCACGTATAAGTTCTAAAATCAACATTTATTATACTATTTTGCCATCTAAACTCCATGTTTTATAGTCAGTTATTTTTACATCTACAATCTTACCAATATTATCTTTATCACCCGTTACATTTACTAGTTTATTAGTTTCAGTATAACCCATTAATTTAGACTTATCTTTTTCACTAAATCCTTCTATTAATACTTTAACTTTCTTTCCAACATAATCTTTGTTTTTTAAATTAGCTGCACTATTAATATAATAATTTAACTCTTGAAGCCTTCTATTCTTTTCTTCTAAACTAGTTTCATCTTTCATATTGTAAGCTGGTGTTCCAACTCTTTTGGAAAAGATGAATGTGTATGCTAAATCATAATTTATTTCTTTAACTAAATCTAATGTCATATTAAAGTCTTCTAGTGTTTCAGTTGGAAAACCAACAATTATATCAGTCGTTAATGAAAGATTAGGTATCTTTTCCCTTAACTTTTTAACTAAAGCAATATACTCATCTTTAGTGTATCTTCTTCCCATCATTTTTAAAACTTTATCACTGCCAGATTGAACAGGTAAATGAATATGTGGCATGACATTGGGATTATTAGCAATAACATCTATCATCTCATCAGTAAAGTCCCAAGGATGACTAGTCATAAATCTAACTCTATCAATGCCAGTATTAGCAACATCTTGTAATAAGTCACTCATAGTATAATTGATATTTAGATCTTTACCATAAGCATTAACATTTTGACCTAATAGTGTAACTTCTTTATATCCTTTATTTTTTAAATCTATTACTTCATTAATAATATCTTCTTTTTTTCTACTTCTTTGTTTACCTCTAGTATATGGAACAATGCAATATGTACAAAACTTATCACAGCCATACATAATATTAACAAAGGCTTTATATTTATTATTTCTAACACTAGGTAATCCCTCTACTATTTCTCCTTCTTTACTATATACCTCAATAGTGAGTTTATTATTTTTTAGAAGATTAAAAATAGTATTTGGAAGTTCATTAATATTATGAGTACCTAATACAAAACTAACCCATTTATATTTGTTCATAATTTCATTTACAACAACTTCTTCTTGGGCCATACATCCCATTATTCCAACAATTAAATCTTTATTAGATTCTTTTATCTTTTTAATTCTACCAAGCATGCCAAATGCTTTATTATGAGCGTTTTCACGAATAGAACAAGTATTTAAAATGATTAAATCTGCTCCAGTCATAGTACTACTTTCTTTAAATCCCATTTCTTCTAGTAAAGCTTTAATATTTTCACTATCATGTTCATTCATCTGACAGCCATAAGTCTTTAAACAATATTTTTTATCTTTAGCAATTCCTCTTAAATCAGAATTAAAACAAAAATTAATTGTTTCAACACTATTATTTGTTCTCTTACGTGCTAAATTTAAATCAGGTGTATGCATAATACCACTTCCAATCAAAGTTAATTATAATTAAAAAAAATACAACTGTAAAGTTGTATTTAGGAAATAACATTATCAATATAATTATTAACTAAAGTATCTAAAAAACTAATATTATTGTTTTCTACTTCATCTTTAATAACTTCATAGTTAACAACTATTAAATTTAATAATTTCTTTATATTAGGATGTAACTTCTTTTCTTGTAGATTATCTACTATAATTTCTAAATTACTAATCTTAGAATATTTACCATAATTATCATTTTTAATATAGTTCTCATATAAATTTCTAAATGATACTAAATCAATATTATTAAATCTTTCATCTGATAATATCTTTGCAGTTATAGAAATATAATTGCTATTGATAGCTCTATCAAGAATAGTTTCACCTTTTTTATTTCTTAAATTAGGAACTAAATTTTCTTTTTTTAGTAATGTTTCAACAATTGGATATACATCTAAATATTTCTTAGTAACTAAGATATGTGCAAATGTATCGCCATCATTATTTTGACTATTAACATTCCATGATTTTTTCTTCATATATTTTAGAACTAAATCGTTCCAATTTCTCATTAACAAAGTTGAAATAACATCTGTATTATTTTCATCTTTCATATTTACATTAACAATTTCTTTTGCTAATAATTTATCAACCAAACCCTTATACCCCATTTTAATGAAATCAAATATGAGCAGTGGATTTTCTTTGCACGCATCCATAGCTTGTTTTTCATCGTAAAACATAATTTAAAACACCTCTTTTTTACGTGACGGAATACTATTGTATCAAAAATAAAAAAGGATGTCAAATTAACATCCTTTTTATTTATATTACCTACATTTAACAACAGAGACATTAGTCATAGTACCATTATATACACAATATCCTTTATAAATTCCGTTCCCTTCAATGATAGTCGCAAACGGCTTACCATTAATATCAAAGATAATATTACATGCTTTTATGTCCTCATCTTTATAAGAATCTAGACTCTTACAATCTATATTATAATTTTTACTTATGTAACTCTCATTATATGCATATTTCAATAGTGACATTGCTGTAGACTGAAAAAGACTAGCTTTAGCTGAAGAAAATCTATTGCCTACTGTTATAAATCCTATAAATCCAAACAAAAACAGAACAATAACGGGAACTCCCATTATTAGAGCGACCAATATAATTATCAATTTAGTATTTTTATTGGATTTTTTTTCATCTTGTTTCATTTGCATCTCGCCTAAATACTATTTTTCTGTTTTCTTTTTAGTGTTTGCTTTGGTTGTTTTAGTTGTTTTTGGTTTAGCTTTTGCAACTGGTTTTTCTTCTTCAACTTTTTTTACTTCTACAAACTCTCTATAATCATCTTTTGCATATAAATAAAGTTCAGCTTCTGTTGCATACTGATATGGGTTAGTCCAGAAGATGTTTACCATTTGGAAAGTAATTGCTCCAAGAATACGCCATCCTAAGAATGATAGTTCAAGTACAAAGATATCCCACTTATGTCCATCAGTCATTTCTTTACTCATCTCTAGAGCCTTTTTATAGTCTAGATTAGGATCTTCTGCTAATAAATATGAAACATAGTAATACTCATATGATTTAATAATACCTGGTATTATAAATAGTAATGACCATAGGAATATATATAAGTTTTTCATGAATCCTACTTTAACAACATTCAAGTAATGTCCACCTTCAAAACCATAGCCAAGAGCATCAATTTTTACTGGTTCAGCGCTATTATCTAAGAAGAATTTTCGTGCGCCAACTTCTAAGACATTTGTGACAAAAACCGAAATTGCCATTCCAATGGCTACTGCTATAAGAATAATAATTATAACAACAAAAACGCCTACTCCTATAGCTGTTGCGATTGCCACTTTTTCTCCTAATTCTGTGTCGCCATATATAGGTGCTGCTGCATCTAATACGTTGGCACTTTCTTTCATCCTTGCTTCATAGCGATAACTACTTTCTTGTCTTCCTCTTTCATAGCCATCTTTAATACTTCTACTACCTGCACTACTTCCTAAAGATGCACCTGTGATAACAGCAAGTATTAATGCTACTAAAACACATAACCAGTAGTTTCTTTTAAATGCTACTTTAGCTCTTTCTTTTAAATATACTCTATTCATTGTTATACCTCCTATAATATTATTATATATTGATAAAGGTAGTATTTCAATAAAATGTTTATATTATATCAATCAACAAAAAAAAGAACATCTTCCAGTTCTTTTCAGTTCTCCGTGGTGGAGGGAGATGGATTTGAACCATCGAACCCGAAGGAACAGATTTACAGTCTGCCGCGTTTGGCCACTTCGCTATCCCTCCAAAATGGTGCCGAAAATAGGACTTGAACCCACAACCTACTGATTACAAGTCAGTTGCTCTACCAATTGAGCTATTTCGGCATAATGGTGGGCGATATAGGACTCGAACCTATGACCCCCTGCTTGTAAGGCAGGTGCTCTAACCAACTGAGCTAATCGCCCGTATGTCAACGTAATTAAATATAACATTTATTAAGTCACATGTCAATAGTATTTGTGATTTTTTTTGTTTTTAAATATTGTTTTATCCAAAAATCTCTCTTACTAGCTAATGTATTAAATCCACTTGCTGTCTCAATTATTTTAGTATCCTTATTAATATTCTTATAATTAAAATTTTTGATACTTAATTTTAAATGATTATTGTCATGATCAATTTCTATAACTTTTACTTTTATTTTGTCGCCTACTTTAGCAACATTATGTATATTATTAACAAAACGATCAGATATTTCAGAAATATGAATAAGTCCTGTATACGAATCTTCAAATTTTACGAAAATACCATATTCTGTAATACCTGAAACAATGCCAATTATTTTCTTCCCAATTTCATATTTCATAAAACCACCACTTTGATTATAACACATTATTTTGCTTATGTCTTTACTAATATTTATTTTTTTTGTATAATTACTTTGGTGATTTTATGACAGATGAAGAAATTATTATTGATACAATTGAAAAAATTAGACCATTTCTTATTAGTGATGGTGGAGATGTATCATTTGTTAAATATGAAAACAATATTGTATATGTAAAACTAATGGGAGCTTGTCAAAACTGTTCTTTAGTTGATTATACAATCAAAGATAGTATTGAATACGCAATTAAAGAAATGTTACCAACTGTCAAAGAAGTAATTAATGTTACTGAAGATGAAGCCAATTAATATTTGGTAAATAAATATATGAAGAAATTAATTCATATATTTTTTTATTTCTATTTCATACTTTTTATTTAAATTTATATTACTAACTATTCTTTCTTTTTCAAATATATCTAATTGATAACTTGGAAATAATAATCTAACAAAAAATAGTTCTACTTCATATATCATTCTTTTTGGCAATTCAATCCAGTATTTTATTTCATATTCTATATTTATATTTTTAAATAATTTAGATTTTAAATATTCAGCAACATCACGGCAATTATAATCTATAATAAAATTTAATGGATTATAAAATTCTTCATATGTTGTATCAATAGTTACTCTTTTATGACATATTGATAATACATTATTATTTTCTATATTTATTTCATTTATATATTGAATACAGTTTTCAACCACTCCTTCTAAATAATTAAAATAATATATATTATTATTTTCTTTTTGAAATTTAATTTTGTAATTTAAATTATCTATTTTATTTATCCATAATTCTTTCCAGTTATTTCTTTTTATATATTTTTCCTGCCATATATTAGATGTTTTAATTGCAAACATAATTACATCATTATAAGTGATTATATCATTTGAATTAATATTACTTTTAAGTAATACATATGGTATTTGATCAACATACGTAATTAATTCTCCATTTTGATTAAAAACTATTTCATGGCATGGTATATTATGATTTAATAAAACTATTGTAATATTATATATTTCCATTAGTTCTTCTTTTGATCTATTTAATCTACTAAATATGTATTTGCTATTTCCTATATTAAATATTAAGTTATCATTTTTGTTAGTTAATTCAGAAATATCTATATTATAAAAATATTTAAGAACATTATTTATCACAATAACCACCAATTAATTATATGAAAAAAAGTATAATTATTCATTAATTATACTTTTTAAAGTTTCCAATTTATTTTCATAATCTTCTATTTTTAATTTTAATTGTTCATTAAGTTCTAATTGTTCAAAATATAATTTTTGATAATCTTCAGCAGCAGATATATTATCATTTACTGATGGTGTATAACTATTATTAAATTTTTGAACTGGCTGAATATTAGTAACTACACTATCTTGAACTGGTTGAAATGGTTGATTCATTGAATCTACTGTATTTTGAACAGGTTGTTCAAATACTGGGGCTTGAGTTTCTGGAATTGGTTGATATTGTTGAACTGTAGGTTCTGGTTGTTGTTCAAATACTGGTGGCTGTGTAAAAACTGACATACCAGGATTTTGATCAAAAGATACAACATTATCAGTAATTACATTTTCAAAATTTCCAGTTGGTTCTGAATTATTAACCATATTATTTACAATAGCCTTTTCAAATATAGGTTGATTAGCTTTTAATATTTCTACATAGTTTGACATTAATTTTAAAGCTTTAGAACCATTAATTTGTATACCTTCAAGATTATTATAATCTAAATCAACAACTGGTAATGGTTGTCCATTTTTATTTGCATTAACAATATCCTTAATTATATTTTTAGCAATATCCCATTCTCCATCTGGAACTACATTTGCTGATAATACCCCATTATTTTCAATTTTTGATATATAAATAGTTGAACGGCCTTGTTCATCAAGTGTTTCATTTGTTACATATATTAATAGTTGAAGATTATTAAAATTAAAATATCTAACTAAACTAAATGGAACACCTTTACTATCTAATAATTCGATCTTCATAGTACGACCTCCCTTTATTCTTTCATACAATATGATATCAAAAAAAAAGAGATTTTTCAATCTCTTTTTTTAATTTTCAAGAATAATTATATTAACTTTTTTAGTTTTAGAAACATAATTAATCTTTGAATCTGTACCTTCTACTTGAACTTCAACTTCATAAGTTCCAGGAGTATATCCAGTTAAGTCAATAAATGCATTGATATCATCAGCTGTAATCTTATTAATTACACTTTCAACACCTTTAACATTAACAGTTACTACAAAATCATTTTCACTCTTAGCTTGAACACTATATGCTGGATTTAAATTAATAGCATTTATTCTTACATTTGGTATATCAATGTCTGTAGAACTACTTACTTGAACTTTAACTGTGATATTATTTACGCTCATAGAACGTATACCAACTGGTTTTTCAAGTTCAATCTTAAATTGATTTCCTTCTTTTAGATTTGAAACATCAACTGGTACATTAATTGAAGTAATTTCTTTAAGAGCTTCTTCTGTACCATAAATTGTTACTGTCTTATCACTTTGTTCAATTGATGAAATAGCAAGACCAAACGCAACTTCACCTTCTGGAATAATTCTAATTGGAACTTCCTTACTAGGTGATGATACACTTACATCAACATTAATTTTACTTGGTACTAATTCTACATCAACAATATTTCCAGTTGAATCATATGCACGAATTGGCACACTTTCAACAGTAGTAACACCTTCATTTTTAATATTTAAGTTTTTAATATCTACTAATGCTTTTACAATAGCTACTTGTTTAATTTGAGCTTCTGTTCCTTTAACAATTACTCTATCACTAGCAACTGTTGTCTTATCAATTGTAAGTTTATCATCTAATGATTCTTTATTTAATAAATCAATTGTTAATATTTTTGTTTCAGATACTTTTGGATAAATAATTACAGTTGCAACTGATGGATTAACTCTATAATCAATAGAACTATTCCCTTGATTATATTTTATTTCAATCTTATGTTGTCCTGGTTTTAATTTTGATAAATCTACTTTTACTTCATTAGAAACTGATTGTTTAGCAATATATAAGTCTGTTTTACTACCTATAAGAGTAATATCTACTGTTTCTGGTAATCCTTCTACAACATATGCCTCTTCATTATATACTACATTAACTGGTTGACTTTTTAAAACCTCAGCTGAACTTTCATTAAAGAAAATTATTTTTTGATCAATTATTATAAAAATTGTAATAGCCAAAAATAATGAAATAAATAATAATGTATTAGATTTTGAAAGCCAAGTTTCAAAGTGTTTACCTGATTTATCAAATCCACCTGTAATTTTTACAACTACTCTTGTAATTGGAACGACAATTTTTTTATCAATAAAACGTGCAATACTCTTAAACAGCTTCATTATTATCATCCTCACTTACTTCTTCATCTTCTTCATTCATTAAGATTGTCTTTTTAGGTCTTAATTCATCAAGAAGCATCATTTTAAAGTCATCAACAGTTAAATTATAATGTAATTCTCCTGAAATTGCCATTGAAAGACGTCCTGTTTCTTCTGAAACAATTAATGAAATACAATCTGTTTCTTCTGATATTCCTAATGCAGCACGGTGTCTAGTTCCTAATCTTTTACTTATCTTTAAATTATCACTTGTTGGAAATACAGCTCCAGCACTTGTAATTTTATCTCCTTGAATAATAACTCCACCATCATGTAATGGATTATTAGGAAAGAAAATAGAAATTAATAATTCACTTGAAATATCTGCATACAATTTTTTAGATTTTTCAATATATTCTGACAAACTATTATCACGTTCTATAATAATAAGAGCACCTATTCTTGAACGTTTTAAATATTCAACAGCTTGTATTATTTCATAAACTACTTTTTCTCTTTCATCAACAGTAAGTACTTTATGTCTACCTAGTAATTGACTTCTACCAAGTTGTTCTAGTACATTTCTAATTTCAGGTTGAAATATGATAATAAGAGCAAGTGGTCCCCACATTATCATATAATCAAGTAAATATCCTATTGTAACTAAATTTAATAAATCACTTATTATTTTAAGAATCAAAATAATTAAAATACCTTTAAAAAGCATTATCATTTTAACATTTTTTCTAAGATTCTTTAATATATAATAAAGAACCATCCAAACTAATAAAACATCAATAAATTTCTTTATTAGTGCCATCATATCATTAAATGTCATAAATACCTCCTTAAGTAAATATCAAAGACGATGTTTAAAATTTCCAAACATCGTCCTCATCATCTTGTTGTTCTATTTCTTCAGTAGCATTGTTTTCTTCAACATTTGATGTTTTTTCATCATTTTCAGCAATAGTTGATTCTTCTGTTTTTTTATCAGGAATTTCATCTGTTTCCTTGATTAATTTATTTTCAGAAATTATATCATCAACCATAGATTTTAATTGTTCATAACTAATTTGCATTGTATCTTCAAGTTTATCAGAAACTGGCTTTGAATCAATATCGATACTTTCATCCTCAGAAAAATTCATATCATTTAATCTATCAATATCTTCATCAACTGTTGAAAATGAAATTGGATCTGGTGCTTCAAATTTTGGAAGTTCAAAATCTGGAAAATCTAAATCGTTATCGGCATTTTTATTTTCTTCAGACACAATATTTTCATCTTTTTTTTCAGCTGCATTAATGCTTTCATTTTCAATTGCTTCTTCTGAAGTAACATTTTCATTTTCATTTGCTTCTTCTGAAGTAACATTTTCATTTTCATTTGCTTCTTTTGAAGTAACATTTTCATTTTCAATTGTTTCTTCTAAAGAATCATTTTCATTATTTTTTTCTTCTGAGACAGTTTCTTCAGTTTCTAATTTAGGTTCTGCCTCTATATTTTCATGAACAACATCTTCATTTTTTTCTTCTTCATTATTATCATATAAAGGTGTAATCATTGGTGCTTCTTCATATACCGGTACAACTGGTGTTGTTTCATAAACAGGTTCTACTGGTTCAGAAACTTTTGTCTCAGTTGGAGCAGAATTTTCTACATTATCTTCCTTTATTTCATCATTATATGAGCTAACTTCATTTTCAAATATTTCATCATCATGAGCAAGCCAAACGTTACTTTCATTTAATTCATTTTCAATTTCTTGTGCTTCTTTTTCAGCATTAATATCAACATCATCATTTGAAGAATCATATGAATTATCTACAAAATCATTTTTTTCAAAAGAAAAATCGTTATCAATATTATTTACCTGTTCTTGTGGTAAATCATTGGCCATATTATTTTCTGGTTCTTGTAATGAATCATTTGTGACATACAAGTTCAAATTATCACTAGTCATATCATTTGAATTAGTATTATCAATATTATTTTCAACTTCATAATTTGTATCATTGTCTGGAATATTTTCTAAATTTTCTCCCACAACTGGTGCTTCATTATTAATCCCAGCATCATTTTGTGCTACTTCTTTACCATCATAAAATTCAAGTGTTTCTGTTTCTTCTTCTGTTAATTGTTTTTTCTTTGAACCTGGTAACCACTTTTTCTTATTTGCAATAAAGCCAATTATAGCTAAAACAATAACAGAAAAACCAACTATAAACCAAACTTTATATTCAATAAAGAAATTAAGTATTTCATCAGTACTCATATAATCCCTACTTTCTATTCTCTCATATATAATAACACGTTTTAAATATAATTTCAACTTATTGTTCTAAATAGTTTTCTCCTTTGAATATTTCAGTTCTAGATAAATTTGGATAATCAAGTTGTCTTAATACTTCAAATAAAGTTACTGCAACAGCATTTGATACGTTTAAAGCCCTTATATTTTCATTCATTGGTATACGAAAGCATCTATCAATATGTTCACTTAATATTTCTTTTGGTATACCTGTACTTTCTTTTCCAAATATTAAATAAATATCTTTATCTATACTTTTATAATCAAAATCAGAATGAGTTTTTTTGCCATATCTTGTTAAATAAAAAAACTCTCCTTTATTTTTGCTCTTAAATTCCTCAAAATTATCATATACATCATAATTACAATTTTCTATATAATTAACACCACTTCTTTTAATACTTTTTTCATCTAAAGAAAAACCAAGTGGTCTAATTAAATGTAAGTGCGTACCTGTTCCAGCACAAGTACGCATTATATTTCCTGTATTTTGAGGTATTTCAGGTTCATATAAAACAACATGAATCATTATAATACACCTATTTCTATCAATATATTTTTAATAATATCCATATTAGGATTTTCATTATCTATTGGAATAATAGTATATATTTTTTGTTCATCCATAATAATTAAATAATCTTTTAATGTTATATTAGTATCTTTATTTAAATAGTTGCTAATGAATTTTGAAAAATCTTTATTAGAAATATCTTTATTATCAATAAATATGACATTATTAGTTATATAGTTTTTATTAACAAAATCTTTAAATTTTTTATAATATTTATTTTGTATTGAATCAGTAGTTGCAAAATAAATAATTACATCTGGATTTTCAATGATATAATTATCTAATTCTCCGAAGTTTAATTGTTTAAAATCACTACTATTTTCTTTTTTCTTAGTATCAAAAAGATTGAAAATCAATAAAATTACAAATGCTGATACAGCAAGTAATATAAATAATAGTAAATAGTTTTTAATTGGTATTTTTCTCATAATTTACCTTTCTAATCACGAATATCTGTACTTATTTCTTCCAATGTAACAATTGGAAGAGTTATATTTTCTTTTTCACAAAGTTTTTCAAATTTTGTCCTAAAAGCTGCTAGTTCTTTTACTATACTATCAGGATAAATTCTCTTACTATTTTTAATAGCATTATATACATCCATTAAATCTACTTCATCTTTATTAGATAACAATGCATATGAAAAAGCTTGTGTTAATACAGATAGTGATACATCTGGATACATTGCTGATAAGCCATATACACGTTTAAATTCTGAAGTTGCACTTACAATTGAATCAATAACTTGCTCAGCTACATAATCTCTATATTTAAATCTTATACCTGTTTGTTTTTCAATCTTAGGAAGTGTTCCTATTAAAATTTTAGTTGTTGTTTTTTCATCTGGTTCTTCTACATCAATACGATCAAAACGACGTAAGAATGCACGGTCACGAATTACATATGTATCATATTCAATAGTTGTTGTTGCACCTATAAGTTTTATTTCACCACGATCTAGTCCTGGTTTTAAAATATTAGCTAAATCAAGTGGTCCAGCATTCTTAGCTCCCATAAGGGTATGAATTTCATCTATGAATAAAATAGTTTTTGAAAGTTTTTTTGCTTCTGAAACAAATAAACTCATAATCATTTTTTCTTCACCATTCATAGTAATAGTTCCTACAAGAGCAGTAGAATTAAATTTTATAATACGATAGCCTTTTAAAGCATTGGGAACTTCACCTTTTTGAATCAAATATGATAATCCTTCTACGATTGCTGTTTTACCAATACCTGGTTTTCCTATTAACAATCCAGATTTTTCAGGAGTCATTAATACTATCATTAATTTTTTAATTTCTTCTTCACGAGCAATTGCGGGATTAGTAATATATGTTTTGGCAGTTAAATCTTCGCCATAACTCTCTATAACACTAAAATTTAAATTACTCTTATTTTTTTCTTCATCAAAGTTCATCACTTCAATATCTTTATTCATTATATCGCTCCTAATCTATATATCCTGCAGATTTAAATTTTGAAACTACTTTACTATAATCTACAGAACCAATAATACGATTATAAATTGTCTTTTCTTCACCATCAGTAATAAATACAGTTGTTGGTGTTGAACCACCAAAATTAATTAATGAAATAAAATGATTATATTCATCAGTACTTAAATCAAGAATATTAATATAATATACTTTTACTTGATATTCACTTATAAATTTTTCTAGTGTTACTTTATACGTAGCACAATGACTACATTCACTTGAACCCACAAATAAAGCAAATGATTCTTTTTTATCTAACATTTCCATTAATTTATTATAATTAACTTCTTCATATGTTTTTAATTTATTATTACAACCTGTTACACAAATTAATGCTGTTAAAATACATACTAGACTTAAAAAAATTTTTTTCATTTTTACCTCCAATATACACTAATAATTATATAATATTAACTAGTAAAAAAAAAGACTTTTAAGTTCTTTTTTTCAAAATAAATAATTGTTCAGGCTTTAAATATATATTTTTATTATTTTTTATTACTTCTTCTATTGTTGTATTAAATTTATTAGCAATATCTTCAAGTGTATTATTATCTTTAGTTATCCAAAATAAAATATTATTAGGTATTAATATTTCCTGTCCAGGATAAATATATTCTTCTTTATCTAGGCCATTTAATTCTAAAAGTTGTAAGTAATCTAAATTATTTTTATTTGCAATATCTATAATTGTATCTCCTGTTTGGACAATATAAGTTTTAAAATTATCATTTTCTCTTTTAGGAATAATAATATAACTACTTGCTTCTAAATATTTATTATCTCTAATACCATTTATGTTTTTTAATAGTGTTAAATCAATACCTAAATTATTACTTAATTCTTCTATAGTTTGATCATTAGGCATTTGATATATTTCATACATGTTATCACTCCTCACATTAATATATGTATTTGTTATTAAAAATGGACACTTGTTCACACAACTTTTTACTTAGTGAATATAATACATATGAAAAGAAAGGGTGGAAAATATATGTGTGAAAATCAAACTTGTGGATGCATTTCTGAAATATTAAAAGTTATAGCTATACTTCAAAAAAATGCAGCTTGTATAGATGATAAATGTTTAGATTGTTGTGATCGTGGTTTTCTTGGTAATGGAACATCAATTATAGGACTTAATACTAGACCAGTAATGCTTTATACTACTTTTAGCAATGGATTAACACCATGGACAATGCCAACTACTAAAACAGATAGCACTTGTGGTGATGAAGGAGTAGTATGTTCTAGCGTTTTTAGAATTGAAAAAATAGATGGTTGCTGTGCCACTTTTAGAGTATTAACTGAAAATACCGATGAAACTACATCAGCAACAATCCCATATTTAACAACAAATAGTTTCTTTACTATAAATCTAAATTGTATATGTGCTATTAGATGTTTAAATGATACATACGTAGATATTGCAAATTAAAAGAGAAAAGTTATGCTTTTCTCTTAATTTTTGAATTAGTTTTTTCTTCAAAAAAACTATCTCCATAATATTCTTTTCTTAAAAATTCCATTTGATGTTCTATACTTATTCTTTGGATAGATAATAATCTTATTTGTTTATTAATTTTCTCATTTTCTTGTTGTTCATCTTCTAAAGCTTTTTTATTACAATCTTTTAATACATTTATTTGTGAATCAAATATAATACTATTCTTTTGAATGTCATTTTCATACTGTTTTTTTCTTTTAATTCTTTTAGAAGGAAATAACTTATATTTAATTTTATGTTTTTTTATATCTCCTGCATATTCTTTAATTATATTTAGATTACTACAATTTTTTTCATATTCTATTAAACTTATTTCACTTTGAATTCTTCTAAATGTGCTATTGTTTTTTCTAAATTCAAGAGAAAATATTCTACTATTCATTTTCTCTAATTTTTCTTGTAATTTATCCATTTCAAATACATATTTATAATATTGATACTCTGTTTTAGTTAATTTATATGAACTTGCTAATGTACTAATTGTCATGATATCCTCTCCCAATACATAAACAAAATTATACTATTTTAATAAAAATTGTCAAACCCTACTTAATCATATTATATGTATATGCAAATAATGAAATAATGTGCTAAATATAATTAAAAGTACTTGACTATACTTGAAAAGCATAATATAATCATAGTTGCATATTCATCTAGCAGTGCTTTTTATTATTTATAATGTGTTTGTTACCATTTAGGGTTATTAGTAACTTAGCTGCAAAGTGAGGATATTAATACAAACTCCCTATAAATAGTAAAATGGCCTCGATGTTTTGCAAAATATCGAAGGGAGAGATTTTAATGTCAAGATATACTGGTTCAGTTTATCGTAAAGCAAGACGTTTCGGTTTCTCAGTTTCTGAAACTGGAAAAGAACTTGCTAAAAGAACAAATATTCCTGGTCAACACGGGGCAAATCGTCAAAAGAAATTATCAAACTATGGAGCTCAATTACAAGAAAAACAAAAAGTACGTTTTATGTATGGTTTAACTGAAAAACAATTCCATAAAACATTTGTTGAAGCTGGTAAATTAAAGGGTGTTCATGGTGAAGACTTCTTAAAATTACTTGAAAGTCGTTTAGATAACTTAGTTTATCGTATTGGATTTGCTACTACAAGAAGAGCTGCAAGACAACTTGTTAATCATGGACATATAACAGTAAATAGCAGAAAAGTTGATATTCCATCTTATAGATGTAAACCAGGTGATGTTATTGCTGTTAAAGAAAGTGATAGAGAACTTGCTGTTATCAAAGCTGCTTTAGAAGCAAGACAAAATCGTGTTGAATTTGTTACTTTTGATGAAAAGAAAATGGCTGGAACTTATGTTAGATATCCAGAAAGAAGCGAACTTAACGCTGATATTAACGAATCATTTATTGTTGAATTCTACAACAGATAATAAAAGAAAGAAGGTTTTAAACCTTCTTTTTTTATATATCCATATATTTGCGATACTTTGGTAAAATACCACTTTTATCTTTTTTAAAGCTTGGTTTCATTTGAAAAACTCCAGGAAACCAGTTTCCTTCAACAAGAACAGCTTCTTTTTCACCAATAGCAACATCCCATCCTACATAGGCCATATCTGGTACTACAAGTGCTGCTTCTTTAACTAGTTCAACAGCTTTATCAAAAAGTGGAACTTGAAAACCAATTATGTTTTCTTTAGAAATAGGATGTTTTTCAAAATAATTATCAGCTTGATCAATAGCCGGAGCTATAACTACTCCATTATCATCAGTAAATGTATACATACCTCCACTTGAGAAATTGTCGCATACACTACCATTACCAAATTTTAAAATTGCTTGTAAAAAGTAAGCTTTACCATCTTTAACAAAAGTAAACATACGAAGAGTATTAACTGATTTATCATATATCTTATTCATATCTTTATGTTGTATAATTACTTCTTCTACTAATTTTTGATTATTTTCAATTAATTTATTATACATTTCTTTAGCATTATCTTTAGTTATAGTATATTTTTCAACACCATGACCACCTTCACCATCTACAGGTTTAGCAATTACATCTTTACCATTACCAATGAATTTAATAAATTCCTTTTCATTAGTACCATCTAAATAAATATAATTACGTTTAAGAAATTTTTTAAATAAATCATTAAATTTTATTTTATCATCAAATAAATCACTTTTTTCTTTATTATTATATTTTCTAATAATTTCATTATTAATTCCTCTTGTTAAATATGTTTTTCTTTCTTCAGCATTTAACAAATAAAATTCAAATTCTTGATAATCATAATATCCAGCTTGATACTTAAGACCACATTTAATCATATCTTTAACAATAGAAAAACGATTCTTATGTATCTTTTTAGATATTTTTTTAGCTATTCTAAACATATTACGATAATCAAGATGAATAATTCTTTTTATTAAGTAAATAGTTCTTCTCATACTAAACTCCTTTTTTGAATCTTCTTTTGACCATTCCAATAATATTTATGCCATCAAATACTTTTAATAAATATGCAGCTAAGAAATAAATACCTCCACCAACTATTGCATATATACCACTGATAATAATAGACATTATTCTACTAGCTCCTGACATTGGTAATATCATATTTAATAAATATAAACATCCAATCATAACAAGTGAAGATAATAAAGCTTTAGCCATCATAATAAGTGATTTATTATAATTAAAGTGATATTTCTTTTTAAATACTATTAATACTATTGTAATGGTTGCTAAATGAGCAATCATAGTTGAAATAATTGAACCATAATATGGTGCAATACCAATCTTATCACATAAATAAATTAATGGTATATTTAAGATAAGTTTTAGTATAATTCCTACGAACAAAGAACCAAATGATAATTTAGTATTATTCATTATTTGGGATATTTCAACAAGTATTAGTTGGAATGAAGTTGTAATAGATATAAAACAATAAATTCTAAACAAATTAATACCTATATCATCATATCCATAAAAAGCTACCCATACAGGTTCTCCTAAAAAGGATAAACCAAACGTCATAGGAATAATTAATACTGATAAAAGTTGTAATGTTTTATTAACTTTATCTTCTACATCTTTAAAATTATTTTTAACAAAACTTGGCATAATATTAGGTATTAAACTAGCACAAAGTCCAATACTAATTGATATAACTATCATATTAAGTTTAGAAGCCCAAGTAGAAATAGTACCAAATACATTTTCTGCATCTTCACCACTAAATCCTATATCTTGAAGAGTTCTAACAACTGTAAATAAATCAACTACTTCATAGAGTGATTTAACTAAATCAATAAGAACAAGTGGAAGTGCATAGTAAACCATCTTTTTAATAATTAATTTATCTGTAAATTTCTTTTCTTCTTTCTTTTCTTCAGCATCTAAATTAAATTTATCTTTATTTTTCTTTATTTTTATAGTTACAAACCAATATGATACTAAAGCACCTAATGTTGCACCAAATACAGCAATTGAAACTGCAATATCAAGTGATAATCCAAATACTTTGTATGCTAAAAATGAGCCAGCAACTACTATTACAACACGTACAAATTGTTCAATTACAGCAGAAAATTGTGGTACAGCCATAAAATTATGTCCTTGTAAATACCCTCTTTTATTACTCAAAGAAGGAACAATAATTAAGGCAGTAGATATAGTTCTAATAACAAAAGTTATACTTTCAATACTATTACCATCATCAGCATTTCCTTTAATCATAACCGCAATTTGTGGTGCAAAAATAAATAGTAATATAAAACTTATTAATCCAAGTATAATTAATAATCTTGAACCTATTTTATATGCTCTTTGTTTTACTGTTTGATAATCCAGAGCATTATATTCACTAACAATTTTACTAATTGCTGTTGGTATACCTACAGTAGCTAAACTAAGAAATACAGAATATATTGTGTAAGCATAGCCATATAAAGCACCACCTTGTTCACCAATAACCGCTCTAAATGGTATTACATAAATAAGTCCTAATACTTTACACAAAATAACACTTATAGTAGCAATAAAGGCCCCTTCTAAAAAACTATTCTTCTTCATATTAATCCTCGAATTTACCTAAATAATATTTCTTTTTACCTTTACGAATAACAACATATTTATTATATAAAGCAAGATTTTTATCAATAATCATATCTAAATCTGTAACTTTATCACCATTAATAGTAATAGACCCACTACTTATGAATTCTCTAGCTTCACGTTTACTAGATGTAATACCAGTATTAACAAGCATATCAACTACATTTTCACCACTATTTAATTTATATGTTTCAACACCACTCATGGCATCCATTAATTCTTTTTCTTTTAAATCTTTTATATTGCCACTAAATAAAGCCTCACTTATTTTAACAGCAGATTCATAACTTTCAGCATCATGAATAAATGTAATAATTTCTTTAGCAAGTGTTTTTTGTGCAAGTCTAAGATGTGGCTCTTTATTATGTTTTTCCATTATATCTTCTATTTCTTCTTTAGTTAAAAATGTATATTTTCTTAAATATTCATCCATCATTACATCTTCAAAATTTAAAACATATTGATACATTTCATAACTTGATGTTTTGTTTTGATCAAGCCATAAAGCATTTCCATAACTTTTACCTAATTTTTTACCAGTTGAATCAACAATTAATGGTACTGAGAAAGCATATACTTCTTGATTATTTAGTTTTCTAATTAATTCAATACCAGTAGTTAAATTTCCCCATTGATCAGAACCACCAAATTGAAGAGTTGCGCCATAGTTTTCAAATATATATTTGAAATCATAGCCTTGCATAAGCATATATGAAAATTCAGCATAAGAAATACCAACTTCCATTTGTCTTTTTACTAAATCTTTATTAATCATATAAGCTACATTAATGTATTTACCAATATCTCTTAAAAAATCAATATAATTATAATTTTTAAACCAATCATAATTATTAATTACTAAAGTATCTTCTCCAAATAATTTTTTCATTTGTTTTTTTATTTTTTCAAAATTACTATCAACTACTTTAACATCTGATTTTTCTCTTTCACCAGTACCTCTAGGATCACCTACACGTCCTGTTGCTCCTCCAACTAAAATGATTGGTTTATGTCCTGCTCTTCTAAGTCTTTCAGCAACTAAAAATGTAGGAAACTGTCCTATATGTAAACTTTCTGCAGTTGGATCAGCACCAATATAAAAAGTTAATCCACCATTATTTAATTTTTCTTCTAAATCTTCTCCAGCTTCATCTTTAATTAAGCCTCTCCATTTTAATTCATCATATAATTTCATATTATTTTTCCTCCACATTCATTATTTCTTCAGCATGTGATGTACCAATACGCGTTGCACCTGCTTCAATGAAATTTGCAACATCATCAAAAGTTTTAATACCACCACTTGCTTTTATTTCAAGTATTTCACTTTTATATTTATTAATTGTTTCTAAATCAGAAATAGATGCACCACGAGTACCAAAACCAGTTGATGTTTTTATAAAATTAACAAAAGTATTATTACAAATTTCAGTAGCCTTTATTATTTCATCTTCATTTAAATAACAAGTTTCAATAATAACTTTAAGTATTTTTCCATCAATAGCATCTCTAATACTTTCTATCTCTTTTTGAACATATTCATAGTTTTTATCTTTAAGTGCTCCTATATTAATAACCATATCAATTTCATTTGCACCATCTTCAATAGCAGCAATTGCTTCATATTCTTTAGTCATAGATTTATTCATTCCAAGTGGAAAACCTACAACACAAGTAATATCTACTGGATTATCTCCTAAATATTTTTTAGCAAGCCCTACATAATAAGGATTAACACAAACACTTGCGAATTTATATTTAATAGCATCTTCACATAATTTTTTAATATCACTTTTTGTAGCAAAAGCATTTAAATTAGTAGAATCAATATATTTATTTACTTCCATAATAACCTCCTAAAATATTTCTTTAAGTTCTTTTAATTTTTTAATAACTATATAATCTGTTTCCTCATTTATAATATTTTTATAATCATATAAAACTGATTTTATTCCTGCATTTTTAGCTCCCATAATATCCATAGTAATACTATCACCGATCATAACATATTCAGCTTTATTATCATCACCAATAATAGCATTAAATCCTTCAATATTTGGTTTTAATGGTATATCATCACCACCATATATTTTACTAAAATATCTATCTATTTTAGCTGTTTTAAGTCTTCCTTCTTGTACTTCATGAAAATAATTAGTATAAATGATTAATTCATATTTACTACTTAAATATTTTAATATTTCTATTAATTCATTATCAACTTCAGCTAATTTTTTTTGTTCTTCAAAAAAATAATTAATAAAATCCATACTAATATTTAAATTAAACATTTTATTTGCACATTCGATAATTTTTTCTTTAGATAAAATTAAAAACATATTTTCTAAATTTTCAATAAGATTATCTACTTTTGAAGTTTCAATATTTATATTGAACTTTTTTAATGATTTAGTTAATGCATCTACATATTCTGGTTTCCAATAAATTAATGTATTATCAACATCAAATATAATTTTTTTAATTTCATTCATGTGTACCTCCAAAAAAAAATCCCTATAAATTTAAGGACGAAAACTCGCGGTACCACCTTAATTCATAAGAATCTTATGCACTTAATTCTTTAACGCAGAAATACGTTTTAGCTCCAAATAGGTAATTCATTAATTATTATTGATTAGTTTCCATCAAACACTAATTTTCTATATGTCCAAATAATTAATTACTTTATATTTTTCCTCACTAAATCTACATCCATGATATCAATTTTTTATAATATTGTCAATTATAAAAAAATTTGCTTAAAGCAAATTATTTTTCATCTTTTTCATGTATTTCTTGAATAATATGTTCAATATTTTCACCATATTCAACAGATTCATCAAAAGTAAATACAAGTTCTGGTGTATGTCTAATATCTATTCGTTCACAAAGTTTTGTACGTAAAAATCCTGCTGCATTTCGAAGTGCTTCTGCTGTTTCCTTTTTTTTATCTTTATCAAAAACAGTATAATAAACTTTAGCAAAACTCAAATCATTAGTTACTTTGCAATCAGTAATACAAGCATTCTTAATATCTTTATCCTTTGTTTCAGTTGCAATTATATAACTAAGCTCCTTAACAAAGCTACTATTTAATCTTTCAATTTTTATACTCATAAGTCACCTACTCTACAAAAAATTCATATAACAAATTACCATTACGATTAGAAATAACAACCTGACAATCATCATCAAATGGTTCATTGGTTAATGGATTTGCTAAATCTTTAGCAACATAACCACCTTCACGCAATTCACCAATAGTTATAATGACATCTACATCTCCTTTATCAGGTAATCTTCCTGGGTGTTCTGCACCCCATATTTTCGCAGACGAAATTATTGTTTGTACTTGATCATCATATATTTTATTACGATTACTATTTATTATTTTTGATGTTATTGGTGCAACAAGTATAGCTATTAAAGCAATTATAACAAGTACAGCCATTAACTCAATAAGTGTAAATCCTTTATTCTTTTTCATACCAACACCCAATTTAATTATAGCATAAATAGTAAAGTATTAAAAGATATAATTTTTATCTTACTTTATGATGTTCAAGGCGTAATTTATCAGCAATAGTAACAATAAATTCAGAATTAGTTGGTTTTGCTTTATCAATATCAACACTATGCCCAAATATTTCTTCCATTAAATCCCAACTACCCCTATTCCAACTAACTTCTATCGCATGCCGTATTGCTCTTTCAACTCTAGATACAGTAGTATCAAATTTTTCAGCTAATTCGGGATATAATTCTTTAGTAATGCCTCCTATAGTTTCTGGTTTATCATATATAATTCCTATTCCCTCACGTATATACTGATATCCTTTAATATGTGATGGTATACCAAGTTCATGAAGAACTTTTGTAATTGATACTTGAATATTATTATGGTACAAATCTATATTTTTTTCTTCGGTTTTTGACAAAGTTACTGAATCCTTTATTCTTCTTTCTAAATCTACTAAATCAAATGGTTTTAATATAAAATAACTAACTCCCATTTCTGAAACTTTTCTTATTATATCACTAGCATTATAACTAGTTGCTACTATAACTTGTTTTTCAATATTTCTCTTTTTCATTTCTTCTAATACATATAATCCATCTTTTTTAGGCATTATTAAATCGAGCATAATTACATCATAATTATCTTTTTCTTTTTGTATTAATTCTATTCCTTCTTCCCCATCATAAGCTGTATATAAAACTTCTATTTCATTATTTTCTTTAAAATATTCTTTGATCATATCTACTAAATTTTTATTATCATCTACTACTAAAAGTCTTACTTTTTTCATATTTATCTCCTTTATTTTAACAGTTTTAATTATACTACTTATAAATAATACTTACTATAGCATTTAATAGCTTCTTTTGTCGAAATTAATCGAAAAAGATAAAAAGAAGTCGTAAACAAATACAACTTCTTTTTAATTTTTTAATCCTTTTTTAATTACATCTTTTGCTCTTCCTAAAAAGGTTCTATTTTTAACACCACTAGTTTTAATAGCCAATTTATAAACTTCTAAAACATGTTCAGCAAAATACTTATCAGAATAATTTTCTGATGAAAGTCTAGCTTGTGTTCCTAAATATTCTATTTTATTTCTATCTGGTATTAATTCAAGCATAATTTTAACATACTCTTTTTTATTTTTAAACAAATAACCATTTAAATCATTAACAACTATTTCTGAAAAACTATCATCTAAAGCAGCTACTACTGGAATAGAAGCAGCCATGGCTTCAATTACTGTAAGTCCTTGAGTTTCTGTTCGAGAAGCAGTAGCAAATATATTTGCAAGTCTATAATATTTAGGCATTTCATTAAAAGGAATTTTACCTATCATTAATACGCTATCTTGTAAATTATTTTTATTTATTAATTCTTGCAACAATTCTTCATCAGGACCAGAACCAATTATTAATAATTTAGCATTCTTATGTTTTTTACATATTTCTTTATGTCCTTCAATCAATACATCAATACTCTTTTCTTGACCAAGTCTTCCGACAAATAATATAACAATATCATCTTTATTCAAGCCAATTGATTTTCTTAATTTAAGAGTATCTTCTTCTTTAAATTTTTCTTTATAAAACCTTGATATTTCTATTCCAGTTGGAATAATATGAATATTGCGATCATATTTATATTTTGTTTTAAAAAACTTATACATTTTTTTAGTTGGTACAATAAGTTCCGTAACAGTTTTATCACAATAAAACTTAGTAATTTGTTCAACTATTTTTTTACTTGGTTTATTAAAATAACCATGCGTTATATAATGCACATAATCTTCATAAGCTGTGTGATAAGTATGAACTATAGGAATATTAAGTTGTTTAGAAATAATTCTAGCAAATGTTCCTATACCAAACTCAGTTTGTGAATGAATTACATCTAAATTCATTTTTCTAATTTTATTTATTATTCTAATTGGATAAATACTTGTCATACGATAATCGTAAATACCAACCGGGATACCAGGTACTCTAATAATATGATTATTCTTTTCATATTTATATTTATGTCCTTCATCATTTACTGTAACAATAAATACTTGATGTCCTTGTTTCTTTAAAGCATTTTCCAGCATAATAATACTTGTTGATACACCATTTATATATGGTGGATATGTATCTGTAAAAATACCTATACGCATTTTATGCCTCCTTGTCCTTCATATTTACAGCAATTGCTCCAATTATTAAACCAAAATAATATGTTACAACACGCCATAAAATCATAATAACACCCAAAGAACTTCCACCAATGAAATTACCATAGAAATTATTAAAACCATATTCAAGTCCGCCAGCTCCACCTGGAATAGGTACAAACGAACCTACAAGCATAACATATGCTGATGTAACAACTACAATAATTGGAGTTACACTAGTATAATCCCCAGTACTATAGAATATAAAAAGTGGAACCATATATTCACATATTAATGCTAAAAAAGCATCAAAAATCGCATTTGCAAAGAATTTTTTATCATTAATTAATACTTTTGCACCAGCATGAAAATCATTAATATAATTATTCCAATTCTCTGTAGTTTTTTTCTCATCCTTAACTATTCTTATTCTAGATAATACTTTAATAAGCTTATTAACTATAAATTTATTTAATTTTTTAGCAAAAGCTATTATAAATAAACCAACTATAACTAATGTATTTATAATAAATCCAAGTGTTACTAAAGCAGTTAATACAGAAGCATTATCAAAAAAATGAAAAATACTATTAGCTACAATTGAAATAAGTCCAAGTGTTACTAAAGCAATTTGATACACAATAAAATTTTCTATAATAATACTAGTAGCAGCTGTAAGTTCAACACCTTGTTTTTTTAATGCATAAATTTGAAATGGTTGACCTCCACTTGAAAAAGGAGTAATACCATTAAAAAAATTAGTTACTAATTGAAGTTTAAAAGCTTTTTTATATGTATAGTCTGATTTAAATTTTTTAGTAAATGAATAAAATATATGTGCTTTAAAAATCCAATATAATACAATACAACCTATTGCTGCCAATAGCCATAATTTATTAGCATCCAAGATTCCTGCAATAATTTCAGTATAATTATCTCTTAATTCCCAATATAATACAGCAATTGTTACAATAATTAATACAACAATACTTATTATTGATTTTCCTTTTTTCTTCATGTTCTTTTTCATCTATATCTTCCTTTATAAATCTTCTATAACTTCAATTCCTGGTAACTTCTTTCCTTCTAAAAGCTCCAATGAAGCTCCTCCACCAGTTGATACATGAGTAACTTGATTCTTTAATTCAAATTTATTAATAGCAGCTCCACTATCACCACCACCAATAATAGTAGTAGCCTTAGAAGTAGCTAAATAGTTACACAAACTCTTTGTACCATATTCATAACTATCATATTCAAACATACCTACTGGTCCATTCCAAATAATAGTTTGACATTTATCTAAATAACTTTTAAACAATTCTATTGTTTCAGGTCCAATATCAACACCTATTTGATTAGAAGTAATATTATCAATTGAAGTAAGTTTACCACTATTACTTTCAATTTCTTCAGTCACAAAAACATCTGAAGGTAAAATAATCTTCTCTGGATATTCTACTAAAATATTCTTACAAAAATCAATACTTTCTTCATCTAAAATAGATTTTCCAATTTCATAACCCATACTTTTAAAGAAAGTAAAAGCCATTCCTCCACCAATTAAAATATAATCAGCAGTCTTTGAAAGATTGTCAATAACCCCTATTTTATCACTTACTTTTGCTCCACCTAAAATAACTGCAAAAGGTCTCTTAGGATTATTTATGGCACTTCCAAGAATTTTTAATTCTTTTTCAATTAAAAATCCTATACCATTAGGTAAATTAGAAGCAATTCCAACATTTGACGCATGTGCTCTATGACTAGTACCAAAAGCATCATTAATAAATATGTCACCTAAACTTGACCAATATAAGCCAAGTTCAATATCATTACTACTTTCTTTTTTATCATCTAAATCTTCATATCTAGTATTTTCCATTAATAGTACTTCACCATTTTTTAAATTAGAAACTAAATTTTCTAACTCTTCACCTCTAGTTACTGTACTAAAATATACTTTTTTATTTAATAATTCACTTAATCTTTCACTAACAGCTTTTAAAGAATTCTTTTCTAAATCACTTTTTTCTTTTATACGTCCTAAATGAGACATAAGAATTACTTTAGCCCCATTTTCTATAGCATAATTAATAGTTTCTAAACTTTCAACAATACGCGTATCATCAGTAATAATACCATCTTTAATAGGTACATTAAAATCAACACGAATTATTACTCTTTTTCCCCTTAAATTATAATCTTTTATTGTTTTTTTCATATTACTCTCCTGCACCAAAACGATATTTATCTACTTCATAATTTTGTTTAATTTCATCAGTTGTTAAAGCTTTATGATAAGCTATAAAACTATATATATTTCCACTAAATAGTGAATTTAGTCCTCCATTTTGTGGTCTTCCACCTAAATAACTATAGTTATCTGTCCACGTCCAGTAGTTAATATTATTAACACTTGTTACTGATTTTCCGTTAATATAAAGTTCTATATTACTTGAAGTATAAACAAGTTGGATACTTGTAATTTGATCAAAAGGATAATTAGTCAAATCAAACATTTTATATTTTGCAGATTGAACAGTTCCAGAACTTGCGATGCCATACATTTTATTATCTAAGCTATAGAAACCAAATGCTGCATTAGTATTTATATCACCAAACACAACATTAGATTCTTGATATGGCGCTTTAATAACTAAAGAATAAGATGCTGGCAATGTATTAATAGAATTAAATTTTGCATATGAATTTCCATTAAAATTATAAAAACTATTATTCCAAGTTACGTTATTCATTTCAGCATTATTATGGTTAGAAGTTAAATCTATTAGATATCCATTTTGTGGTTCAGTATAACCGTCATAATGAATATCTTTTCCAGATACATAACCATAAATTGTTACATCTTTATCAACAAATTCATACTTTTCGACACCATCTGTATTTTTAGTAATTATTACTGTGGCATCATTAGATACATTAGTATTAGTGAGTGGATTAACATTATTTTTTAAATATCCTGCATCTTTTAAATCCTGTACTTTAATAAATTTTTTAGAATTAGTCATTATTTTACCATCTGTCTCACTATGAAAATAATTTTCGGCTGCAAGTGTTATATTTTTAACAAACTCTTCATATTCTTTATCAGAGCTTTTTTTAAGAGTTTTAGTAAGAGCTGGTATAGCAAATACAGCAAGTACTCCTAATATAGCAATTACGCCTATTAATTCTACTAACGTAAATCCTTTTTTAGTCATTACAGTCACCTTCTTCTATTAAAACATGATCATCTAATTCTACTTGATTAATAGAATTAAATCTTTTAGTTATTTTTTCAGTTGTATTATGAATATCTTTGACATCTTTACTTACACTATCAATACTTTTAGAAAGTTTATCCCATCTATCTTTATAACGTCTAAATTCTTCAGAAAGTAAATTTAATTCTTTATGAATTATACTAGCATACTTATCTCTTTCCATATTTTTAATAATTACTTGAATAGTTGTTAAAGTACTAATAAGTGTAGTTGGGGAAGTAATCCATACTTTCTTTTTATAAGCATAATCAATAATATCATTATGATAAGCATTTATTTCTGCAAAAATAGCTTCTGCTGGTAAAAATAAAATAGCTTGATCAGATGTAACACCATTTATGATATATTTACTACTAATGGCATCTATATGTTTTTTCATATCAATTTTAAAGTTCTTTTCGGCTTGCATTCTTACCATATCACTATTATTTTTATCAACCATTAATTGATAATTTTCAAGTGGAAATTTTGAATCAATAGCTATTACTCCAAGTGGTTCTGGTGCAAATAAAACACAATCAGCTATAGTATTATTGTCAAAAGAATATTGAAGTTTGTATATTTTATCATTATTCTCACCAAACACATTACTCATAATATGTTTTAAATTTATTTCTCCAAAAATACCTCTTGTTTTTTTATCAGTAAGAACACTTTGAAGTGATACTATATCACTAGATAAATGATCTATCTTTTTTTGAGCTTCATCTATTTTAGATAAACGTTCTAAAACTGAAGTGAATGTTTTATTAGTCTTTTCAAAGTTTTGATCTAATCTTTCATTTACTTTATCATCTATTAATCTTAATCTAGTATCTATACGATCATTCATATTAACAAAACTATTATTTAAATGATTACTTAAATCACTTTTAAAATCACCTAATTCTTTAATAACTGTTGTTTCCATCTTACCTAATCTTTCAGTTATATTAGATTCATTAATATTTTTAACTAGACATAATATATTTAAAATAATTACACATACAAGTAAAATAATAATTACAATGTCCATTCTAACCACCTATCATAATTATAATACAAATAAAATAAAATTACTATTTTATATCAAAAAAAAAATTAGATTTTTCTAATTTTTTTCAAATAAACTTAAAGCATAATAAAATTCTTTTTCATTATCAAGTGGCATAAGATTTTCTTCACCATTATCATTTACTACTTTTCTAATACAGAAATCATTGCCATCATTTTCATTTACTAAATATAAGTAAGTTATATCATTATTTTTAAATTCAGATACTATTATATAATCAATATTATTTTCTAATGTAACACATTTTAATTTCATAATCTAGACATTCCTCCATTACTATCAGAAAAATTATATTCTTTTTCTATTAACATTTTTTCAATATAACTACGCATAATATCATTATATAATTTAATATCAGCTTCTCCTTTTTCATTAGTAAATCCTCTAGATTTTAAATAATCTTCAAAAGAACTAAAATTGAAATTATCAGAATATAGTGATAAATCAGACATTAATAAATTCATATTTCGATCAACTTGTTCTTGATCTTTACTAAATCCATGTGTTGCAGCTGAATCAATTTTATCATATACAGCATATAATACAGCTTCTGGTTCATCATCTGATTTTAAAATATCTTTAGCAATATTACCACTTAGATAATAATATCCTTCACCATCATCTGTTCTTCTAGTTGCATCAGCAACAATTTTATGATACTTATTAATAAATTCATCAACAGGTTTTTCTTTACTCAAAGAATTAATACCACCTAAACTAGCAACTAAAGCAGCTCCTGCACAAAAGCATGTAATTGATGTTGAAATAGTTTTCTTAATATATTCTGAATCGAAATTTTTTGCAAATGGATTATATTTTACAACTTTTCCATTTAAACATTTGTCTTTCAATTTATCACTAATGTGTTTTTCAGATTTATTTTCTTTACCATAATTAGTATATCTTAACATATCATGCATTGTTCCATTTATTACATCTTTAGTCTGAAAATCATAAATATGCAAACCTGTATATAAATATTTTTTGTCATTATTAATTTCATTTTCAGATAACGCTATTTCATCTTCACTACAATGGCAAATATTAGCTAAGTCACTTTTTATAACACGAGTATCAATAATTTTTTGCATTAATTCATTTCTTTTATGATTATCATAATCATATAATTCAGAATCTAAATCATATATTTTTTTAATTTGAGCTTCATCTAATTCTTGATTAGTGATTATTAAATCAAATAATTCTTTTGCCTCATCCATATAGTTCACCTCTATTATTAATTATAACTAATGTTTTTATTATTTTCTATAGTTTATCTCTAGTTAGACATTTTTTTACACTAAAAAAGAAGAATTAATCTTCTTTTTTTGATTTTAGTAACAAAATTGTTCCAGCAGCAACTGCAGCAGCACCTATAATTGCGCCACATATTACTAATAATTTTTTATTATCTTTTTCACAATCACAACATTTTAATTGTTCCATATTTTCTCCTTTAATTTTAATTCTAAATCTTTACATCTTTGAATATCCATATCTTTAATATGTTCAAGTTTATATGGAATATTCAATTTTTTATATTTTGATACACCATAAGTATGATATGGTAAAAGTTCTACTTTTTCAACATTCTTTAATGGTCTTATAAAATCAGCTAGTCCATTAATATAATCTAAGTTATCATTAATATTAGGTATTATAACTTGTCTAAGCCATAATTTTTTATTTTTCTTTTGACACAAATCTAAAAAAGATAAAAAATTAGACATTTTAAAATTAGTAATATCTTGATAATCTTTTTCATTATATGCTTTAATATCTAAAATTATTAAATCAACATAATCTAAAATATTCTCATTAAAACTACATGAACCAGCAGTATCAAGACATGTATTAATATTTTCTTTCTTACACATTTTTAAAATTTCAAGTAAAAAACTACTTTGCATTAATGGTTCACCACCAGAAAAAGTAACACCACCATTTTCTCCAAAATAGTTTTTATATTTTTTAATTTTATCAATTAATTCCTTAGTTGATATTGGCATTTTATTATTTATATGCCAGGTTTCAGGATTATGACAAAAAATACATCTTAATGGGCAACCTTGCATAAAAACAACAATACGAACACCTGGTCCATCAACAAGTCCCATTGTTTCAATTGAATCAATATATCCTATTTTATATTCTTTCATGGAAAGTCCTACTTATAACTTCTTCTTGTTGTTTTCTACTTAACTTATTAAAATTAACAGCATATCCTGATACTCTTATAGTTAAAGTAGGATACTTATCAGGATTATCCATTGCATCAATTAAAGTTTCACGATTTAATACATTTACATTTAAATGATGGGCACCTTGTTTAAAATATCCATCTAAAATTGATACTAAATTATCAATTCTTTCTTTTTCACTATGTCCTAATGCTTCTGGAATAATAGAAAAAGTATTAGAGATTCCATCCATACAAACATCTTTATATGGTATTTTAGCTACTGAATTTAATGAAGCTAAAGCTCCACTAGCATCTCTTCCATGCATTGGATTAGCACCTGGAGCAAATGGTTCACCAGCAATTCTGCCATCTGGAGTTGAACCAGTATTTTTACCATACATAACATTTGATGTAATAGTTAAAATTGATAAAGTATGTTTTGCACCTTTATATAATGGATATTTAGAAAGTTCTTCATAAAACTTTTTAGCAAGCATTACTGCAATATCATCAACTCTATCATCATCATTACCATATTTAGGAAAATCACCTATTACTTCAAAAGATGTCGTTATTCCTTCTTCATCACGAATTGGTTTAACTTTAGCATATTTGATAGCAGATAATGAATCAACAGCAACTGAAAAACCAGCAATACCAAATGCCATTAATCTTTTAACATCTGTATCATGAAGAGCCATTTGTCCTGCTTCATATGCATATTTATCATGCATATAGTGAATTATATTCATGGCATCAACATAAATTTTAGCAGTTTCTTTAATTGTATGATTAAAGCTTTTCATAACTTTATCATAATCAAGATATTCATCATCAATTGGCACAATATCATCAAGAACTAGTTTATGAGTTATTTCATCTACACCACCATTAATTGCATAAAGTAATGCTTTAGCAAGATTACATCTAGCCCCAAAAAATTGCATTTGCTTGCCAACTTGCATAGCCGAAACACAACATGCGATTGCATAATCTTCACCATAGATTGGTCGCATTAAATCATCACTTTCATATTGAATGGCGTCAGTTAAAATAGAAATTTTAGTTGCATACTTTTTAAAATTTATTGGTAAATTAACAGACCATAAAATAGTCATATTAGGTTCTGGGGCAGATCCTAAATTAATTAATGTATTTAAATATCTAAATGAATTTTTAGTAACAAATGATCTATTACCATTCATTCCACCAATAGATTCTGTAACCCAAGTTGGATCTCCAGCAAATAACTCATTATATTCTGGAGTGCGAAGATGTCTAGCTAAACGTAATTTAATAACAAATTGATCTATTAATTCTTGAGCTTCTTCTTCATTAAGAATACCTTCTTTAATATCATTTTCAATATAAATATCTAAAAATGTTGAAGTACGTCCTAAACTCATTGCTGCACCATTATTTTCTTTAATTGCAGCAAGATATCCAAAATATAACCATTGTACTGCTTCTTTAGCATTCTCAGCTGGTTTTGAAATATCAAATCCATATTTTAAAGCCATATTTTTGATTTTATCTAAAGCTCTAATTTGTTCTGAAACTTCTTCACGAAGACGAATAGTATTTTCATCAATAACACCATTTATGTTTTCCAAATCCTTTTGCTTCATGTTTTTTAATAAATCGATTCCATATAAAGCAATTCTGCGATAATCACCAATTATACGTCCACGACCATAAGCATCTGGAAGACCAGTAAGTAAATGACTTGATCTTGCTTTTCTAATTTCTGGTGTGTAGGCATCAAAAACACCCTGATTATGAGATTTACGATATTCATTAAAATATTTATCTACCTTCTCATCAAGTTTATATCCATAAGCTTCAAGTTCTTGATAAACCATACGAATTCCACCATATGGATTCACTATTCTTTTTAGTGGAGCATCTGTTTGAAGTCCAACAATTACCTCATTATCTTTATCAATATATCCCGCATCAAAAGAATCAATACCAGACATATGAACTGTATCAACATCAAGAACCCCATTTTTTAATTCTTCTTTTAATAATTTTTGACACTTATCCCATACTTTTTTTGTTTTTGGAGATATAGTAGCTAAAAATGTATCATCACCAGTATATTCGGTATAATTTTCTTTTATAAAATTTTCAACATCAATTTTGTTTTTCCAAATTTCACCCTTAAATTTATCCCAAATCATATACCTTACCTCCTACTCTCAAAGTATACCATATATTTAAAAAAAAAGATATCTAAACACCAAATTTATTTTAAATCATAAAATTTATATGGAGGAATAATAATGATAGATTTTTTTTCTAATTTAAACCCATGTATTCAAGCACTTATTGCCACAGTTTTCACTTGGTTTATTACTATGTTAGGAGCTTGTATTGTTTTTCTTTTTAAAAATATTAATAAAAATATAATGGATGCTATGCTTGGATTTGCAGCTGGTATTATGATTGCAGCATCTTTTTGGTCATTATTAGAACCAGCAATTTCTATGGCCGGTAATCTTTCTTGGTTAATTGTATCAATAGGATTTATTAGTGGAGGAATATTACTATTTATTGGTGATAAAATATATGATACTAAATATAAAAAAAATAATGATAAAATTAAAAGATGTATGATGCTAATATTTTCTATAACACTTCATAATATTCCAGAGGGACTTGCTGTTGGTGTAGCATTTGGATCACTTGCATACAATTTAGATGGTGCAACTCTTACATCTGCTATAATGTTAGCTATAGGTATAGGTCTTCAAAACTTTCCTGAAGGAACTGCAGTTAGTGTTCCTTTAAGACGTGAAGGTTTTTCTAGAAAAAAAGCTTTTTTCTATGGACAATTAAGTGGTATTGTTGAACCTATATCAGGAATAATTGGTGCCCTTCTAGTACTTAGAGTTAGAACTCTTTTACCAATATTATTATCTTTTGCAGCAGGAGCAATGATATATGTTGTAGTAGAAGAACTAATACCAGAAAGTCAAACCAATAAGAAAAAAGACCTAATGGCCTTATTCACGTTAATTGGTTTTGCAATAATGATGATTATGGATGTTGCTTTAAAATAAAAAAATAGGAATTTTCCTATTTTATTTTGTATCTTTTCGAGCTAATATTGCAAAATATAATACTATTACATCTAATATAATATTTATAGTAGAAATAGATGTAGATGAAAATAGAGTTACTATACTTCCAATTAAACTAAGTATTAATAAGAATATATAAAATGTACCATTACTTTTACCATTAATAAATCTATTTAATAACCAAAAGAACCAAACTTCAATAGCTGCATTACATGCAAAATATGCTACTAAAAATGTCTTGGCATCCATTTTTGTATCTTTTGGAACTATTGATAAAAGTTCATCTGGTATTTTATCTAAACAGCCAACTACAACCGCAAAAATAACAGCTAATATAGCACCAATAACATATAGCCACTTAACTCCATTAAGTACTTTTAAACCCTTTCTTTTCATATAATCTCTCCCTTCATAACTTATATATATTATACATTTTTTATTTAAAATTTCAATAAAATAAAAAGACTAGTAAAACTAGCCTTATCTCACTAAGAATACACTTTTTTATTTTTGAGAATAAGTAAATGTAATATCCATATCAGAGATATCTACTTGACTTGTAGGTAATTCTGTTGCATTAGCATCATATGCTACTGTTAATTTTAAAGTTTTTTCAGTATTTTTTAATAACTCATCATTTTTTTGAATAGCTGTACCATCAGCATAAGTTAAAGTATAAACTAAATTACTTGAAACAATAGCAGCATCTGCAGCAGCTGTATCACCAGTACCAGTAATTGTTGGTGTAGCAAATGTATAATCACTTAATTCTGCATCGATAGTTCCATTATTAGCAACTTTAAAAGTATAAACAACTGAATCTCCTGGCATTGATAATGTTACATCATAATCACCAATATGAGTATCAGATTCAATTTGTGGTGCTGTTACAACTGTAGCACTACCATTAATAGTTGCAGAACTTAAATCTTTAAATTTAATTTTCCAGCTTGCAGGTACAACCTCAGCTTGTCCTTTAACATCTAAACTAGATGACATAGATGCAAATCCGACAGAAATACCTATTACAGATAATAAAAATGCAACGGCAACAATTCCATATAAAAATTTAGTATTATTTTTCATTTATTAAACTCCTCTCTATTTTAATTATACATAAAATATTTATATTAGCAAGATTTTTTTTATTCATATAGTAAAATAGTGTAAACTATTCATACTCATCCCTTTTAATAATAGTATAATAAATATCTTTGCCATTTCTAACAACAAAAGTACATTTATTCACACTAGTTTTATAGTAAATTATAGGTTCATGTAAGTTATCGTGAACATCCATCAACTCCATAAATTCACTAACTTCAATTGCTTTCTCACCTCTTTCAATTTTAAATTTACCTTTAGCTTCAGTAATAGCACGGTCAAATTCTCGCAAGATTTTTTTAATTTTTTGTTCATATTTAGATTTAGATTTATTTATTTTAATCATCGTTATAATTAAATAAGTAATAACTAAAATTAAACATATTCCAGTCAAAATCATTAATCCAACATATACAATTCCTAAAGATTGTTTACTATATATATATCCTGTTTCATTATGATTTGATGGTTTTGAAATAGAAATTATTTTTTCTGATAAAGGAATTTCAAAAGTACTAGTATAACTATCTGAAATTTCTTTTTCTAGTTCTTTTGAATATCCTTGCCAATTTACTTTGAATACAACTTTTAAATTAGCATTTGGATTTAATTCTTTCTTCCACATTTGAACAACACTACTATATGTTTCATAATTTATTTTTTGATTATGTAGTGCTACATTAATAACTTGACCTTTTTTATCTTCCGTCACTTTTTCTAAAATATTATATTCTTTCTTTTCAATAGGCTTGGCCATATTATCGCTATCATATATTTCTAAATAACCTACAATTTCATAATCCAATTTATAATCAATATTTTCACTTAAAACATATGAATAATTGAAATCCAAATTAAAATAATCAACTAAATTAGCGACATAATTATAATCATTTTCAAGAAAATCACTACTGTAATGATTATTGTTTTTTAGATATGTTACATAATTTAGCTCAGCTTCTTTACTAAAAGAAATACCTTTACGGGATAAGTTATTTTTTCCGTAGCTAAACTCCAAAATAAAAGATATACTCAATGCAAGTATTAAAAAACAACAAATAATTATTTTTATATTATCTTTTATTTTTTTCATAACAACCTCCTATCTATGTATAAGTTCTCCTAAAACTACTGATGGAAACCCTATATATTTAATTTTAAATTTACAAACTCCTATAATATTTTTTCTTTCAATTGGATAACCATCGGGATTATCATTTGCATCTCCCTTAGTATAATAAATATATTCGTTATTACCCACGTCCACTATTTGTATTAATCTGTGAACAACTGTTTTATTATCCTTTTTGAATATTATTATTTGTCCTATTTCTAAATTAGTACTAGCATTAACTTTTTCATATATAATTGCATCTCCTCTAGCAAATTCTGGAACCATACTATTAGATCCAATGGCAATCATTCCATATTTGAGTGTACAACTTACTAAAATATTAACAAAAATAACAATAGAAAGCATAATAATAATCACAACTAGTTTATATTTTTTTGATTCTTTTATATTAATATTCTCATTTTCATCTTCAAATTTCTTCAAATTAAAATGAATTAGAAACATCATTAATACTGGTAAAGCAGTATTAATAATACATTCAAAATATAGGCCAAAATTTGGAAATATTGGTACAATTACTAATTTTAAATCTAACAGAAACCTATATATTAAACTAGGATATACTCCACCAAGTTTAGTATAATACATCAATATTACATTTTTAAATAAACTAGGAATGGCAATAACACAAATATATTTTATTTGACCATCGCCATTAGATAAGTCATATGTATCACGAAATAAACTCAAATCAATATTTGTTAAAATAATTACAATTAATATGTATGCTAATGTCGAACCATCACCTTTACGAATAATCTCGTATCGCAATACTTCAGTTACAAGAATTAACATCACATAAGGAATAATGTTATTAACTAAATTGGTTAAATTAAGCTTATAAACATTACCAGTAAATCCAAATATTAATCCAAGTGAATATGTCATTATCAAAAAACCTATTGTATATATGAATACATAAAATGATAATTCATATTTAAACCTTCGACTTTTACCCTCATAGCCATATATTCCTATTAATATGGCTGTTGGTATTGCAATTGTTGCAATTAAAAACCAATAACCAGTATTTTTTAAAGCCCAAAGATTTATGCAAGTAAAAATAAGCAATAATATAAGGATTATATTTATAACTAAATAGCTTTTCTTATATCGTTTAAGCATAAGTTCACCTACTCTATGGTCATTATATCATTATTATTATTATTATCATATATTTTTTAAATTATTTTACATTATACTTTACATTAAAAGTAAAAAAATAAAAAGATAATTTTATCTTTTTATTTCGAATTTAAAGCTTCTTTTTCATAAAGTTTTTGATAAATTTTACTTGTTTTTAATAATTCATTATGTGTTCCTGATGATACAACTTGGCCTTTATCTATCACATAAATAATATCGGCATCTTCAATTGTTGATAAACGATGAGCAATTATAACTACAGTATGATTTTTTACAAGTTTATCTATTGCCTTCTTAATATATTCTTGTGATTCATTATCAAGTGCACTAGTTGCTTCATCAAATAAAATTACTTTTCCCCCTTTAGATAATGTACGTGCAATAGCAAGTCTTTGTTTTTGAACTCCAGATAAATTAATACCACCTTCTCCAAGAATAGTATCATACTTATCATCTAAACTCATGATATATTCATCAATATAAGCATCTTTACAATACTTTCTTATTTCTTCAAGAGTTATGTTTTTACGTACAATTTCAAAATTTTCTTTTATGGACCTGTTAAATACAAAAGGTTCTTGTCTTATTATAGATATTTGATTTCGAAGATTTTTTTCAGTTAAATCTTTAATATTAACACCATCTAATAATATTTCACCAGATTTTACATCAAAAATTCTAGTAAGTAAATTAAATAATGTTGATTTTCCTTGGCCAGATTTACCAATAATCGCAATCTTTTTATGTGGCTCTAATTTTAAATTAAAATTATTTAATGTTTCAACTTTATTAGGATATGAAAATGAAACATTTTTAAATTCAATTATACCTTTATTATTAGTAAGTTCTATATTACCAAATTTTTCATCTTCATATAATTTATTTAATACTATTTCATTAACACGTTTAATAGATACTATTGTTTTTTGGTATGTAATTGTTAAATCATTTAAATTTTCAATTAACCACATATATCTATAAACATAATATGTCATAGCAACAAAAAATGTAAGTGTTACTTTTCCATAATAAAGTAAAATAACACAGATTATAAATGTTCCTACTTCTAACATAGTTCTAAGAACTCTTGTAATAATATTAAATTTATTATTAATATCTATTTCTTTTTTAGAAGTAGCAAAAATAATCTTAATTATTTCTTTCATATCATTTAAGACATTATTTTTAATACCTAATGTTTTTATTTCTCTTATACCCCTAATTGATTCATTTGTTAAAGAAGCAAACTTATCTTGTCCTGCTTTTCGATCTTTATGAATTTTTTCAACAACTGGATTATATTTCTTAATAACTATAAAAAATATAATTAAGAAACATATTATTTCTAATCCAATAATCCATGAATTAATAAAGACATATACAATAATAATTAATGCCGCAATTAATTCAGAAAACATATGTAAAAGACGACCAAATGCAAAACTTAAGCAATCAGCATCACCAGTGATACGATTTATAAATTCACCAGATGTATGTACTTCAAATGCCTCAGATGGTAAATCTAGTGTCTTTTTATATGTTTCATAACCTAATTTTCGTGTAATTTTACTTTCAATTTTATATAATGATGCATTTGCACATTGAATAAATACTCCATCAAAAGTAATTTCTAAAATAAAATAAATTAATAAATATATTAATGCCATTTTAACATCCATATTAGTTATAGATTCAATAGCAGCACCATTTAAATAGCCAGAACATATTCCTACTATACCTGATAAAAAAATCATAATACTAGCAAAAATAAGTTTTCCCTTTTCATCAATAAATTTTATTAGAGGTTTTATTTCTCTTAAATTTTTCATAATACCTCCCAAAATAAAAGACTACATATATTATGTAGTCTGCATAGTTAACAAGTGAAAAATGAAGAAACTCCTTTCCACTTATCTTTACTCAATACTACATAATTATAAAAACAATAAAATTTCTTCATTTTCTCACTCCTTTCACTTCAAATTCATAACTAAATTATCATACATAGTTTATTTTGTCAACTTATTTTTCATTTTATCATATTGTTTATACATATATTGAACACCATTTTCTAAAAAGAAATAATGTTTAATATAAAAACCTAAAAATACTAATAGTATTAATTCAACTATTAAAAATTGATATGTTATCCATATAGAAAAAGCTAAAAATATAAAGACAAATAATGCATAAAAAAGTGTTACTAATAAATGTATTAATCTTTCATGCTGAAAAAAACTAATTTTAATTAAATGCTCTGATATAATTTCATTATTAATCTTTTCATTTTTATTTAATAATTCATCTATTTTATTAATATAATCTTTCATATATTTTTTCATTTTTAATCCTTTCATTTACATTTATATACATTAATAGTAATTTTGTCGAAAAATAACATTATCTTGCAATTTTATTACTTTTATAATTTAAAAAGTAATATTTATAATTTTAAGTAAAATTTCACAAATTTGTATTTTTCTATATTTTGTAAAGCAAAAATGTCACATTTTCTCTAAATCATTTTTTATTTTAATAGTAGCTTCGCCCTCTTTTTGACGATTTGGACTAGTTAAAAATTCTAGATCAAATTTATTAGTAATAATATCCATATCTTCCTTCTCATAAATTGCGCCTGGATGAAATAGTATTTCAATATTATCTAATTTATTTTGTAACATTACACTAACGCTTTCATAAAACATATGTCCTGAAAATAATATGCCTAAAAATTCTTTATTACCATATTTAATTAGTTTTTTATTTTTAAATTTATCACGTTTATATAATATTTTTAATATTAAATTTTTAATTCTATTAACAAAAGGTACATTTTTAGGTTTAATCTTTAATTTTTTTTCAATAGGAATACGTATATATTCAACATCCATTTTTTTCTCTTCTATTACTTCCATTAAAGCATCAAATATTACTGGAAGCATATGATAATGACAATGAGAATCAATACGATATGGTTTATTAGTATAATACTTTGATACTGCCTCTATTTGTTTTTCAATTTCTTTTTTAAAAGCATTTTTATATTTTTTTCTTTCAAAAGGTATATAAGAAACTAAAAGTAATTTAATAAAATTAGGTTCAAAATTGCCACTTTTAGCAATTATTCTTTCTTCTGATAAACATTTACCTTCGCAAAAATTAAAATGAATAGCTATTTTTACATCACGATTTTGAAGTAAATTCATACATTCATCTAAATTAGGACTATTAGGCATCAAACTAATTCCATTTAAAACTCCATTATCAATACATTCAATAATTCTCTTACTTTGTTTTATAGTCATACCATAATCATCAGCATGAAATTCTATCATTTTATCAACTCACTATCTATTACTATCTTTCCTTGTCTTAATACCTCAATATTATTATTTACTACTTTAACTATAGTAGAAGGGGTATTAGAACCTACTACTCCATTAATAATCGCATCTACTTTACCATCAAAATGTTTTTTAATATCTTCATAATTATAATTACCATCGCCACTTATATTGGCACTTGTTGCAACAATTGGAAATTCTAATTTAGAAAGTATTTTAAGCATTATATTATTATTTGGAATGCGAATACCTATAGTATCATTATCAAAAGCATAACTATTAAGTTCTTTCTTCTTTTTTAATATTATTGTAATTTCACCAGGCATATATTTTTCTATTATTTTTTTCTCTTTTTCATTTACATATGCATACTCTTCTATTTGTTTTTTATTTCCAACCATAATATTAACATTCTTTGATATAGGTCTTTGTTTTATATCATAGATTCTATTTATAACTTCATTTGAAAAAGCATTACCACCAATTCCAAATACCGTTTCAGTAGGAAAAATAACTACTCCATTATCATTAAAATTTTTTATTATTTCATCTAAATCTTTAATATTAATTTCTTTTCTAAAATCATAATACTTTGTCATAATATCTCTTCCTAATTTTATTATACTCTAATTTTATAAAAGAAAAAAGAAGAACTAATAATGTAATAACATTTTTTTAATTCTTCCTTCATTTTTAACATCTTTTGCTTTCGAATTATATAAATAATACTCTACCATTTCATTTGGAATAGAAACATTACATTCATGTTCTAGTGTTCTTTTATAAATATAATCGCCATGACAACATATATTATTAGATTCATCCATTACACGTGTTCTATTAAATTCTTTATTACTTTTCAAAATAAAATATGGTGCCATATTTTTCTTAATATTTGCATGATCCCATGTTAAATCAACATTATACCAATTACCATTTAATTTTACTTGATTCCATGCATGACCATCTATATCTCTTTCACCCTTAATAACTTTTGTTTTAATACCTATTAATGCACAAGCATCTCTAATAATTCCACTCATCCCACGACATACACATTCGCCACTTACTAAGCCAATTATTTCATCTGGAATTCTTTCAAATTTTTGTAAATTTTTACTAAGTTTTTCAGTATAACTTTCGTCTGCATCTCCTCTTTGAACATTATTAACTATTTCTTTTAAAAGCTTACAAAAAACATTTATTTGCGGATTATTAGAATTATAGCATTCTTCATAATCAATATTACTTACAATATCCCATAATTTTTTAGAGTATTCAAGATATAAATTATAATTAATCATATGTGGTTTAAATTTCCCATGCTTTGTCATTAAATTATTTACAACAACTGCATACATATTAAAGTTATTTTTAAATTTTTTTAATTCTTCATATCCAATTTCTCCTGGTTTTTGAATATAAAGCCATATTTTAAATTTCTTTAATTTTTTGGGATACAAATTACTTAAATATCTTAATTCTTCAATCGTAAGAGTTAATGAATGTTCAAATGAATCTTCTAATTTTTTTCTATTTTTTTGATATAAATTAACATATTTATCTAAATTAGGAATATTTGAATCTATTTTTTCACCTAATATTGCATCCGATAGTGAATGAAGTTTCATACTACTCTTATCAATTTTTATTTCATTTCTTACTAAATAACTAGGTTTTATGTTCATAAAAAAATCCCCCATTTAATTCCACGGGGGTTACTATAACATATACAGTTTAAAAAGTCAAATCATCTATTCCTTATCAAGTTGAATTTTAGAATATGCTCCTAAATCATATACATCGTATTTTAAATCTTTTAAAGTTTGATATGCTTTTGCACTTCTTGCACCACTTTTACAATATACTAAAATAGTTTTATTTTTATCTAAATTAGTTTTATCATCAATAGTATCATAAGGTATATTAATAGCACCTTTTACATGTCCTGTTTCATATTATTCTTTAGTTCTAACATCAACTATAATATAATTATTTTTAGAAAGTATTTTATCAAGTTCTGATACTTCACTTTTATTTTCAACTACTTCTGTATCATACGTTTTTACTTCTTTTTTATCACTATCACAACCACAAATAAATAAAGAAAAAATACTAATTACTATCATGATTTTTTTACTCATATATATCACCATTAGTATTATATCAAATTTTTAAATTTTCTTAATCATATTTTTAATTTTTATACCACTATTTTCATAATTATTTTCTTCAAAATATGATTTTATTTTTTCATTTATATTATTTAATAATTTAATTTTTTCTATTTTAGTAGAATCATTTTTAATTAATGTCATTTCCTCTTCTTTTTTTAATAAAATATTTAGTTCATTAGTATAAGTTATTTTTTCATACGCAGTTGCTTTATAATTCAAACTGCGATTCTTTAATATTCTTATTTTATCTTTTAATTCTTTTAAATCTGAAGTTTTATATAATTCATAATTATAAAGTATAATTAATCCAAAATAATCTTCATTCTTATCAGTATTATATATTAATTCTAAAATACTTATAAGGATATTATCTATATCTTTTTTTAATATAAATTCTTCATATTTATTTTCCAGTATAAAATTTTCATCATTAAATTTTATTTGTAGTTTTCCGATAATATTATGTAATGCTGCTTCTTTATATATAGATAATCCTCTTAAATAAATAGTATTGTATTTAGATAATAAATTTTTTTGAAAAAAAGATATATCTAAATTAATTAATTCATTTAAATATTTTTTACCTTCCATATCTAGATATTGATCATAACATTTAAGCAACTGCAGTAATTCAAATTTGTTTCTCATATAACCTCCCTAGATATAAATTAGATATAAATATTGTATTCTAAATTTTAAAAAAGTCAAATATAAATAACTTTTATGATACAATAATAATAAGGATGTGATGTAATGAATATTTGTATACTTGGAGCTGGTGCATTTGGTTTATGTTTAGGTATTATTGCAAATGAAAATAAGCATAATGTAACAATATGGACTAAATTTGAAGAAGAAAAAGAATATATTATTAATAATAGAAAAAGTCCTGTTCTTCCAAATATTGATATTGATAAAAATATAAATATTACTACTGATTTTGAAAAAGCTATTATAAATTCTGAATTAGTTATAATTGCTATTCCAGCTAGCACTATTAGAAATGTTATAACTGAATATAAGGAATACATAAAAGATAAACATATTTGTATAGCTTCTAAAGGTATAGAACAAGATACTTGTTTATTTATTTCTAAAGTTATTAAAGAAATAATTAATACTAATAAATTATGTGTTATTTCTGGTCCTACATTTGCTATTGATGTTGCAAATAAAGTACCTATTGGTTTGTCAATCGCTAGTGAAAATACTGAAACAATTAATATTACAAAAAATGTTCTAGCAAATAAACATGTAAAATTAAGAGAAACAAAAGATATTATCGGTGTTGAACTATGTGGAAGTATTAAAAATGTAATGGCCATAATTGCTGGAATTTTAGATGGTTTAGGACTACCTATTTCTACTCAAGCAATGTTCATAACTGAAGCTACCAATGATATTAAACATCTAATTGAAAAACTTGGTGGTGATTCTAAAACAATTACTTCTTTTGCCGGCTTTGGTGATATTCTTCTTACTTGTACAAGTCCTAAAAGTAGAAATTTTACTTTTGGAAAAATGCTTGGATTAAAAAAAGATAAAAAAGAAATTGAAAATTATATCAAAAATACCACAATAGAAGGATTATATACTTTAGATTCTATTCATAAATTAATTACAAGCAAAAATATTAAGATGCCTATTATTAATTTAATATTTGATATTATTTATCATGATACACCTGTTGAACAAATTCTTCCGTTTTTAATTGAAAAATAAAATATTACGTTAAACGTAATATTTTTTATACTATATTTTTTTACAAATTATCTATTCCTAGTAATACTTTAGCAATAAACTCTTGATCAGGATACTTATATGATTTTATATCATTTATAAACCCATCTCTATCATATTCAATTTCTTTTTTTGTAATATTTATATCATCATTAATATCAATTATTGTATAAAACGTTTTATTTGTTTTTACACAACCACTACTACCAACACATATTATATTTTTATTATTTTCATGAACTTCAAATGCTCGATGTTCATGTCCTATAAATAAATAATCCGAATCCATATTTTTACAATATTCTTCAATATCTTTTATATTTCTTATTGATATAGTTTCAAATGGATATGGGTCAACACTTGTATCTTTAGATAACATATAATGCTGAAAAACTATTTTTTTACCATTAACATTTATTTCTTTTGATAATGGCCAGTTCATTTTTTCTTTAGGAATATCTTTTATACACTCATGAATCCAATGATGATGTTTTATCTCATTTTCTGATGTTATTTCATCATCAATTTCTAAACCCTTCGTATAATATAAATCATGATTACCAGCTACAATTGTAATTTCACTATTAAGTAGTAGTTCTAAACATTCTTTAGGTTTAGGTCCAATTCCAATTATATCACCTAAACAAATTACTTCATCAAAATTATTTTTATTAATATCATCTATTATTGCTTTTGTAGCTTGATAATTACCATGAATATCACTAAATACTGCTATTTTCATATTAATTCTTCCTTTCTAAAACCATTAGGCTTTCGATGTGGTATGTATTTGGAAACATATCATTTTATTTCTTTTCTGTGATTTAAATGTATTCCTATATGTCCTATACCCATAATAATAATTGATATAATTATGAATATATTTTTACCATATACTCCTAATAAAAGAAATGCAAATACAGGTAGAGAAGCTATTGGTACTGGAATACCTATGATAGATTTATACATATCTTCCATAGTTTTATTACTCTTAAAATATCTTATCCAGCTTATTTCATAAAGTATCATTAATAAAAAAGATATTAATAATATAATAGACCAATTAGATATTTTATTAATATTAAAATCTTTAAAAATTAATGGTAGTACTGTTAGTAATACTTCTCCTATTCTTTCTAATATTACTAATGCTTTATTTTCATTTTTTACATACTTATCATAATTTTTAGGTAAATTTTTACTCCAAATAATATTTGGTATAAATAACATTAATAAATATATTAATCCTACATAAGAAAAACCAAAATTCATATTATCACCTAAAAACATTATACCACAAAAAAGATACCTATTTGGTATCTCTTAATTTCATTTTACAAACTATTTCAACGTGCCTAGTATGCGGTTAACGAACATATCGTTTAACCATGTATTTGGTCAACGAACATATTTCATACCCACTGTTACCTATATGTATGCGGATAAAGAACATGTTATTTATTACTTGTCATATTCGTTATCAAATAAATTAAATAATATTTCAAATTCTTCATCATGTCCTAATAAATCTGGTTGTTTATTTTGTACCATTTTTTTAAACTCTTTGTATGGTACATACATTATTTCAGATATTTCCTCTTTTTGATACTCCATATCTTCTAGTTTTTTATCAGTTCTTAAAATATATAAATCGTCAAATTCATTATTAATAAAAGTTTCTGTATATTTAGAACTTCTCTTTAATGTTTTTATATATTCTAAATCTTCTTTATTAACATCAAGGTTTAATTCTTCTTTTAATTCTCTAATAGCTCCTGTTAATGAATCATCACCTGCAGATAAATGACCAGCACTTGAAATATCTAACATATTAGGGTTACTATCTTTTGTTGCGCACCTTCTTTGAAGAAGAATATCCCCCTTATTATTTATAATCCAAATATGAACTGCCTTGTGCCAATCCCCATCACGATGTACTTCACTTCTTAATTTTGTTTTCCCTATTCTTTCACCATTTTCATTTAATAAATCAAAATATTCTTTTGTCATTTTAATTTTTCCTTTCTAAAACCATGACCGTTTCCACATGATATGTATTTGGAAACATATCAACTGGTGTAATATCTATAATATTGTATTTTTCTTTTAATATATTTAAATCTCTAGCAAGTGTTATTGGATCACAAGATGTATAAACTACTCTTAAAGGATTAAGGCGAAATATATTTTGTATTGTTTTATTATCAAGACCATTTCGTGGAGGATCTACAATTATTACATCTGCTTTTTCATTCATTTTTTCAATTATTTTAGAAACATCTCCAGCATAAAATTCACAATTTTGAATATTATTTATTTTAGCATTTTCTCTAGCATCTATAACTGCATCTTCAATTAGCTCAATTCCAATTACTTTCTTACATTTATGACTTAAATATAATCCTATTGTTCCTGTTCCACAGTATAAATCATATACAACTTCTTTACCATTTAGCTTACTTTTATCTAAAATTAAATCATATAATTTTATAGTTTGAGCTGTATTTACTTGAAAAAATGACAAATTTGATATTTTATATTTAATATTATTTAATTTTTCAATTATATTACCTTTGTTGATTACTTTTTTGCTATTTTCGTTGATATGTAAAGCAATACTCGTTACATATTTTTTTAGTTCATTTATATCAATTTGACACTTTTTTCCTTCTAAATAAACCATAATATCATCATTTACAAAACTACTTCTAATCATAATATTATCTATTCCTGATAAATTTTGTTTATTTAGCACTTTAATAATATTATTTATTTTTTTATCAGCAATCAAACATTCATTAATAGGTATAATATTATGTGTTCCCAGTATATTAAAACCTAATTTATTATCTACTACTTTTAAAGATATTTTATTTCGATAATAATCAATATTATCACAAGGTATAATATTATTAATTTTTATTTTTTCTTTAACAAATTTATTAATTATTTCTTCTATCTTATTTTGTTTAAATTCTAATTGTTTTTGATATGACATATGTCTTAATTGACAACCACCACATATACCATAATATAAACATTTATTTTCAATATGTTCATCACTTTTATTTATAAATTTATTTACTTTTCCTTCTAAAAAATTCTTTTTTTCTTTTGTTATTTCTACTTCTACAAGATCACCAGGAAGTGTATATGGAACAAATATTACTTTATTATCTATTTTTCCAATACCTCTACCTTGATGATCTAATTTATTTATTTCAATAGTTTGCACATATATCACCAAAAAAATTATAACATAAAAAAAGAAAGAATTTAATCTTTCTTAATGAAGTATTTTCCAAATAATAAATACTAAAATTGCTAAAGCGAAAAGGCTTAAAACAGCAATAATTATTTTAAATGCTACACTTTTGTTTTCATTTTCTTCATCTTCATCATTTTCAGCATATAATTTTTTTAATTTACCAAATTTGAAAGTTGATGTATAAAATGATTTATCCATTTGATTATCTTCTTGCGGCTTATTTTTAGCTTCTTCAAGGGCTTCTTTCATTTCAGCAGCATCACTTATCATAGTTGTTCCATTAGATTTCAAATCTCCAAGTAAATCAAGTGATAACTCATCATCACCCATTTTATCTAATAAGCTAGTATTAGTAATTGTATTAAACAATTGTGATATATCTTGTTTTTCTTCTTCATTAGGTTCTTCTTCTGGAACTTTGTTTATTTCTAAATTTTTAAGTATATCAAGTTCTACATTTTTTAAACTATGAAAATTGTTTTCTACTTCATTTACCGGTCTTTCATCTTTTGCTTTATTTAAAACATCATTTATATCATAATTCTTATTTTCTTCAACAATAGGTTCAGTTTCCTCTTTTTGTTCTATTTGTTTATATAATTCTTGAATATTAGGTTTATTCTTTTCTTCACGTGTATTTAGCATTTCTCGAATTTTACGAATATCTACACTACCTTTTTCTGGTGTTTTAGCAAATCCTTCTACATTTGTATACTCTTTTGCCATATATTCTTTATTTTCAAATTCTTCTTGACCATTTATTTGCTCATATAATTCTTGATTTTTCTTAGCTCTACTTGGTCCACCTTCACGTGGTTCATAATAGCGTTCCATTCTACTTGGCATATCTATCACCCCGATTATTATAATGATAACATAAATTTTGTCATTTTAAAACTATTTACTTGCAAAATAGATAAGTTTTTTTTATAATTAAACAAGGAGGAATATTATGAAAAAAATATGTATTGATAAAGATAAATGTATTGGTTGTGGAGCTTGCGAAGGATTTGAACCAAATGTATTTGAACTTAGTGATGAAGGATTTGCAACTGTAAAAAAAGAAGACTTTGATAGTCTTACAGATGATGAAAAAGACAATGTAGAGGGTGCTGAAAGCGGTTGCCCTACAAGTGCTATTTCAGTAGAAGAAAAATAAAAGTAAAGCATGGCTTTACTTTTTTTGTACTAAACTATATAAAATTTTTACTTCCTTTGGAGTTAAATTACGATATTCACCAGATTTTAATCCATTAAGATTTAAAAAGGCAAAAGTTTCTCTTTTTAGTTTTAAAACCTCATAACCTAAAGTACTAAACATCTTTTTAACTTGATGATTTTTTCCTTCATGAATTATTAATTCTACAATTGAAGTATTAGTTGAACGATCATATTTTTTTAATTTTGCTTTAGCAGGTGCAGTTTTATATCCATCAATTACTACACCCCTACATAGTGATTTAATATCATCCTTATTTACAAATCCTTTTACTTTTGCAATATACATTTTTTCTATTTCATTTTTAGGATGAATCAAGCTATTAGTTAATTCACCATCATTAGTAAGTAAAAGTATACCACTAGTATCATAATCAAGTCGTCCTACAGGATAAATTCTTTTTTTGCTTTTAACTATATCAATAACTGTTTTTCTTTTTTTATCATCATTTGTTGAAGTAATTACACCACGTGGTTTATAAAGTAATATATACTCTTTATCTTCTTGTTTAATAATATCGCCATTAACTTCAATAATATCACTTGGTTGTGCAAGAGTACCAAGTTCTTTTACTATTTCACCATTTAATCTTACTTTACCAGCTAAAATATATTCTTCAGCTTTTCTTCTAGAACAATAGCCACGATTAGCTATTATTTTTTGGATTCTTTCCATGTCCATCACCTTTAATGAATTATACATTAAATTAAACACTTTTTCAATGAAAAAATATATTTACTAAAATAATAGCTGTTACAATACTAATTAAATCTGAAATAAGTCCTACAGTTAAAGCATATTTTATTTTTTTTATACCAATAGTTCCAAAATATAATGTTAAAACGTAAATAGTTGTATCAGTAGATCCTTGTATTATAGAAGCTATTCTACCTGCTAAACTATCTGGTCCTGAAACTTTAAAAATATTTGTTAAAACTGCTAATGTAGAACTTCCAGATATTGGTCTTAATATGGCCATAGGAAAAATATCTACTGGTAAAAACTTAAATGAAAAAATACTAAATATTTTAGTAATAAAACCACTGTCAAGTAACAAATTAATACCTAAAATCATAGCTAGCATTGATGGAAACATTTCAAAAATCATATTAAAACTTTGCTTTGCACCATTAGTAAAATCATTATAAATATCTCTTTTTTTATATAATCCATAAATAATAACAATAATAACAATACCTGGTAATATTAGATTACTCATGTTGATACCTTCTAGCAAATATTTTATCAATCATAATAGCAATCATTAATGAAATAAATGTTGTTAAAATACATATTGGTATTATTTCTGATGGATTTTTACTTTCATACATCATACGAAGTGATATAACTGTTGTTGGAAAAATAGTGACTCCACTAGTATTAATTACTAAAAAAGTAATCATGCTTCTTGTTGCTTCGTTTCTTTTCTTATTAAGTTTTTGAAGTTCTTTCATTGCTTTTAAACCAAATGGTGTAGCTGCATTTCCAAGACCAAACATATTAGTTATGATATTGCTTGATATATATCCAAGTGCTTTATTATCTTTAGGTATTTCTGGAAAAAGGTGTTTTAAAATAGGATAAAATAAATTTGATAGTTTTTTAAGCAACCCTGAGGCAGTTGCGATTTCCATAATACCAAGCCATAAAGCTATTACTGGAAATATTTTAATAACCATATCAAATGTTTTTTGACCACTATTTAAAATAGTTGCATTTAAGCCTTCATAATCACCAGTTATAATAAATGTAATAATTCCAATTATAATAAATAATGCCCATAATTTATTTATCATTTAAATAAGCTCCTTAATTTAGTAAAAAAGCCAGCTTTGTCATTTTCTTTTTCTCTTATAAACAAAATATCTTCATATATTTTTTTATCACCAATAAATACTTCTACATTACCTATTTCTTCATTACTCTTAATATCTTCTTTTTTCTCTATTAAAAATTTTAATTTAATACTACTTTGCTCTGTTTCAAGTAATGGATATGAAAATGAATTATTAATATAAAATTCACTTTTACCATAATAATTTTCATCATATATATTTATTATTCCTGATTCTAAAATAGAATAATTTTTATATTTACTAAATCCATATTCAAATAAATTTTTATGATCTATAAAATCATTACCATCATTTAAAGTAACTGCTACTAAATTTAAATTATCTTTTGTAGCTGTTGTAACTAATGTTCTTTTAGCTACATCAGTAAATCCTGTTTTACCACCAGTTGTATATTTATAACTATTTAGTAATTTATTTTTATTTATCCAAGAATAATAATTCATATTTGTTTTTAATTTATAAACTTTTGTACCTGTTATTGTTTTAAATTCTTTATTTTTCATTGCATAACTCATAAGAAGAGCCATATCATATGCAGTTGAAAGATTACCACCATTATCATCAAGACCACTAGGATTATTAAATTTAGAGTTTTTCATTCCAATTTCTTTAGCTTTGTTATTCATCATTTCAACAAACTTATCTATATCTCCACCAACATAATCAGCTATAGCACTTGCTGCATCATTACCACTTCTAAGCATAAGTCCATATACTAAATCACGTAATGTTAATTCTTCTCCTACTTTAATATAAATACCTGATCCATATGCACTATTTATACTTTCATTAATAGTTATAACATCATCAAGTTTACCACTTTCACAAGCTAATATTGCTGTCATTATTTTAGAAATGGAAGCTACTCCACGAACTTTATGAATATTATCAGCATATAAAATTCTATGTGAATCTTGATCCATTAAAATAGAACTTGTGGCACTTGTTTCAAGAGCAAATACTTTTATAGGAAACAATACTAAAAATAAAATTATAATTATTTTCTTCATATTTTCACCTATAAAAATATATGAAAAAAAGGACTAATTATGTCCTTTATTAATCTATTCTAAAAACATTTTTCTAGTAATAAAATTAAATACCATTACTACAGCAGTTGCGAATATTTTAACAATTAAATAACTAATTAATAAAATATCTTCACCAAACCACATTATTAATTCTGTAATTCCAAGCCCCATAACACTAAAAATTATAAATAAAATAAATTGTTTAGTTGAACTATTCTTTTTATTAACATCAAAAACCCATTTAACACTAGCAATATAATTAAATATAACTGATATAGTAAAACCAAGTCCTGCAGATAAAAGTGTTGATAAATGAAATACTTCTTTGCATAAAACCATAATACTATAGTCAATAACAAAAGCTATTCCACCAACTATACCAAATCTAAATAATTGTTTAAATAGTTTACTTTGTAAAAAATTTTTAATCATTTTTCTTTGTCCTTATGAGTTCTAATTCAAATAATTGTCTATGTTTTTTTACAACAACTTCTAGAATAATTCCACATGTAAAGAATAACATTGAAATTACAAGCATAAAACCAGCAAATATTAAACTTGGAAAACGTGGTACTAATCCTGTATCAAAATATTCTTTAAATACTGGAATACCAATAATCATAGAAATAATAAAGAATAATAAACTAAGTAATCCAAAGAAAAGTCTTGGTTTGTATTCTTTAAATAATCTTGTAATAGTTTTTAAAACTTTAGCTCCATCTCTAAATGTATGAAGTTTAGATACACTACCTGCTGGTCTATCACGATATTCAACAGGAATTTCTTTTAATAAGAAATTTTTATCTAGTGCATGTATAGTCATTTCTGTTTCTATTTCAAAACCTTTAGATAGAACAGGGAATGTTTTAACAAAATCATAACTAAAAGCACGATATCCAGTCATAATATCACGAACATTACTCTTAAATAAAAAGTTAATTAATCCTCTTACTAAAACATTACCAAAATTATGAAATGGTCTTTTATTTTCTGTAAAATATGTACTTGATAAACGATCACCAATAACCATATCAGCTTTTCTTTCTAATATAAGATTACACATTTCTACAGCATTTTCTTTAGGATATGTATCATCACCATCAATCATTAAATAGCAATCAGCATCAATATCTTTAAACATTGATCTAATAACATTTCCTTTTCCTTGTTTATATTCGTATCTAATAATAGCACCTGCTTTTTCAGCAATTTTATCTGTACCATCACTAGAATTATTATCATAAACATAAATATCAGCATCAGGTAAAACCTTGTGATAATCTTTAACTACTTTCTCAATTGTTTTTGATTCATTATAACATGGTATTAAAACCGCAATTTTTTTCTTCATATAGCACCTCAAATACTACATCTATTGTATTATTTTTTATTTATTATGTCAAATAAATAAAGCTCTTAAATTACTAATTTAAGAACTTGTCCTATTTTTAACAAATCACTTGTTAAACTATTAAATTTTTTTATATCATTTACAGTTGTATTATATAGTCTAGCTATTTTCCATAAACTATCTCCTGCTTTAACAACATATTCTACTTCTTTACTATTATTTGGAATAATTAACTTTTGACCAATACTAAGTAAATTACTTTTTAAATTATTAGCTTTTTTTAATTCATCAACACTTATATTATTTTTAATTGCAATCGCATATAATGTATCTCCACTTTGAACAATATAAACATTACTTTCATCATTTGTAATAGGAATCAAGAGTTTTTGCCCTATTTTTAAAGTATCATTTATAAGATTATTAGCACGCTTTATATCATCTACTTTTAAGTTATATTTTTTAGATATACTCCATAAAGTATCACCATTTTGAACGTTATAAGTAAATGCTGTATTATTTTTTTCACCGGGAGCAGTATATGGTAAATTTTTATAATCTGTAACTGCCTTAACAACTACTTCAGCATATTTTTCAGCATTATCAACTACCCTATTTATATCTTTAGCATTATCTATAAAACCATATTCAACTATTACTGGTTCTGTAACACCTGTATCACGAAATAAAAAATTATAATCTTTTGATGGATTACTAGGTAGTCTCCTTTGATATACTTTTCTAGTTTTTTGACCAGCTTCCTCTAATCCTTCTAGTATTAAACTGGCAAACTGACCATCATTTCTAAGTGCATATATTACTTCAGCTCCTTCAGCACCTCCCGCATTTATATGATTAGATATAACTAGTACATCTGGGTCATTACCATATGCTTCAAGTATCTCTCTAGTTCTATCTTTAGGAGATAATGTTTCATCAGTACTTCTAACATATTTAACTGGAATACCAAGTTCATTAAATCTATTAAACATATAATCTGCCATCATAGAATTAATATTTTTTTCTTGGTAACCATTACCAATAGCCCCTGGATCAGCACCACCATGTCCAGCATCAATTACAACACCTTTTAATGCCATAATATTATCACCTCTAATATAATTTATGACATTTGTTTAATTTTGACATAACTAATATTAAAAATAGTACAACTATTAACAATTATTCATAAAAATATATATAACATCACTAATAATCAAATAAAAAGTAATTAATTCAATTATTAATTACTCTTATTTATATTTATCTATTTCTAATAATCTTAATTCTAAATTCATTTCTTATATTTAAATAAATAACTAGGTCTATGTCCTCCACCAGTTTTCATAAATTTTGTTTTTTCTACTTTATTAGCAATGATTCTTCTAAAAGCCGGATCAAGTAATTTTTTACCAAGTATTACTTCATATACTTGCTGTAACTCTCCTAAAGTAAATAATTCTGGCATCATATTAAAAACAATATCTGTATATTCTAATTTATTTTTTAATCTTTCCATCCCAGATAATATAACACTTGGATGGTCAAAAGCAATATCTTTATTTTCTAATATTTTAAATGAATACCTATCCGTAGTTTTTTCCCTTAGTATTTTTTCTATTTTAAACTTAATTTTTTCATTACCATTATCGAGTACAATATCTATGATATTGTTTTTATCTTCGTAGAAAGTTATATCAAACCATGCAGCATTTTTACTAAGATTATTATTTAATCTATTTTTATCAATTAAAGCCATATATGATGTAGAAATAACACGCATTCTAGGATCTCTATCAACACTTCCAAAAGTATATAATTGTTCTAGATATATATTATCAATATTAGTTTCATTTTTTAAAATTCTAATAGGTGCATCATCTAAATTTTCTTTTATATCGACAAATCCTCCAGGAAGGCACCATTTATCTTTAAATGGATAATTATCTCTTTTGCACATAAGTATACTCATTTTCTTCTTATCTGTTTTACGATAATTACTTTCTTCTTCACTAGATATACTAAATATTAAAATATCAACAGTCATTGATAATTTTTCATACATACTAGAATCATAATCTTTTAAAAATTCTTCTTCTGATTTATACACTTTTTCCATATTACACCTACCATATTTATTATATAACAAAAAATTTATTAGAGCAATTTTTCATTCATTTTTTGTGTAAAATTATATTTTTGTAATCTTAATACTTTAATATATTTATCATCTATTTTAGTTTCAATATTTTTAGCATTTTCTACTTCAATATTTTCACCATCAATAGTAACAAGTAAATCCTTATTATCTGGTATAACATTTATTATTTTTTTATCAGGAACAATTATTGAATTGTTAATTGAACGATATACTTTAGAATTTACAACACCAAGTGGTGTAATTTGAAGAGTACTAAATTCAGGAAAAACAATACTTCCGCCATAACTTAAATTATGTGCGGTTGAGCCCATAGAGCTAGCTATTAAAACTCCATCACTAATTAGTTTTTCTAAGATAAAATCATCAATATATATATTTAGTTTTGTAAGTTTTAATTCTATATCTCTAATTAATATTTCATTTAAAGAATAATATTTTTGCATACCTTCTTTATTGTTAATAATTATTTCTTGAATGCCAATATTTTCTACTTTATATTTTTCTTCTAATATTTCTTCTATAAATTTATCTATTTCACTCATCTTTATTTCTTGCATAAATCCAAGTGTTCCAGTATTTACACCAACATAATAAATATCACTATTAAAATTATTCTTTTTAATCATTCGAAGGAATGATCCATCGCCACCAATTGCAACTGCAAGTTCATAATTTTCATTATTGATGCAAAATCCAGCTCTTTCTAATTTTTCTTTAACTAATTTACCTGCCATAAATGATTCAGCATTATCGTTTGCAAATATTTTTATATTCTTTATCATATTGATCACCACACTTACTATACTCTAAAATTCTGTCATAAAATTCTTCCCAATTATTAATTCTTTCAACATCCTTATTATTATAATTTTTATTTCGATAACTAGTATAAAGAAATGTTTTAATCCCCATTTTTGAAACTATCTCACAATTATAAGGTAAATCATCAATGAAATAGTCTAAATTTTCTTTAAAGGCTACTTCACTCTTATCTTTAACATCCAAAATTATCTTATCAACTACTATATTATTTTTTTCAAGCCATGTTTTAGTCAATAAAGAATCATCGATACAACCCTCACCCCTGAAGCAAATTATAATAATTTCATGACCCATTTTTCTTAACTCGTCCATAACATTTTTTACATCTTTAAAAGGTTTTAAATTATGACCAGTAAGTTCTATATACTTTTTATAAAAGTAACTATACTCTTCTTCCGTCCAATCAAACTTGCTATCAATTAAATTAGTATTTTCATAAATAATTCCTTTATTTCTTAATGATTTATCATATTCTAAGGCATAATTAAATAAAGTTTCTGAAAAATTACCCATTGTATCATCTATATCAATACCTATTCTCATTTTTCTAACACATCCACAGCTTCTTTTATTTTAAGACAAAAATGGATAATATCTTTTCTTTCTTTAGCAAAAGTTATACGTCCAATTAATTTACCATCTTCTGGCCATAATAATGATTTTCCAATTAAGAAGCGCATCTTTATTTCATTATAAAAAAATCTTAATAATTCTTCCTCTGTCATAATAGGTTTACCATTATACTTCATACCCTTTAATTCTGTAAAATCAATAATAACAAAGAAGCCTGATTCGGGATATAGTTTTTTAGGTATTTTAATTCCTCTTACTCCAGTTTTAGAAAGAGCTAAAGCTTTCTTATCTTTTTTAATATATTTACATATTTTCTTTCTTTCCTTATTATCTTCAATATGGTCTATTCCATTTATCAAAGCATTTACTAAATTAAAACGAAATTTATATTCTCCAATTAGTTTATCAAAATATTTCTTGTATTCCCTATTTCTTTTTTTTGATACATTATAAGCTCCTCTTAAAGCAACACCATTTACGGATGGAACCGCATCTAATTTTTGAAAAATTTTGTTAATTACTTCTCTAATTATAACTTCATCGGCTACCACAAATCCGGCTCTTAAGCCAGCCAAACCATAAGCCTTTGAAAGACCAAATAAAGATATAGTATTACGAAACATCCCAGGTATAGTCGCCATAGGCTTTGCCATATTATTTCTATCATAAGTTAAATCCCGATATACTAAATCATCAATGACAAATACACCTAAATCCTTACAAATTTCACCAATACTTCTTAATAATTCATATTCGTTTTGTCCCATTACTTTTCCTGTAGGATTACATGGATTACTATTTACAAAAGCTACAACTTTTGGTACAACTTCTCGATTACCATATTCTTCTTTTAACTCTTTATTAATATCAATTATTTTATTTCTTAGTTTATGAGGATTAACAAGATAATTATCTTCTTCATCTAAATCTATTATCTCAACTCTAGCATTTAATCTTTCGGGTTTAAAACTAAATAAACCATAATTAGGACCCGTCATTAATATAACATCATCATCATTTACAATAACATCAAGAACAAGTTCAAAAGCATGTGATGTAGATACCGTAAATGTTAAGTTGTTAATTGATAATCCTTTATCATCAATATCGTCATAATCATATGGACTATTGTTTATAAATCCTTCATTTTCAATGTATTTTAGTAGAGTTTCCCTTACTTTATTATCACCTTCAGAATAAGGATATTTATTAAGTTCTGTTCCACATAAAATTTGTTTTATTTCTTTAATAGCTGGTTTAAATGGTCTATATTTCATTGGATTACCACTAGTCAAATTAATTTCTTTACTATAATCATTATTTAAAGTTGACATCAGACTATCATATAATTCAAACCCATCAGCAATATTTTTAACAGCCCTTGAAAAAGTCTTACCGTTTTTCTTTCTACCTACCTCTGGAAAACCAATTTTTCGTGTCTTTAAATAAGGATATTTATTTATTACTCTTTCGATAGATAAATTCTTTTCCATAATTTAAAACCTCTAATATTTTTCCTTCAATATAGTCAATAACAAGATCTTTATTTTCCCTTCTTGTTGCCTTAGAAACATCAACACTATATTCATAATATTTATCATTTTCTTTATCATAGATACTAATAAATACCGTATTATCATTACCAAACAGATTATTAACATCTATTCTATTTAATTTACCAGTAATACCAACTCCATAATCTGAATTAGTAAATAAAGAAATATTTTTACTCATTTGGTTTGCTGTTTCTATACTATAAACACTATACTGATTTATAATATTTTCATCTACACCCATTTTAATTTTAAATTCATTAGAATAAGTTACAGCACTAAATTTTAATACTTCACTAGCTCCTTCAATATCAGTAATAGAACTTGCAAGTGCGCCACCAGTACATGATTCCATTGTACTTATAGTCTTACCAAGTCTTATTAACGTCTCCACAACATCTTTCATATTACCACCTATCTATCTTTTTCTTTTAATAATTTTAAAACCTTATTATTACCATGAACAATATTTGTAAGTGATTTACCCTTATGTATATAATCAATTATTTCAGCTATTCTTCTAGAACAATCTACAACATTTAGCCACTTATTTTCTTTATATTCATTTGGTATGTAAGTTAGATTTGTCGTATATAACTTATCAAAGGTTTTATTTTCATATGCCTTTTTAAAAACATCTAATCCTTCCGTAAATAAAGAAAATGTCGTTATAAAAAACACCTTATCAGCACCACGCTCTTTAAGTTTTTCACCAACTTCAATAATTGATGAGCCGGATGCAATCATGTCATCAACAACAATAGCTGTTTTTCCTTTAACATCAGCACCCATATAGGCATGTTCTACTATAGGATTTTTACCATTAACAAGTTTAGTCAAATCTCTTCTTTTATAAAACATTCCAGCATCACACCTTAACATATCAGCATAATATCTAGCGCGGCCCATAGCTCCCATATCTGGACTAATAACAATAATATTATTAATACTTTCTTTAGCAAGTAACTCTTCTAAAATAATATTACTTGGAAAGAAATTTTCAAATGGAAGATTGGGTATGGCATTTGCAACATTTTTATCATGACAATCAAAAGTAACAATGTGATTAATATGAAGACGTTCTAATTCTTGAAGGGCAAGAGCGCAATCTAAAGACTCTCTACCTTGTCTTTTATCTTGTCTTGATTGATATAAAAGAGGCATAATAACCGTTATTCTTCTAGCATATCCTGATAAAGCACTAATACATCTTTTTATATCTTGAAAATGTTCATCAGGACTCATAGGTATATCCATTCCATGCATAGGATATGTAATACCATAATTACCCACATCACTTAAGATAAAGACATCTTTATCACGAATTGTTTCATCAATGCGAACTTTACCTTCACCATTATTAAATCTATCTCTTGTATATTTCATTAGATAAGATTCATTACTATTATTTAACTCTTTTAAATAATCATCAACTTCTAAACCAATTTCTTTAATATTATCTAGTACAATTAGTTTTAAATCATCCATGTTTTTCCTCCAAATTATATATTAATATATCTTTTGCCCATTAAATCCTAAAGTTACATGATTACTAGATGTATAGACTAATTGTCTAACATATGGACAATCACATTCTTTAATCATTCTTGCATAATACTCAACTATTTTATGATTTGATGTAAGATAAACTCCATCTATGCATTCACAGTATTTTTCACTATAAAAATGATTCCCTGTAAAAAAATTTTCATCTAAATTATCAAATATTGAATTATAATTAATGAAGTTTTCTTTTGAGTAATTATTGTTTTTCATCAGTGATACAAAACCATTTTTATATACCCCAAGTTCTCCTACAAAATCTAAATTTTTCTTAATTTCTTCTAAACAATTTATACCACTTTTCATTATCATAGTATTTATATTAATTATTTTTTTATCATCTAATTTATCTTGCAAATACATGATATCTTTAGCTTTTGCCATGGTACTTCCAAATATTTCATTATTTTTTTCATCATCATAGTGATGACGTGATATATGAATAGCTTCTACTCTATTAATATTATCAAAGTGTTCAAATTCTCTAATATTCATACCATTAGTTGAAATACAAATATCCATATTAGGATTAATTTCAAAAAGTAGATTTATTAAGCTATTTAAAGTATTAGGATTAGTCATTGGTTCTCCACCAGTAATACTAATACCACTTAAATATTTATTATTATCTAGATATCTTACAACATATTCTAATTTTTTGAAATCTATCTTTCCATAGTCTTTTGAACACTCGTTAGCACAAAACTTACAACTAGCCATACAAACATCAGTTATTTTAACATATAACCTAAGACTAGCATTGCCTTTTTCCACTTTATCTTTATTACTTGAGCAAAGATAATCTCTAGCATCAATAGTCTTACCAAATAACTCTATTTGTTTCACTAACAGCCGCCTCTAGATTTTTCATATGAATAATTTCCACAACCACAACTACTACTTGAATGATTTTCATGATAATGACTATAATGACGATTAACAGGTTCTTCATAAGTTCTATAGAAATTATTACTTAATCTATTATCTATAGATTGTGATTCAAAAAAGGTATCAATAACAACCTTACCAGTTTTTTCTTTAATAAGTAATATTTCATCTAAACATTCCATTATCTTTTTAACACTGCCAAGTATATCATTATCAACTGCATTAGTATTTTGTAAATATTCATAAAAACTTGCAAGAGCTACCTTAATTGACTTTTTTTCATTACTATTTTCAATTATTGTATGTATAAAATTCATAACATAATTATTATCTAACATTTAATTTTCCTCCTCAAATAACTTATTAATATGTTTTTTTGCTTGTTCATATCTATTCTGATAATTTCCACTAATAGATATATATGAAATATTATTATCATCAAATAGCTTTTTTAATTTATTATTATTTTCTAACCTAACTTTATCATCGCCATATGTTCTAGTTCCATCTTGAATCCAATCTACATCTGGTTCTAGAAATAAATATAAATCGTAATTATTTAGTGCTGATATGCTTTGAGCAATTTTACTAAAATTAGTATTTTCTTCACTAGTATTACCAAAACCTAAATTATAGTAATAGAGAGTAATTAATGAATCAGTATCAATAATCAAAACTTTATTTGCACTATTTAATGCTTCTTTTTCTAATTGTTTATGTTTAAAAAGTATTTCAAAATAGTGTTCGGGTTTCATATTATCAATACCACCAGCATCATCGCAAATATATCTTCCTGCTTCCTCAACATAGCTAGTGTTATAATAAAAAGCTAAATTTCGAGCAAGTGTTGTTTTACCACAACTTTCAGTTCCAATAATACAAACCTTCTTTGTATAATATTTTTTTACAATACCTGGAAGATAATCAAAATATTTATATGGATTCTCTCTAATTTGTGTTGAAGAAATATTTACTTCTGACCTTGGAATATAAACTATTTCACTTTCAGGATATAACTTTTCCCAAACATGTTTTCCTTGATAATCATCACCAGCAAAAACTGTATCTATTTTTCGACCAATATATTTTTTTATGTCATTAGCTCCAGTTTGCCAATCATATGTATCTTTCGATACATTATTATCAAATATTTCAAAAACCTCAACATTTTCCATGTCTTTAGTAATATTTTTAAGCCACATAAATCTTGTTCGATGATCTATTTCTTTTTTATCGTTTGTAACACTTAATACAACATATAACTTTTCACAACAATTTGCTGCTACTATAATGTCATTAATATGACCAAGATGAAGTGGATTAAATGATCCACCATACATTCCAATTTTATATTTCATAAATTCCTCATTTGTTTTTTTTAATTTCTTTTTCCCATTTAATACACATGATAATAGCATTACCTAAATATACAGCCCACATTAGAAGTGTTGCAATATTATCACTACCAGCTCTAAAGTTACACCACCACATATATACACTAAATATGTCTACAAAAGTCCATAACCACCACTGTTCAGAAAACATCTTTACAGATATAATCATAGCAATTACTGATGTAACCGTTGTAAAGCTATCAATAAATGGCATTGCATCGCCTAATTGTTTCAAAATTAAACCATATGTAACTGTCAAAATAATCATTACCATTAAATAAATAAGTCTTTCTTTATTACTCATATGTTTCTTTTTAACTTCATGAGTCTCACTATTCATATTTTTCTTCCATACATAGAAACCTACAAATTGCATTGGTACATAGTAAAGGGCATTTAACATTGTTTCACCATATAATTTAGCCTTATATGATATTATCGCATATAATACACAGTTTATAAGACCAAATAAATATGCGGATAGTTTTCCTTTACCTGTTAATACAACACAAGCAACTCCTGTTGTAGCACTAATTATACCCATAATACTATCTTTCCAATAAATACTTAATCCGGCAATGATTATTGAAGCTGAGAAAAGCCATAATATTTCTAGCTTTTTCCAACCTGCTAATTCATTTTTTATTATTTCTTTCATAAATTCCTCCAAAATTATCATATATTCTATCACATTGTCTATATAATGAAAAGTTATTTTTTATATATTTATACACTTTACTATTAAGATTTTCTTTTAGAAATTCATCATCATTTATTCTATTTCTAATTAGGCTTGATGATATATTATTCTCTTCAATATTTGTAATAATAATATTTTGTAAATAGTCATGATACTTTTTTAATATTTCACATGTATTAGTATTATTTCTATTTATAACTAATAACTTATAATTTTTTAAAACATATTCATAGTTTTTCCAAGTATCAAATTCTATTAAGTTATCCATTCCACATATAAAATATATATCAGCATTATATTTATTTTTAAAATAATCAAGTACTTGATAGGTATATTTGTAAGCTTCATTATTTGCAATATCAGAGCATATAAGTTTAGATTTATCAGATATTAGTTTTAACATAGCTAATCTATCTTTAAAGGGAGCCAAATCTTTTTTAGGATAAAACTCTCCAACGGGAACAAAAATTACTTTATCTACATAATTTTCTTCTATTAGACTGTGTGCAATATTTTCATGTTTTTTATGAGGAGGATTAAATGAACCTCCAAATATACCTAATTTCATGACTTACACTACTTTCTATATGTTGGAACATTAAATTTATGAAGACTATTTAAATGTAGTTTTTTTATTTTATCTCCTGTTTCTTTGGGAACACCATTTTCATCTTCCATATACTTTGCAATATCCTTATAAGTTACACCTAACTTTTCTTCATCACTCATACCTGATAATCCATCACTTGGAGCTTTATGAAGTACTTTATCTGGTACTTTTATATACTCTCCAATAGCAATTACTTCTTCAACTGTTAAATCAGCTATTGGGGCAATATCACAAACTTGATCACCACCTTTAGTAAAATAACCAACAAATAGTTCACATTTATTACCTGTTCCAGCTACTAAATATGTCCCACCATAAATGGCGCTATACATAGCTGCTAAATAATATACGGTTGCCATTCTAAGTCTTGGTTTTAGATTAATATCACTATTTTTTAAAGTATCTAAATCAAATGTTCCTATATTTTTTAATTCATTTTTAAAACCATCAAAGACATTTGTTAAATCAAAATTAATAAGTTTAAATCCATAATAATCACTAATTAATTTAGCATCACATTTATCGTCAGCTTTAGAATGACATGGCATGGTTACCCCAATAACATTTTCAGCACCAAGTGCCATAGTCATTAACCCAGCAACTACTCCTGAATCTTTACCACCACTAATACCTAAGATAGCACCTTTAAGATTATTTTCTTTATAATAATTTCTAATAAACTCTATTATTTTTTCAGTTTCCTTTTTAGCATCAAATTTCATAGTTTTCTCACCTCATATATTTTTTAGCTTTTACTAAAGCCATTTTAGAATTAACGCCTTTTATATAATTTAAATTTTCAAGTTCTAATAATTCTTCATAAGTAAATGTCATATATCTAATTATTTCATTTTCATCTAGCTTTTGTTCTCCAACTTTTTGGCAATTAGTTGCTAGAAATAGATGATTAAGTGCACTACTGCATCCTTCATCTTGATAAAAAGAGTCAAGTTCAAATATTTCTTTTGGATAATATCCTGTTTCTTCCATAAGTTCTCTTTTAGCACCTACAATTGGTTCTTCTCCCTTTTCAATATAACCGGCAGGAAAACCAATACCAACTGTCAAATCAGTAAATACTCTTGGTTCAATAATGGTAAGTATTTCATTATTTTTTAGTACTGGCATAATAATTGCTGCACTACCATCATTTTTACCCTTTACAAGTCTTTCTCGTGGAATAACTAATCCATTATTAAGATAATAATTTGCAGGCTCACTTTGTATCCATTTTTTAGAATTATCAACTATTCTAGATTCTACTTTAATTGTTTTTAACTCTTCAATATATTTTTTTAGCTCTTCTAATTTTTCTTTTCTAATCATTTTTCTTAGTGTATGCCTTTCCTTTATTTTCTCTTGTCTCTAAAATAAGTTGTTTTTTTAATTTTAATAATTCAAGAGTTAAATCTACGTAATACTTATGTGGATTTGCTTTTCTCTTAATTTCTGGATAAATTGTTTTAAATTCATTAGTACAATACTCTTTTCTTTCTCTAACCGTTGGCATTTGATAAACCTGTTTGCCATCTTTAAAGATAGGTACTTGAAGTTCACGAATAGTATAATTTTCTATTTCACATGTTTTCCATTCTTCATCAGGATTTACTAATACATATTTATCTTTTGGAATTGCTTCCGTATTTAAAGCTAAAACATCTCCTAAAGCATAACCCGTTTCTTTATCATAAAAACGATATACGCGTTTATAAGCTGGATTAATTGTCTTAGTACTTTCTTCACTAACTTTTATTTTAGGAATAATTTCTCCATCCTTTTGAGTAGCAACTAATTTATAAACACCACCCATTATTTCTTTAGATGCAGCAATATTATCACCAACACCTAAACTATCAAAAATAGCTCCTTGTCCCTTAAGAGAATTAATGGTATCTTCATTAAGACCATTTGATAAACAAATGGTTGCATCAGGAAAACCAGCAGCATCAAGCATTTTACGTGCTTCTTTAGATAGATATGCAAGATCACCACTATCAATTCTAATACCTTTAAATTTAAAACCATTAGGTATTAAATAATCATTAGCAACCTTAATAGCATTTGGAATGCCACTTTTTAAAACATTATATGTATCAACTAAGAAAATACAGTTATCAGGATTACTTTTCGCATATCTTAGAAAGGCATCATATTCACTATCAGCATCACAAATCATACTATGTGCCATAGTTCCAAGAGCTGGAATATCATTATCAATTGCTGCTTTAACATTACTTGTTCCAGAGCATCCTCCAACAAAGGCATATTTACTCGCTTCTATAGATGCATCAATACCGCGAGCACGTCTAGCTCCAAATTCCATAACTGGTACACCAGCAGCTTCAGTAATTCTTTTAGCTGCCGTTGTAACAAGCGTCCCATGATTGAAACATGCAAGAAGAGCTGTTTCAATTAATTGTGCCTCAATTACATTTGCTCTTACTGTAATAATTGGTTCATTTGGAAATATTGGTGTACCATCTGGAATAGCAAATATATCACCAGTAAATTTTAAATTTTTTAGATATTCAAGAAAATCTTCCGTAAATTTACCAGTGCTTCTTAAATATTCAATATCTTCTTTTTCTATTTTAAAGTTATTAATGTAATCAATAATAGCATCAAGTCCACCACTTATAGAATATCCTCCTTCAAAAGGATTCTTTCTAAAGAAAACATCAAAGTATACCTTCTTATCTTTTTCATTACTGTCAAAATACACTTGAGCCATTGTAAACTCATAAAAATCTATTACCATTGTATTATTTTTCATAATTCACGCCTCCTACATATTTCTTTACTAACTGAATACCCGCTTGATTCATAAAGTCAAAAGCTTTATTATTCCACTCATCACGTTCATGAACTGGTGCTCCATATGTTTCAACTGCATTTTCTGGAACAATTATTTTTACGTCCTTGTCCATTTGATCAAAATAGTTTTGAAGTGGTATTGCAAGATTCATAACACATATATCTGTGCAACATCCCGTAATAATTACTTCTTTTAATGCCTTCATCTTTTCAATATCATTTAAAAAATTTGGAGCAAAGATTGTACTTGTTGAATTTTTTGGATATACTAATGCATCTTTTTCGAATGGTATTAATTCATCTACTAAATCAGCTTCAGGAGTTCCTATTACACAATGTTTTGGATATCTTTTAAATTCAGCGCAAGTTTCGCTATGATTATCTTTAATAAAAGCAACTCCATATTCTTTCTCTAAAAATTCTTTTATAATACGAACATTCTCTGGAATAATCCTTTCAATGTAAGGATCTGCCATTGCCCCCTTTCTAACAAAACCATTAACCATGTCTACTACAATAAGTAGCTTTTCTAAATTTTCTTTTTTCATTTCTTTTCCTTCTTTCTAACTTTTTGTTAATAACAAGTTATAAAATTATATGTTATTATTTTTTTATTAATAACAGTTCTTAAAAAAATTTTGCACTTGTTACTAACATTTTATTAAAAACATTAATTTTTGTCAAGAACTTTTTAACAAAAAATTAAAAACAATTTTATTAATTTGAGATTAAGCCTTAAAAATCAAAGAAAAAAAGATGCAAATTTTTACATCTTTTTCTTATTTTTGTTATATTGTTTATCTTTACTATCTTTATTTTCATCTGTATATTGTGAAATTTCTTGTCTAAGTTCTTGCCATTTCTCTTTTATACTTTTTTCATCATTTTCTTTTGTTTCTTCATATTCTGATATTTTCTTACTAACATTTTCCCAATTTTCTTTTCTTTCATTAATTTCATTTTCATTATTAGCAGTAGCTTCCAAAACCAATCTTATTTTTTCTTTTTGCTTATCATAAGATAAATTTTCAATTGTACCTCTTACCCCTTTAATAACAAAATCTTTAGAATCATTTGGATAAGCAATTATTGCTACAAACATATCATCATCAGTAGTGTTTGTTATAATAATATCTTTATCATTAGAAGTGCACATATTATCTTTCATATCTTTAGTTTGTTTACTCATTGCCATAATTTTTACTGCATTCATTCCACTTCTATTTTTATCATACGCTTCTTGTTCCTCATCAGTCATATATTCAAGAGCTCCCATTACTTTCATAGCATCCATAATCTTTTCCCTTTGAATACTAGTACCAACTACAATATATAGTGCAAAAAATAAATTACAAACAGGTATTAAATTAATTATTTTTTGCAATCTTTCATCCATAGG